>JACKZZ010020162.1_pt1 | contig 10123 bp, 6 predicted proteins | sample 8027871 | NCBI WGS metagenome assembly JACKZZ01 (sample SAMN15724774, study PRJNA655200) | protist metagenome | isolation source: fluorescence activated cell sorting (FACS) single amplified genomes of... | place: USA: West Boothbay Harbor, Gulf of Maine | collected 2000-07-19
AACACAGCAGCGCATAGCAGGCGTGCGCGTTCCGACTGAACGTCCTCGATCCCTCGCAGGTGATCGATCGCGACGACTCGGATATATGGGCTTTGCAGATTCTGCATTGCGGCGCTCTGGCGCTCTGGCGCTGCAGGGTTTAGAAGCGTCCCGAGCACTTGACGCGCACATGATTCGAATGATGGAGGCAAAGGACTTAATTTAAGGAGCCCATTGTGGCGATGGGCAGTATTAGAGCAGAGGAAGGAATATATACTGAATATCTCGTATATGTGCTAATTTGTTTTTTATCACTCATTTTATAGATCTTCATAGTCTGCTTCAAGCAGAATAATTCTGCGGTTGCGTAGCGTGCTGTGAACATTACCGTTTTGAACAGCATTACGGACTTGTTTGGTCAGCTCTTCGTCCTTGAGATCGCCGTCTCCCTTTCTGAATTTTGTGTAACGAGAACGCATTTTTTAGGAGTGTTGATTGTCCGGTATCAATCGTGTACATGCCATGGCATACACGTTTTTTTATTCAAGTGAATATCGAGCATGCTCCGCGCGATGAAAACCATGCACATGACTTTTGTAGCTTGTTGCACGTTCGATGTGGTGCACACATGGCTTTTAGATCATATCGCCAGCGTCACCGACGGCGGTCTGCTGCTGGCGGCCTCGCGGATCTCACCGGCACTCCGGCAGCGCGTGCGTGAGCAACTCAGCGAAGCAAAGCTCCCGCACACGCTTCGCCGGATCGGGGCCAGTCACTTTGCGTTTAAGCAGCCACCGTGGCCGGAGTGGGTTGCTCTCGGGCTTCAGTCCCCTGGGACTGTACGCGCACAATGCGTGCGTCAAAGATGAAACGGTCAGCGTGTTCCATCTGCGCACGTCACACTGGAAACAAGACACGGTCAAAGGGGCGAAGGCTCGCATGCGCTTGACGCAGGCCCACCCGCGCCTGCTGCCGATGCTGCGAGCACGGGGCTACCCTATCAACCTCTACGAACTGCGAGCGGCCATGCCCACCGTTTGGTACGAAGGTTACGAGGACTTCAATTCGTCTTGGTACGAAAAGGTGCTCATCGATCCCCTGCCAGGCTGGCCCCGGGAGTGGTCCGCGATCGGGTGGCTCTCGTGCACCGACACGGGCGTCAAGCAGGACGTGCTCGTCAAAGCCGCGGCTTTGCGCAAAGCCGCCGTGACCCACGCCGCTGCGAGGCACCGCTCGAATGTCAATTTTTTTTTAGATAACTGGTGAAAAACAGGTGAAAAAAGAGGCTCATTTGTTACAAAACAAACATCGATGCCCGTTGGCGCATTGATACCTCAGTGGTCCACTTGCTCAAAATACAGGGATTCTGTCCGAACCATTGTAAACTCAAACGGTGTTTATATCACGGATGATAGTGAACATACAGTGATCGACTTTTATAGTCAGGTGATGTGTAAAAGTTTGGGTCACTCCGACGCGTTTATATTAGAGGCAATGCACAAACAATGTGAGAAAGTGTCATTCTTGAATACTATTTTATTCACGCACCCGATTGCCGAGGAGTATGCGCAAAAGCTGATAGCGACGCTTCCTGAGTCTGTTGCGCACGTATATTTCACCGTGTCCGGCGCAGAGTCTACCGAGGTTGCTATTAGAGTAGCTCGCCATTTTACAGGCCGCCCGAAAATTATGTATCGAGAGTGCAGTTATCACGGCGCTAGTTACGGTGCATTGTCTGTTTCCGGAGACTCTCGCCGTAAATTTTTGAATGATAGTGTGATGCCAGCAACGGTCAAGATACCACATATGAGATTAATGAAGCAAAAGTGTTTGAATCTGAGTGTATCTAGTTATATTTGTAAGATAGAGGAGATACTTGAGCATGAGGGGGCGAACACAATTGCGGCTTTGTTGCTTGAGACAATCACGGGGTCAGGTGGAATGTACATGCCTGACCCGGGAGAGTTAAAGGCGTTGAGATGCTTGTGCGATAAGCATGGTATATTAATTATAGCGGATGAAGTGATGACGGGGTTCGGACGCACAGGCACAATGTGGGGGTTTGAGCAAGAAGGGTACGTGCCTGACATGGTAACAATGGGTAAAGCGATTACAAATGGAGTATCTCCACTAGGAGCAGTTGCTATGAGCAGACATTTGGGCTTATTTTTCGAGAACGAAGTCTTCCCGCATGGTGCTACAAACAACACGCACTTGTTGTCAATTTCAGCGGCGAACGCTGTGCTGGATGCGATACAGTCTTCAAATATTGTGCTGGAAATTCCGACGAAGGAGTGCATTTTACGTGACAGGCTGGAAAAATGGATGACCGCAAATTTAATTGAGACGTACCGGGTGCGAGGGCTTATGGGGGCGCTAGAACTGCCGTTCGCGCTAGCACAGGACTACGGGGCTTTGTTTTCGTCGAAATTCCTGGAGCGATTGTACGACAACGGCCTTTACACTTTGGGCCGTGAACGCCTAGTGTTTATAGGCCCGCCTCTGAACATTACACGCGAGGAGCTCACGTGCGCGCTGGACATTTTAGAGAGGACGATTCTGCAACATCAACAGGACCATCTAATGGAGCCCTCAAGCCTGGCTCAGCCCGACGTGTGGAACCGTATGGCTCCGGCGCAATGGAATGCGGTCGCAGGGGATCTCGGATATGTTTATGACGCAGCTGTTTCACTGATAAAAGGAAGATCGCAGAACGCCGCGCTGGCGTGTGTGGTTGAGCTTGGATCTGGAACGGGGGAGCTGCTTCATCGTCTTTCAATGGCCTTTGGTAATAGCGTGGGTATAGAATGTCAAAGCGAATTTGTAGATGCGTGCCTCTCCAAATATCCTCAGACGAATGTGATATGCGGTGATATGCGCGAAGTCAACCAGATACTTCCGGCCGAGTTGGTACGTGGGTATGGAGAGACATTCGTTATTTGTGTTGGCAATACATTGGGTAACATGAGTGCGTCAGACCTTGTACGAACTGTTTGCGCAATGCAAGCTGCGCTACCATCGATCGGTGAAGTAATTTTGGGGTTCACATCTCGTGAGTTTTTCGAAGATACTGTTGATAACGTGTTTAAGAAGCACCCGGATGTATTTGGAGAGGTGCGGGCGGATACGACAACTGGACAGGTGCGAACAGCATCAGGGTATTACTCAAAGTTTTATTTTTCCCACGAGCTGCGTGAACTGCTCGGCGACAAGTGGACCATTCAGCAGGATGGTCGAAACATATACTGCATATGGGGGACGGCTCTTCGTGGCGTGCAGTTGTACTACAACAATGATGTAATTTTGGGATTTCACTCATTGGTTCCCCACGAAATGCACGTTGGGCTGTATGACGATTCTATTTTAACGAACGCCTACCTCGAAACACAAGCAACTCAGGCAACTCAAACAACTCAAGCAACTCAAAATGACGATCTGGGCACAGGCCCGTTCGTGAGACCGGGAAATTCATTGGGCTCGCTGAATGATGCTCGCTGTATGGTTAATACTATGATTGAAGCTGAACGTAGAATAACGCTGTGCGTACTAGAGCGGGCGTGCGAATGCAAAGGTCTGAATATAGCCGATTTCGGTTCAGGGTTCGGAAATACCGCGTATCTAGCTTGCTCTAATGTTGATCCAAACGTTTTCTATTGCGTCGACGTTAGTAGCCAAAATATGCAGAGGGCACGCTCGCGCAATGCACAAAACAAGTGCGTAGAATATTGCTTGCGTGACTTCTGCGACACCGGTATTGCAAGCAACTCGCTAGATGTTGTTGTGTCGCAGGATGCGTTTTTGCATGCGGAAGCATGCATTGAACTCGTTTATCGAGAGATCGAACGAGCACTTCGCCCTGGTGGGCGGCTAGTGTTTACCGATATTATGCATAAAGATGGCGCCGATGCAAGAGGTACCCAAGATCGACACGGTGTCATGCTTACAGAGGCTCGACATCGAGCTGCGGCCGCCAAAGCAGGGATGTGCTTTATTGAGTTTCAAGATTTGAGTTGGAATTTGACCGTACACTATAAATTGTACTCTGCCTTAGCTGCCGCTCATCTCGAATCTCTACCAGATAATAGTGACTGCGCAGCTGCTCGAGAGTACGCACAGCGTCTGCAGTCATGGCTCAACAATGTCGACGCTATCACCTGGGGAATGTTCGTATTTGTGAAATCAACAAAATAGATAGACGTCGGTTTCAGATGCTGCATACTACATGAATACGCCAGTTCTCCCCCATGCGGCACAGTCGAACTCCATTGGCGCGAATGATATTTGCGCCCACGCGCTGTGTGTCGAAGTTGACGGGCGGCTCTGTCGTGTAGGCGATAAAAAAACTTAGAGACTGTTTTTCCAAACTCCAGAGCTTGTACCAGCATCCATGCGGTTTTTTGACTCTAAAAATTTGGAAAGCACTCTATTAGTTAAAGAAATGAGAGATTACAGTGAAACGGTAGCTGAGTTCGTGGAACTAGAGAGAACATATCAGCGAAGCCAGATATCGCTGATTGCGTCATCAAATTACCCGTTCGAAGAGGTGGGGCGCGCAATGAACGCACACGAGCTGAACACGAGAGTGTCCGAGGGCCACTTAGGCTCAAAGTTTTTTCCGGGCGTGGAATATGTAGAAAAGATAGAGCATGCTTGCGAGCGCGAAGCTCTTGAATTGTGGGGGCTGAATACGCACGAATGGGGATGTTTAACTCAAGCAATCTCTTGCTCTAATGCGAATCTGGCTGCTGTAACGGGATTAGTAGCGACTGGACGCGCTATTTTATCGCTGAGTCTAGATCATGGGGGGCACTTGTCACACGGGTGCACAAAGGCAAGCATCTTGCACAAGATGTACGAGGTGCAACATTACCAATGCACACCGGATCGGCATATTGATTACGAGCACGTGGAGACTCTAATTGCGCGTCATCGTCCTGCGCTCATCATATGCGGGGGCAGCGTACTGTCTCGAGACATTGATTATGACAGACTACGCACATTGGCCGTAGCAGTCGGTGCAAAGTTATTGTGCGACGCTTCGCATATCGCGCATCTTATGCTTGGGGGGGTGTTGCGTTCGCCTTTTGGTGCGTGTGATGTGGTAAGTATGTCTACGTACAAAGGGCTGCGCGGACCACGAGCCGCGCTTTTGTTTTATCGAAAGCCTTATGAAAACAAAATCAAGCGTGCATTATTTCCAGGAATTCAAAGCGGCCCGCGCAACGTACTTATTGCGGGACTGCTGCAGATGATTCGTATGAACGGCTCCGCCTCGTTTGGCGCATACGCACAACAGTGCGTGGCCAACGCGCAAGAACTTGCTCGATGCTGCACAGCTTTGGGTCTCACGGTCGTCGGAGGTGATACAGAAACTAGTCAGTTCTTGCTCAAAATCTCGGACAGCAATCGATTCGTGACAAGAGCAACGCGAATAGGCCTCTTAACAAACGCAAACATGATACCTGGAGACGCATGCGCGTTCTCACCGAACGGTGTTCGCCTTGGTACAAATCTAGTCACGACGTTGAAGCTCGGCCAAGCTCATATGGCCGATATAGCTGATATTATCCATAAACTCTTTTCTTGCCCCGAATTTGATGATGATTCGTTAACTGCGCGCGTCTCTAAAATACGCAACGACGCTTTGTATCCAAACTACGCGTCCGCATGAAAAAAAATAATAGAGTGTTTCCAAATTCCTGAAAATAAAAAACTCGCTACAGTTTCCGAAGAAGTCCTTGCTCAAGTCATTCGTATCGAGGGGTTTGGTTTTGCTCGTGGACGAAAGATACACGTCGCAACAGTGTCCCTGTGGACGTTCCGCTTTGGAGGACGCGTTTCAGCTTGGAGAGAACCGTGACACGATAAGACGCCGGCCGAGGAGTTTGGACTGAACGTCATCGATCCCTCGGAGGTTATCGATCGCGACGAGATAGGGGCATTGCAGATTCTGCATTGCGGCGCTTTGGCGTTGCAGGGTTTGCAACGTCCCGAACACTTGACGCGCACATGATTCGAATGATGGAGACAAAGGACTCAAATTAAGGAGCCCATTGTGGCGATGGGCAGTATTAGAGCAGAAGGAAATGCTGAGTTGTAGAAGACAGGCATTGGCCGTGAGGCGTTGATGCCGGCTTGGTTTTGCCGGAGCAAACCCATTTAGCTAATTTGGAAACACTCCTTAAGCACTAGGCGACTACGACTTGCTATGTTTCTCTCTTCGTACCGTTGACTAGACCATTGACTAGACCATACAGGTTGTGAAGCTTTTGCACTGTAACGCTGACGTCGAACCCGTCGGTAGACGTAGCACACCTTTTGGTGACTCCATCAACAACTCCCAACTTTAGCAAAAGGTCGGTCCATTCCAATGTTGCAGAGACCGTAGGCAGCAGATCACTCCGTGAGGTACGAATACAAACGGACGCAACGAGACCCAACGCAGCCCATGTACTAGTTGCGGCAACAACCGCGTATGAAGTCACGCTTGCAGATGGAGTATTTGTAAGCGATTTTATTGTATGATTTCGTGGAATTATGCCTCCTCCTATTTCGTTTCCTCCATCAAAAAGCCCAATCGTCTTAATGCCTTCTTTATAAGCAGCATTGAATAGTACATCGATGGCGGCTGTGAACCTAGAAACGCACGAGCCGCTCATGTTGCGATATGAGCCGTCGTACCCTCTCGCAAGTCTTTCAATCGAAACAAGAAAGACTGGCTTCAATGCACTCAACACTCCACGACTAAACAGTGCGGACTCTTCTTCTGATAGCTCTGGGAAGACCATAATTGGATACGCAGAACAGCAACGCTCCACGGCCGAATGGCACAATGCGTCAGTGACAACCATTGGGCTGAACCCTAATTCATATAAGCAATTTGCCAGCGCTACGGTTCCTATTATGCCATCGTTTTCAGGAGCCTTTGCATCGGGTATCCAGCTCCCTGTAGCAATTATACAAGGTCCACGGCTCGCCGAACTGATGAACATAGACGCCTGCTCATAACCTGCGTCCTTTATTAAACCTGCTCGGACCAAGTCTTTCATGCCACGAGAGTCGCCATCTAGTACAATGTTCGAAACCTGCGTAAACGCGCACGACTCACTTCTACGCTCGCTTTCTTTTGCCTGCGTGGCGACCATGTGGGCGTAAATCACGGAAAAGTCTAGGTTTGGTGATTCGCGTGCAGATCTCGTGTAATCGTCACAAATCAAATCAATCATCGGGTGGTTGAGTTGAGAACTTTTGGAGAATAGTAACAGATCTTTTTGCATTAGTGAACTTCGGAATCCGTGTTGGTAATTGGATGTCGACGGGGCATTCTTTACTATTCCGGGTACGGGATTGTGATAACGCGTGCACCAGCTTCTTCCCGTTGATGAATTCACGATCCAAGAAAGCTGTGCCACGTCACCACCTAGTAATTTGCAGCACCTAGCTGCAATACTGAACGCTAGCATGTTCGATGCTACGCAGAAGTTGTTGCATAGTTTGTACACACTCGCAAGTGCAGGAACCCCACAATAAATCGCAGTTCCTCCAAATGTTCGACACACATCGAAGCATCGACCGAACACGCATGGGCTGCAGCTGAACATGATGGTCAGAGTTCCGGCTCGCGCGCCGGTTGGTCCGCCTGACATGGGCGCTTCGCAGAAGCGCATAGCTCCAACGGTTTCATACAGATAGCCTGAGCATCCCGGACTTATAGTCGCAGTGTTTACAAACAGAGTATCTTTGGCGCCATCCATTGCGACCAGACGGTCTATGACAGACTTCGTCGCGTCATCATCCGGTAGAACTAATATTACAACATCTAGCCGCTCGTTGATCAAAGCTTCTAACGACTCATGCGAGCTTTGTACGCTCGTGTTGGGGCTCGTGTCGTACCCAAAGACCTCAACAACACCTGAGCATGCAACACTACATCGCTCCTGTAAATAGGTATATATCGCGCTGCCCATTACACCTAGTCCTATTATCCCTATGCGCTTCGGAAACAATGCTGAGAACGATGTGTACTGCAATCTATGAGCACTCTCATCTTCTTGCAATGAGAACAGGAACCGATGATTATTAACAAAGACATCACCACCAGCTTTTATGAGTTTCGGAACCGCATACTCTTTACAACACTCTCTAAATCGACGAACTGCGTTATCGAGTATTATATCCTGCTGAGCCATCGCAGACATATGCTTCCCGTCAAAGCACACTAACGCGTGTGCCTGAGACGTTTCTGACTGATCAGCGTATCTCCATATTATGTTTTTGAATGAAACAGCCGACTGCTCCTGATGTCGATTGATTGGCAATTCGAATGCGTGAGTGCAAAGCAGTTCAAACTCAGTAGAATAGGAAAGACACATCTTTTCGAGCACAAGGCGACTGTCCGTAATCAAAACTCTAGTGTCATCCTGAGCGGTGACGCGAACGAAGTATGGTGGTGGGTCTTGCCACGCTTCGAAGGTGTGAAACGATTTGACTGATTCATCTTCACAATGAAAAATAGTTTCGGTAAATCCCGCTCGTCGCAGAATACTCGAGTTTTCCTCGCCGCCATCTGTGTCGCAGTCCAACTTGTCCCCGATCATGTGTTGTCCCGATAGTCGTGTATCGACCTTGCACAAAGTTTCGATACTTGCACTAAAAGGTGATTGCATGCTTTCCCCCGAGGTTCTGTTTCAGCGTGATTTAGCCAACCTCGTAATGAAAATTTAATCCAGGAAAAAACGCATCCTTTCACAGACGTCCGCTTTTGGTAGATCAGTAATAGAGTGTTTCCCGTTTACATAGTGATGAATAATTCAAGCACTAAACGTATTGGCTCCCTATGTAACGGACTCCACAGCTTCTCTAGCTACAGTCTCTCAAGAGCGCGTCCGCGTAGCAAGCCCTTTCACGGAGAGAGTCTTCAGTTAGCGGGCCTTGATGTTCATCAAGTCCAAGAGGCGAGGTGCTTGAGAAAGACGTTGGCTTGAGAAGCTGCTTCATCTGGAACTACACGTAGCGTTCTTCGCTCGCAACCATTCCTTCGTTCATCATCAGGTCATGAATCATTGAGTGGACATGTTCAACGCAGGACACTTCATCCGCTGAGTTGAAAGTCAAGCTCCGCGTGCCAGTGCGAATGCATGCACAAGTTCGCTCGTTCGTGCTAATTTTTTTCTTCACGCGAAACCATAAAAAATAAAGTTGATCTCTGTATGGTGAAATCTGAAATGCCTGCCATTCCACGGGACGATTTGCATGTCGTGTTCAATAGCAATGCACTACCACTGCAACAGATCCGTGACACTGTGCGCGCGCATGGAATTTGTTTTGTTACAGATGTGCCTGTAGAGATAGATTTTCTAGAGACGTTCGTTGAGTACTTTGGGACCGTACACGTTCCAGCTACTTACCCTGCATTTTACGACATTGACTCGTCGCTATCGGAAGGTGTTGCGAATAACAAGCAGGAATTACCACCGCATACAGATGATCCATATGAGCAGCACCCTCCTGAAATCATATTCATGCACTGTATTTGTAACAGGGCTGAAGGCGGTGATTGCACGTATGTTGATGGACTCAAAGTGGCACGGGACTTGCATGAAAATGATCCAAAATCTTTTGAGGTTCTGTGTTCTGTCGAAATACCGTACGAAAAGAGATTCGGAGGCGTTTCACGTGCAACAAAAGCGCCGCAGTTCGTTAGGAATTCGGAAGGGTGTGTGACAGGGGTTCGCGTCAATCCGTTTTACCGTGGAAAGCCTGAAGTTGATCACGGCATGCTAGAGATTATCAACTCTGCTCAAGCCGCTTTAAACGAGCAGTGTACTCGGCCTGAAAATATGATTAAAAAACGTTTGCAGGCTGGGAATCTGGTGATTTTGGACAACTCGCGTATTTTGCATGGAAGAACAGAAATATCTGGAACCAATAAACGTCTTTTGCGTTATTGCAGTATGAGCCGCACTCAATTTTGCAGAAAATGATTTTACATATTGATGAAAAAATCCAAGCATTAATCGTATGCAGCCACCCTATGTAACAGAGATTTGTGAAACTAGACTTTATTGCGACCGAAAGCGAGTCTTTGGACCTACAAAGTTCGATGTGCCAAAAAGTCAAAGCAGCTCGCTTCAGCCGAAGGCTA
>JACKZZ010023084.1_pt1 | contig 10121 bp, 6 predicted proteins | sample 8027871 | NCBI WGS metagenome assembly JACKZZ01 (sample SAMN15724774, study PRJNA655200) | protist metagenome | isolation source: fluorescence activated cell sorting (FACS) single amplified genomes of... | place: USA: West Boothbay Harbor, Gulf of Maine | collected 2000-07-19
TTTTTATTTCGAAAGAGGTACACGAAGAAGCGATTCGAATTCAGCAGCCCATGAACACGAAACTCTCGCATGAACCCGACCTTGGCGTGTAAGAAAAGACGCTGGTGTGTGTTCCTTTGCGACATATATTCCATTGTGCCACGTTCCTGGATGTATGTATACACCCTTTCCTTTAGGTACGTGAAACGCACGCATGTCTTGAGGCGTAATGTCGTCTCCGTGACTGTTCTTTCCTAGACACACTGTGAATGGACACGGTGTACGAGGCCAAAACATCTGACCGCCGTCCGGATGATGATCACTCATCCATAAATAGATTTCATTTCCCGCTTGAGATTGATCATCGTCAGATGTTGCGTGCTCGGGAAGAGTACCAAGACCATCCAAATATGTATTGTTCTTTGAAGAAATCGCCAAGTTTTTTCCCATATAGTAATCTCCGTTCCAATGCACAGCAAAGTCACCTTCGACTGTTCCAGCCTCATCACCTGTGTGAGGATCTAGAGGTCTCCATCCAGTATGAGGCCATGGAACAATTTCAAATGTTCCGTTTTCTGCAACGAAATCATTTGGATCGTGTACGATCAATCCGAAACCTTTTAGCGATTCGTCGTTAGCTTCAGTAACGGGAACATCCACGACCCTCAAATCTTTCGGAAGATCTGGATTCTGAAAATTCTCAGGTGAGAACACAAATGAAGTCGATGCTTTTGATGATTTACCACGAGTCATATATTTCATCGACATGTTATTTACTCTCCTCATCAAAGATCTCATCTTATTTTTACAAGGAAACTTGTGATCTCTTTCTTGCCTAGATACTAGATACCACCAGCGAAACCAGTCACGGGTTTGAGGTTTGAAGGCATGTGAGAGAAAATTTCAAAAATATTTTAATTTTTCAATTACTCTTGATTTCAAAATCACCCTGTAGAATTCCTTTCTCAAATGTTATCATCTTCTCATTCCATATACCTTTCACACGATAAGTGTAAGTCAAGTTTACCTTAGATTCATTCTTTTTTTGCAATTTCACGACGAAACCACAGTGATTTTTCCCTACGCCGTCGACAACGCAGATTCGATCGCAAATTTTATACTGAATCTCGTTCTCGGTACCTCCCATCTTACATTTAAATGTCTTTGGAGTTTTCAACAGACGTGTAGACACCTAAATACTATTGATGTAAGATTTTGGACGATTTGCCATGCTGGATCGATCGATATCGATGTTTTTGGTGTGAGGAGTAGGGTGTGGCGGGTGTGGCACCTCTGACATGCCTTCAAACCCGTGACTGAACTGGAAAACCTAAGAAACACTCAGAAACTGGCAAAACCGTAGCTGCTGAAGGCACGGCAGAGATTCGCGATGATGAGAATCTTGATTCTACACCAAAGAATTCGAAGTTCAACATCATGTAGACGATTTTTTAGCAATGATTTGAATCTCAATGATTCCTTGTCATCATATAAAGTATTGTTCTTTGGTACGGATAACATGTCGATGCCTTCTCTAGAAGCGATCGCGTCGAGACCTTCTCTCGTTAGAAAAGTAGAGGTGGTGTGTCCCGAAGATCGAGTTTTGAAGCTAAGGGGAAAGAAAAGATTGGAGTCATCATTAACCAAACAATTTTGCATCGAAAACGGCATAAATTATCATGAAATACCATCAAGATCGGACAAAACTAGGCAAAGACAAGCTTGGGCCGCGCTTCGGGAACATGTCGAAAGAGAAAACTTTCATTTGGGTGTTGTCGTTTCTTTTGGATATTTTTTACCCGGTTCACTGCTGAGATTATTTTCACATGGGGCCATCAACGTACATCCGTCTCTTCTACCTAAATATCGTGGTGCTGCACCCCTTGAGCATGCTCTTCTCAACAATGATGACACGACGGGTGTCAGCATCATCGAAGTAGATCCGAATCGATTCGATGCGGGTGCTGTATTGTCACAAAGTAAGCATGCTATAAATCCAAGTCCCGAATTTGGTACTAGAGATCTTCTTCATGAACTGTCTCATCTTGGAGCTCGTGATCTGGTGGACGTAATGGCACACCTGGAGGAACGTCGCTCGAATTCGACCACGCAGATTGAGACGAAAGTTTGTCGAGCTCCTAAAATCAGTTCTGAGACGGGTCACATCGATTGGTCGAAGATGAGTGCAGAGGAAATTTTTGGACGATATCGAGCACTTGGTTCTAGAAAAGGTATATATACACATTATTCTCGAAATGATGAAGAGGGGCAAAAGCGTGTAGTGTTGAAACAATTGAGTCTGCGACATCACCACGACGACGAAACTTTCAATTCGGCGATGAAATCAGTTGATATCGAGGATGCCGTGCCTGGTACTGCCATTTACGTCAAATCCAGAAAAGTCGTTGCCGTGCGTTGTAAGAATGATTGGGTTTTATGTGGTGAACTTCACATGGGAGGCAAAAAATCATTAAAGGCAATGGATTTTGCGAACGGGTTCCAATTCTTAAAACGTGGTACGTATATTTCGTTTTCTTAAATATTATTATTATCATTATTATTATTTTTTTATTTTTTCTTCTTCGGTAAACTCCAACTCGTTTCGTTTGTTTTTACATTCCAATAATATGTTCGACCACTCGGATCTTTGGTTTCTTTCCACTCATCTAAATTCACGACAACTTGGTCGTCAGAATCATCCGGTGATGGCTTCGTCCAAGACGTTTTGTTCGTGAAAGGGTTATAGTAATATGTATTTCCACGCGCATCGGAAAGTTTTTGCCATGGATCTTCTTCAGTTATATTCGTCGTCGAAGTCGCCATCGTCACACTCGCCGTATTTGTATGAGAACCCTTAGTTTCCACTTCTTTGTCTTCCTCCTCTGATGATATTTCTTTCTCGGGTTCCTCAGGTTCAAGTACGGTCAACTCTGCTTTCTTAATGCTCGCGTCGTGTCTCACGTGATGTTTACCCGAAGAAACTTTACGCCCGCATCGTGCACAAATACCTTTAGCAAAAGCACAACTATTACAATAATTTGCCCACTGGTGCACTTGTACCTTACATATCTTGCATGCTCTCGACATGGGTGTGAACCTTTCATAATTTGAAGGGCAAGTGAAGTCGAACGGGATTTCGGAACGAAATTTAAAAAAAAATTGCGTCAAACTCGTACCTTTTATTTTTTCCAAATTTAGAAGTCAATGTGTTCACATTTACTTTACGACCCATTTTTCCTGTTTTTGCATTTCTTGAACCATTTTTCCATGTATCTGGTGTGACGAGTGTCGAGAGCTTCTTCTCACATCGATCACAAACCATTTTTGAAAAATGAAATCTAGAAATGAAACGCTCAGTTTTGGTGAAGGGTTGTGTTTTTTTTTTAAAGTAATGTTAGTGTGTGTGCACACATGCATCTCTATATAGAATTAGATAGATACACCATCAGAAGTTCTCCAGATATGTGTGTTTTCATATATATGTGTTGATCAACATCATTCATATGAGATGATTAAAAAAAAAAAAATCAAAAAATAGGAGGTAGGAGGGCAAAATATACAACAACAATAATAATTAAATTATATAATAATAAATGAACGAATGATGATTTTTAAAAAAAATAACGCTATTTTTGTTTCTTTATTAGTTCCACATGAGATCTAACTCTTCTTCTTCTCCATTTCACAGAAATATTTAAGCAGACAAACCTAGATAATCCATCAATATAGTTTTTCTTGTTCTTACCTTGCTTTTCTCTCATTCTCACAGTTGTGGGAATATACAAACCCTCCTTACTTTTCTGAGAGAGAAATTGAGGAAGATCAAGAGATCCTATCCAAACTTCAGAACCGGTATCGGATTTGAGATGAAAATTGATTTCGTCGTTAATGTGATCCTCCTGATCAATATTGAAGCTAAAATTTTGATTCCAAGATACGCTCATTTCAGCATCATCTTCATTTTCATCACCACCAACCATCTTTGCTACACTAAAGTGCTCTTGATCTCGATGCATAAGCCTTACGTACATATTTTTCCCATTCATCCATTTTTTCAGAGATGCACTCTCAAGTCGAATACCGAGTTTGATTTTCGAGAACACAATCAAGACATCGCCACTTGTGGAAGAAGAAGAAACTTTTTTCTCCACAACACGACGAAACTCATCGTGTACGCTCGCAAACTTTGCAGCATGAAACATCGACATTTTTCTTGAATTGTATCGCGCAAGATGTTTCTTCTTCGAGTTACGACTAGATGCGTTTTTCGGAGCTGCAGGGACCAAAGTTTGACCTGCTGAATTGTCAGATCTGATCTCCTTACGTTTCTCAGTCTCGATCATTATCTTGTTTTGTAGCTCCATAAGACCTCGATAGTGACGATCAAGACTTCCTTTGATCTCCATAGTATAGTTTGCTTCAAGAAGCGATACGAGTCTGGATTCTGAGTCTCTCAAATTCACAGCCTTTTCGTATTGATGTAATTTCTCCTTCAAGAGTCCTGTACGTATGATCACAGCCTTTGAAAGAGCAAAGAGTTCGAGTACATTGTTCCATTCCATTGCAAGTGATGCCATTTGTCTGTTGACATCATAATGATAACGAGAAGAAAGGAAAGCTCTTGTTCCGAAATGTATGGGATCTAAACGAAGGGCGCACAAAATTGCTGACATGGCAGACTCCACAGCATCTACTCTGACTGATCTGTCGTGTTTTGGATTAATTTTGTGTGACTCGTAGTAAAACAGGTGCATAATGACTTGAGCAGCTTTGATTCGAAACAAAATATTCATATCCTTGTCACGCGCACGACGACAAAGCATCGGAATGAAGAAAAGATCAGGATGAAGCAAACGAGAAGCATGTAGGATCTCTGCGGAACGAAAATTTTTTTTCTCTGTGTCTCTGATTCCTACAATCTTATTCAATCCTCGACCTAACTTCATCACCGCTGATGTCACGTTTGTGAACGCACCGCCTGATTTTTCCTTCGCATCACCGATCTGAGAATCTATCTCCATTTTTGCAAAACGTTTTCGTGCAAGCAAAGGTTCGGTAGTGTCCTCATCAGAGACATCAAGAGCTGCCATTCGATGACTCAAACGGGCGGAACAATTCTCCAAACATTTCCACGTTTTCGTACTTAATTTTTGCATTTCACTTTTTTTGCATTCGATGCAAAACATGCGTAAACACTTGACACATCTTCGACTGTGCGAATCGTATGGTGCCTTGCACTTGGTACAACTTGCACTCGTGTTGTTGATACTACTACTAATGGTACGATCTGGTGATGTCGGTACGATCAAAAGTGGCGGGGATCGTCTCGGTTTCGGTCCTTCGTCGTTGTCCTCCACATTTTCGTCTTGGTTTAACATCACAACTTGAGAATCTGAAAAACTACTTCGTTGTCGATACGGAAAAATTTCTCCCTCTACTGGTGAGAAATTCGAATCCAATTCTACCATTGGTGACTCCGGGACGAATCTGGAGTTGATTCGTTGAATCTCTCGATCTCCATCTCTCTTACGTTTCATACGCTGCGTTCCCGTAGATGTATTCTCCTCGGTTTGAAACGCACTCCATCGAACACCATTTCCAGTATTACACTTTGATATTGCACGATCTAGTGCTACGATCCACTTTTGTGTCTCCACATCATTCTGAGCTGTGTAATAGAATACTTCTTCAACGTTTTCACCACAAGGTATGTGAATCTCAAATGTTCGAAAATGACTTCCGAAGATGTTACGATACTCTTCACTTGATACACACGCGACACAACCAGCTAGCATCGTCTTACGATGAAGATTCGTTTTCGTGGACTTCTTTGATGTGTCGCCAGAATACTCCAATAAGCAATCCATTGTTATCACAAACCATCTTCGTCTCCATGAGGATTTCTTCGATGTCTTGCGATACAAGAATCCACAAATCATGGGAACAGGAAGATTCACAGCAGCAAGTCTTTTCTCTGCAAGAAGTCGATGAATGATCGCATTCAAAGCAAGAGTCGAGACGAGGTTATCGTAGGGTTGTGAGAACAACAAGAGAAGATCGTTTGGATGCATCCAATATCTCAAAAATCCCACACCTTCATCAAATGACGCAATTTTGCGTAGTAATCGCACGACGTGATGACGTACAGTTTTGCTGTGAACTTGCTCTTCAAGAGATGTGCAGAGCTCCGTGATGACTTGAATGAATCCAATCGAGTCTTGATTTCCTATCTCTAAGTAATCTGAGGCTCGAGATGGAATGATCTCGACGTTGCTACTTTTTCTGTTCAGAAAACTAAGATCACACAAGAAAATTTTCATGCTAACGGAGTTGCCGCACAAAGCTTTCAGTTTCGAGACGACTCGAAATACGACACAAGGAAGATTACAAGAAAGTGTTGAGATAAGTTTTTTACAAATTCGTTTCTTTTCATCCATCGAGGATTTGTTTTTCTTTTGCTTCGCACGAGACAATCGAGTTATCTTCATAAAGTTTATAACATGTCGAAGTGATCTTATTGAAATCGTACGACCAGTTGTAATATGCCAATGAAATCTGTACGTATGGTCCAATTTGAATTCGACTTTTTCATACCTGATATGAATAGAGAGTTGGAGTTTTGATGAATTTGTGTGTGTATGTGTGTACGTGTGTGTTGTGGAAATCAAAACTGAGAACAGAAAAGAGAAAGAGCAGCACAATCCTCCACCTCCTCCTCTCCCTCTCTTTCTACAACGTACGGTCTTAAAAGATGAATCGGACATGTTATTTCATGATATGCGTTGTCATTTTTTGAATTCTTCTCTTTTGTTCTCGTCGTCACGACAAATACTTTTTTTGTATCCTCACTTCCGATTGCAGTGATGACGCCGTCAGATTCTTTTGTTGAATTCTTCTCCAAAATACGCACATATTTGCCTTTCTTGAAACGAAGATAAGATGAATCCCAGATCAGACCAGAGGAGAGCAAACGATTACAAAGTTCCATTGCTTCATGACTTTCGGTAAGTCCACAATATTTGAAGAGAAACGTGTACATTGCTTGTCCTTCGAATTTCGAGGGTAAAAAAATACATCCTCGAGTTGCTGTCTTGTATGCGTCGAATACTACATCACCCTCCTCCTTATGATCCAGAAGAAGAGAAAGTTTTCTTCCAATGGTAGAACGATGAGATATCTTTGATGATGTAGGTGTTGTCGTGTCGTTATGTTGCGAAAATTCTTCTTCGTTGATTTTCGTACTCACGGACGATGATGGTGACTTCGAGTTTGTGGGCAAATCATTCACGGCTATTTCCTCCTTCTCTTTGGAGGTTTGAAACCATCGAAGTTTCAAAGATATTTGAATATTCGTATCCTTCTCTTCTCGTTTGGGATGAAGTAAAGTGTACCACTGATTGTCTATGGTGTTCTCTCGACTTTGTTCCAATGGTGCGAACTCTTTGAATCCCAACATGCGATTACCCGTAAACATGGATCCTTTTGACCACATCTCAATTCGAAGATTTGTTTTTGGATCTGTAACGGTAAAATCAAACTCCTGATTAAACTCCGGTGAGTACTTACTACTCTTTGTAGACGTTTTTTTCTCATATCCCGCACAGGACAACTTTACAAACGTCGAATTGTGTGATTCTTTCATGTGAACCTTCAGAACTGCAACTTGAAGCTTGGCTTCGAAGATGGGATCAAACATTTCGTATGGGTAAACGTTTGGCCTGGAGAAGGAAGATACAATGTGTAATGTGTCAGAAGAGTTCGTATGATGTTTTGTGATGAAAAAAAAAAAAGAATGACATTTGTTCCACACGTACCACACCATTAAATCCGTCAAGGACTCGTTCACGAGAGAAGATATTTTTTGTCGTACACCCCCAATTTTGTTGAAATCAAAACCTTTAGTCAAGGCACATAAACTGAAATCAAGTTCGGGCATTGTGACAAAAGAGATGTTGAGCAGTTGATATGGCATGAAGTAATCCATGGGTTCGCAAAACTGAAGACGAAGCTTGCCCTTCAGAACGATGTTTCCCGCAGCTACGTGAACGGGGCCCGTGAGAAGTCTAGCACTTACTACAAGTGCCTTTGGATCTTGACTCAATATTTCTACGTCAAGATCTATCATCGTACTTTTGTCGTCATTAGTTTCGCTCTGTCGATGTACTTTCACACCGTGAACATATGGACGAAGTGTGGTGAAGTCACAGTGCTTGGTTTTGAAAGAACGAATGAAGGAAGGTCTCAACTCTTCCAATTTCCAATCCAACAGCTCCGTAACAGTTTCGTCTATGCTGCGAGATAATCCGTTTTTCCACATTTGTTTGAGAAACAGATTAAACCATCTGCTTCTCTCGATATCAGCGTTTCGATACCACGGTGGACTCAGTCGAATCAAAGCAAGTTCACTCTTAAAGTCTCCGATATCAGCCTCTAACGCATTTTCAAGAATGATTTTTCTTTGATGTGATTCAGAAATATGATTGTGAACACCGACGAAGAAACACCAACCCACGAAAAGTAGAATCATAGACGTGAATCCGAGGTTCAGACAACCACACGTGTAAGAAACGATGATTACAATAGCTCCCACATCTCGTCTTTCGGGATCGATGACGGAGAGCGTGGATAAGAATCTATCGAATCTGCTTCGTTTTGACTGCGTCGTAGACTTTGTTTTCTGATTTTGAGATCCTAGATGTATCTCGTTCTTGGAAGTCGATTCATTCGAAGAAGTATTCTCCTGGTTCATTATGAACCTCGATTCATCAAATCGAACTGAAGTTACGTTTTCATCTAGAGAGGAAAATACACCTCGTTTCATCAAAACGTTCGCGATTTCTATCGCTCTATCCATATTGTCGGCGTAATGACATTGTACTAACCATTTACATATCTCGATACCCTGAAATGTTTCTTCCTTATCACGTTTCACTCCACGACTAGATTTTATTCGTGCTGCAATGACATCCAAACTTTCATCTTTGTTATCATATATCGCGCTTGCTCTCTTTCTCCTCTCACTCATTTTTTTCCTTTTTTCTTGGATCTTCTCTTCAATCTTCAATCCCGAAACCGTTGTCGTGAAGCGGATTTTTTTGGAGACCCAGCAGGGGGTTTGTGGGTGTGTGTGAGTGAGTGTGTGTGTTTCAATCACGCGCCCGCGCAGTGCATTTTATTTATATATAGAATAATTTAAGAAGAATAACAATATGAGATAATTTATTTTGCTGTGGTAGAATAATAGTAATAACCAGCAGCAGAAGCAGCAGCTGATATTGACAAAATAGCCGTTACAGCCAGCCAAATCCCACTAACACCACAACCACTATTCTTCTTCTTCTTCCTGATGATTCTACTCTCATTCAAGAACGTGATAAGCGTATTCGTATCCAAACCACCCCCCGAGACAACACAAAGAATATTCTTATACTTCTCGCACTTCCCTTCCAACACAGCAGCGAGGGGACATGCACCTGCTCCTTCTGCAACGACATGATTTTTCTCTAACATGATACAAATCGCGTCCTTGATTTTTTGTAAGGACACAGCCACGCCATCATCGACGTTATTTCTGGCAAGATTCCATATACTAGGTAATACTGCTTTTCCACCACATCCATCGACAAAAGAATTTTGATAATTCTTAAATTTGGTAACTTTTCCGTTTCGTAAGGAGAGACAGAAAGGTGATGCTGTTTCAGGCTCAACTGCGATGACACGAACAGATCTTTCATCAAGTTTTCTTTCTCGAAGGATCGCACGAACACCACAAGCGATACCCGTCACAAGTGCACCACTACCATATGGTGCTATGATACAATCGATGTCCGGCATCTCATCAAGTACTTCCAAAGCAATTGTTGCGTTGCCAGCAAGTACTGAATTCTCAGCTCCCGGATGAACGAAAATAGAATTTGTTATTTTCATTTCCTCGACGTGAGTGCAGTCATGTGTTTCTATGATCTTCCACCACGTAGAAAACGGAACATGAATAATCTTTGCGCCAAGTCTGATCATTCCATCAACCTTTGTCCTGGGTGCTGAAAGAGGAACAATCGCTGTGCAAGGGATAGAGAATTCTGCGCAATACCAAGCTAGTCCTTGTCCAAAATTACCCGCACTTGCCGTTACTACACCTCTTT
>JACKZZ010001781.1_pt1 | contig 10119 bp, 6 predicted proteins | sample 8027871 | NCBI WGS metagenome assembly JACKZZ01 (sample SAMN15724774, study PRJNA655200) | protist metagenome | isolation source: fluorescence activated cell sorting (FACS) single amplified genomes of... | place: USA: West Boothbay Harbor, Gulf of Maine | collected 2000-07-19
TGAAACACGTGGTTCCAGGGCTTGATGGAGTCCGAGCTCAGGCGCGCGAAGTAGAGCATACTCTCCTTCTCCCCGATGAAGTAGACCAGGCGCTGGCGAAACGGAGCCAGGGCCTCCTCGTACTGGAGCGGGCTGATTCTCAGGAGGGAGGCGGAGAGCCCTCCGTTGGCCGACGTCGCGATCGGCTTGCGGTCCAGGAGCTTCTCGATGCAGTAGTGACCCCAACTATCCCCAATTAGGTCCCTCACCTTGGAGGAGTCAGACACGATTTCCTCCAGGAGGCGGTAGATGTTGGGCTTCGTTCCCTCCGGGGGCTGAGTAGCCGCTCTGCTGGATGCGGAGGAGGAACCCCCGTCAACGGGAGAGAGCCCGTGCGTCGCCCCGTGCAGATTCCCCTCGCGGTTGTTGCAGAAGACCCCCCGGAACCAGGATTTGTTGCCCGGGCGCTCCATGAACCGCACTAAATCAACCGAGAGCGCGTCCAAGAGGTCCTGGAGGACGCGGCAGCGAAACTTGTGCAGGCAGTCCTCGACCGCGAAGCCCAGCAGAAAGGGGACGATGTAGGTCTCGAGCTCCTCGGTCGGGGAGTGGGCGAAGAACTTGCGGACAACGTGATGCCCACTCTTGTCAGATAAGAGCTTTCTCATGGCGGAAGAGGCGGATGAGGCCGACCCCGGGGCCGGGGGAAACGCGGCGGGCTCGGACTTGAGTCCGTCGACGGCGATGGCCTTTAGCATCTTGGTTCTGAGATCGGCTGGGGCGATTTGGATGGCGTGTTGGACAATCCTCGACCCCTCCTGGTCCAGACTCATGGGCACGATGTCGGCGATGACGCCCGTGAAAGGGTTGGTTTCGCCCTCCTTAACAGCCCGAGACCCACCCTTCGAAGAGGAATGCTTGGCGAAGGTGTTGAGCCCTTTTTGGATCTCGGAGCAGCGGTTGGACCACCAGAAGGCGCCCTGGCGGCCGCCGGTGTAGCCGGAAGCGCCCTGACCCCCGTGAGCCCCGTGGCGACCTTGGGTGAACTGGAGGAGGTGGTTCTGCATAGCGAGACCGTAGGAGGGGTCGTAGGCCTGGTTGTAGAGGGATTGTTGGTAGGCCATCGCGTAGGCCGCCGGGTCATAGACTTGGGCGGCATGCGCCCTAGCGTGAGCAGCGTGAACATGGGCGTGAGCCTGGGCCTGTTGAGCCGCCACGGCCAGCTGAGTAGCGTGTTCATGGGCGACCACGGCGTGGTGATGAGCGTCGTGGGCAGGGTGGTGAGCGTCGTGGGCAGGGTGTTCAGCGCTGTGAGCCGCACCGTGAGCATCGTGTCCGTGAGCGTGAGCGTCATGTCCTCCGTGGCCGTGGTACCCGTAGTGGTAGTTGTCCCAGGCCGGGGAGTGCGTCCATTCTTCGGTGCTGGCCGGATGTGAGGAGCCCCACTCCTGGCCGGCAGGCACCTCGTGAGAAGAACTGGTCGCATCGGAGGCTTTCTCGACGTAGTCGTGCTGGTAGTCGTGCTGGACGAACTCGTGTTGCCCGTACTCATGCTGTTGTCCGTACTGTAACTCATTCTGTTGTCCGTACTGCGACACCACCGGCTGCTCCTGGTACTGTTCATGAACGCAGTATTCCTCACCATAACTCTTTTTCGCATAGATTCTCGTGGGGGAGCGGCCGGAATTGGAGAACCAGTGCGCAGCAACCGAGTCGGCCTCCTGGGCTGGTTGAGCATGAGAGAGCTGGGAGACCGGGCGGGAAACCGGGCCAGAAACCTGCGACACCGGCCGAGAAACCGAGCGGGACGCCCCCACTCCCACGATACTGATCGGGACGGCGGAGTCGGTCTTCCTGGAGGACACCTTCAACCCAGCCAGAGAATCGATCGCGGACCCGACGGACCCCGCAGCCCTTTCATTAATGATAGACTCCCTCTCCTCAACAACCTCGGGAATGACCGTGCTCTTGGAGTTCGACTGGGAGTGGCACTGAGACTGGCTGGTACTGGACCTGGAGCCACCCTGACGCTTGGACAGACGCAGAGAGACAACGGAGGCGGTGGACTCTCTGACGGAGGCGGCGGACTCCCTATCGTTCAAAAAGGACGACTCTCTGGCCGCAAAGGACGACTCCCTCGTGCAGCTTTCCCTCTCCCTGGTCGCCCTCCTGTGCTTGATAAAGAGCTCCTCTTCGGCGGATTCGAACCCGGAACCTTCGGATCCTTCGGATTCCTCTTCTTGGTGGACGGTATACAAACACAATTCTCCGCCCTTCTGATGACATTTCCCCGTAGAACCGGTAGATTTCCCGGTGGAATTGGTCCCCGTGGAATTTCCCGCAGAAGTGGAAGCGGTCGTAGAAGCGTCCGTGTTCGCCGACGGAGAGGCGTCACAACTCGGGGAGGAGAGAGGAAGGGATTGATGAGTCATGTCGACAGCACTGGAGGGCGCTTTGGACTTGACGACCATTTTCTTAAGTGGTGCCTTAAGGAAAGCCTTAAGTGGTAACTAACAAGTAGTCTTTTAAGAACTGTTTTTGTTGACTGTTGACTGTTGAAACTGTTGACGGTTGAAACGAGAACGGGAAGATTACAAGAATTGACAGAAAAGTTGTATGGAGAAACAAACTAGAGGAAAAACTAGATTTACACTGGATAGACGTTAATTAGATAGCTTCAAGTTGAGGTTTTAAAGAAAGTTCGATGAAAACTGTAGCAGCACTAAGCTACGCAGTTCAATCAAGTGTGAAAACTGACTAGAGTTGGTCTAGTCCTGTTAAGAGACCACGGAGGGGCTCTGAGTAGCTTGTTAAGGCTCTGAGTAGCTTTTTAGGGCTCTGAGTAGCTTTTTAGGGCTCTGAGTAGCTTTTTAGGGCTTTGAGTAGCTTTTTAGGGCTCTGAGTAGCTTTTTAAGGCTCTGAGTAGCTTTTTAGGGCTCTGAGTAGCTTTTTAAGGCTTTTTTAGGGCTTTGAGTAGCTTAGTACCCTGTCTGTCACTGTCTGTCACAGGTCGCGAGTTCGTACCGGAGTCGGAGCTAGCTGGCTAGCAACGGGTAAAACAAGCAGGTAGTACTATCAGCGATCGATAATTGGTGGTTTAAAGTTTAAAGTTACCGAGTACCCGAGACCAGGCACGAACTTTGAGGCAAAAAGTGTGTTAAGTTAAGTGTGTGTATAAGCAAAGACAAGCCAAACGCTGGTCACTGTATCTAAGAGATGGATAGAGGGGGAAGGGAGGTTAGAATGGGGATTGATTGGGAATGACGTTGGATCGAGTGATACGGGAGAATGGGTCTAAGAATGGGGGCAGTTGTAGTATGGGGGCAGTTGTAGTATGGGAGGAGTTGAACGGGAGGTGGGGTCATTTAGGGTGATTTACCATTTAGAAAAGGAATGATCGAGGGGGTATGAGTACGACTATGATGAAGTGGGATTGTATGATGAAGTGGGTAGTACGACTATGATGATTTGAGACGGATTTCGCGATTTGAAATTCGGACTATGAACGGGGGCGGATTGGATTGGATGAGAAAAAGGGATTCACGAATTTGAGGATTCTGGATTGGATTGGAAGGATTCTGATCGGGAAAGAGGAAAGTTGGATTGGATTGGATTCGCGGAACGTTGAGAGAGAGTTGTGGATTGGGCCGGATTGGATCAGTTGTGAGTTGTAGAAGGGACAAGACTCTTCATTATCATAGTGACAGGGAGCCCATTGCGTTCTGAAAGTGAGAAAGATCAGCATATGGTGATTCTGAATGTGTGCGTAAAATCGTGGCTGAATGATGTGGCTGAATGATGAGGATCTAGTGGCGTGGCTCGAATCGGATATCTGGTGATAATTGAAGTCAAAACACGATGGATGAATGAGGTCGCCTCTCCGCGGAGAGGTCGCCTACCGACTGATAATTGATTGGAAATTGAGCGATAATTGATTGGAAATTGGATGAATGTTCGGCGTATAGCCAAGTATTACAGTTAGAAGACTGTAGTAGTAATTTTAAAACTTGAGGTTTTATAAAAGCTCGCTATGATGAGTATCGGTAGTGATTCTGTTTGGAGATAATGTACTCGTTGTTGCCCCGAAGGCATTCAAAAAAATCTGTGAGAATGATAAATCTAGCTCGCTAGTTGAAGTATATTATGAGACAAAAATCGCGGAGCAGGAGCGCACTAAGCCGCCGCTAACAAAAATGAAAGTTCTACGTTTAGGTGAGACCTTCTACGGTACTAAAACCAGAGTTCTGAGTCTACTGAGGGAAATCGTCCCTGTAAACCGTCGCAGTTTGCCTCCACTGTCGGTTCAATTCCCTCCGCGCCACCAGCTTAATCCATCATGTAACCCGGCCTCCGGATGTCCACTTTATGCTTAAAAAGCTGCGTGAACCCCACGTGCCTTTTGCTGAACACCCTCGGCGCGGCTGTCTTGAGGGGTCCATCCATGATGTCCATGTGCTGGTAGTTGCGGGGAAACTGGGCTTTTAGGTGGGATTCCTCCAAGGGCGCCCCCACATCCGCCGCCTTCTCCATGACCGAACGGAAGCTGCGGCCCGTAATGGACAGGTCATCGTCGTCTGGAGCATTCTCTATGTCGAAAACGTACCCCTGGCGCTTGAGGGGCTTCCTGAACTTCCTCTTAATCACTGGATTCGCGAGGTCGACGCTGCAGTTGGAGCGGGTTTCCGCCGCCCCATTGTGCATCTCCCGCTTATAGGTCGACTCCTCCAGGGCAATACGGGGGATCTCGCCGCCCATTTCACCAATCGATTTCGCCAAACTCGGCCGTCTGGGGAGTGGAGAATTTGGTCAAAAAAAATCGACATATCGCAGTCCTATGCGAAAATTTTCAGAAATTCGGGAAAATGTCGAACACCGCTTGGCATTTTTCAAAAAAATTCAAAAAAATGCACTCCATTTGTTTATCTAGGGTGGGAAAAACAGCTTTAAATCGGGCGCAAACATGAATATGTGTAAAAGAGTATCGGTTTCTCACCGTAAATGAACGTTTTCACGGCGAGGAAAACGTAAAAAACGGCGCACAAATTTCAGCGTATTGCTATTGTCCGGAATTACGCCCGCCGGTCATTCGTTTGGAGCATTTAACATCATATTTGGGCGATTTGGAGCCCCTGGCCACCATTTGTATGAAAAGTTCACCCGACTCACATGAAGAGACGCCACTCCACATTTTTATCTCACCGACCCACACAACCACAACTACACAACTACCTCTCCCGGTGAGGCTACCGCATTCATACTAAGACAACATTGCTTCCACAGGCGACGCTACCACACTCATACTAAGACGAAACGAGGAAATCGCGGCGGGGGGGGTAGTTTCTAAACTAGAGTAAGTTCTCAGGGCTGGATGTTGCGAACGAGATAAGGCGAGGGAATCGGGGCGGCCTCTCCATAGTGATGGAGCGACGGACGGGAGAAATGTCTGGTCTAAGCCGTGTGTGATTCCCCAATAGTAAGGGCAAAGCGACAGGCGGCTGGGGGGACCAGAGACATCGGTTGGGACCGACTTTGAAGAGAAAATGCGCGGATTTTTGGTCAAAAAAAATCGACATATCGCAGTCCTATGCGAAAATTTTCAGAAATTCGGAAAAATGCAGACCGCCCCCCAACATTTTTTCCAAAATTTTCAAAAAAATGCACTCAATTTGTTTTATGTAGAGCGGGGAAAAACAGATTTTAAAAAAACATCGCGCGCGAAAATGGCGGCCTGAAATTTCACGCAAAAAGGAAAATTTGAGATAGCTCCCCGGCGTTTTTTTGGAAAAATCCAAAAAGTAGGACGTAAAACGTTGAAGTACATAGTAGATCATCCGATACGGCTCAATATTCCCGCAGTGGCACTTTCAGATACTGGGCCCTTACTGTGGGCGCAAAAGGTGAACTGCGTGCGGGCTTACCCCCATCGTGGCATTTACATACTGCCCCCCACTTGGCCCACTTACGTGTCCGTCCCGAGTCCGTCCATGCCCCCCTCCCCCCCAAACATCTGCCACACTTACATGTCGCCCAGGGTGCGGAGTCCGTCCATACGCACTTACATGTCGCCTAGGGTGCGGAGTCCATCCATACTCGGTCGCCCCCTCCCAAGATCTGCCATTATCCGACTGCTGTTGAAGAAGTGGTACTTGTCAAAAAGAGGGGGGTTTTCTCTGTTGTACGTCAAGGGGCCGTGACTCACATAACTATCACTCGAGGCGGTACTTCGCGCATAGCCCACGGCTAGGGACGGAGCTAGCGACGGGGTTTTGTTTGTCCCAGTCGTTCCATTCGTCACGGCTGAGGCCTCCGTAGCTTGGGTTTGAGCCGTTTGCGCCGTCATATCCGTTCTCTGTGTGATGTGGGTCGTCTCCGTCAACTGGGATTGGAGATCCTGCCCCGTTTTCTCCTTCCCGACCGGCGAAACTAGGTGGAACCTTGCCACCGGGGAATCCGAATCCCCCGAATCCCCGCCGAGGCCGGTGAATCCCCCCCTCCCTCTCTCCCGTTCGGATTCCTCGGCCACCTTTCCGTCACTTCCGCCCAGTTTCCGCTGCTTCTCCCCACTGGACACCTTCTTTTTCCGGGTGACCCCCGCGCTCTGACACCTGACTTTTTTCGACACCTTCTTCGCCCGCGTTTTCCCCAGGAACTCCCACTCCGACTCTTGCGGACTCGGACTTCTCACCCCTCCAGCCGCCCGGCCCACCTCAATCCGGGACCTCGCCTCCCTGTCGAGAGTCGCCTCCCGTTCTCGGTCCCTCGTGGCTTTCGCCGCATACCGGTGGTGTTTGGCTACCGTTTCGTCCAACCCCTCGTCGGTGAAAAACCTATCCCCCCTGCTACTGGCGAACTTCACCCCCCCCCGACCGACTTCAGCCAGTAATTCATCACGCGGGGAACGCTGTCTTAGTCGGAGATTATCAGGCCTCGTAGTATATCCTGCCCCAGGCCCGTGCCCGCCCGCGGACTTCGGCCTCCGCGGTCCCGCGGCGGTGTCGTGGCTCGCCTCCATTCTCTCCCCCTCTTGAACGACGAAATCCCGAAACCCCCTTAGCTGTCGCTGCAACCGCTGCTCCGCCACCATCCGCGTCGTCGAGCTCGCCTCGCTGCCCGCGTAGGCACTCCTGGGGCGCACAGAGACCGGGGAATCGTCATCTCCTGGGGGCGGTCGGTTTGCACGCTCCTCCGTTTCCATAGTGAGAAGCTGCCTCAGACTCTTCATACTGTTCTTTTTCCCGTGCCCCAACCCAGACAACATACTCCTCCTCAAAACCTGCCCATTAACCACCGGTTCCCCGTTCCTATTGACTCCTGAGCGCGGCCTGTAGGGTTTGAGCAGGCCACCCCTCATTTCTTGCTCTTCATCCCCGCCGAGCTTCTCAATAGGGTGGAGTCTGCCGTACCCGGTAACATACCCATGCGCAGGAGGCACCCCGGGCAGTCCGGGAGGCGCATATCGGTCCTCCCAAGAGCGAGTCGGGTCATTGAAATCCGCTACTTCTTGAGCCCTCTTCGCGGCGGCCTCCTCGTTCCGCAAAACAGCGTTTGGGTGCAGGGGTGGCGCCCGGCTGACCGCCCCAGTTTCCTCCGCCTGCCGATTCCTCTTCCGGGTAGACCCTTTATCATTTTGATCCTTCCCGAGCTTCCGGATCGGATAACACTTGGTCCAGCCCTTCACATAACCGTTCTGCGGAGGAACTCCTTGGGTGGAATCGGGGAGCCACATGTCGTCAATCGATCTCCCCGCGTAGGGAACCCCTCGGCCCTCACTAGTACCCGGCATTTCACTGGGAGAAGACACTCCCGCTAGCTTCCGCAGTTGGCGATCCTCCTCCGCTCGCTTCCATTTATCTGCACGCCAGGGATCGCCCCCAACATCCTCGCTCTGCGGCCCCTTCCAAGCGAAATCCCCCCTCCGGTTGTCTGGGAAATACGGTCTCTTCGTTTCGTCATATTTCCTGGTGTTGGAGTCAATCTTATAGGGGTATCGGTGGATGATTGGGTGATCTTCTTCTAGCTCGGGGTAGACCCCCGCAGCGGGTGAGAACGCCCGTCCCGGACTCATAGGTTCCTGACTCCTAATAACCCCAGCTCCGGAGAGTGCACTAGCGCATTGCGGCACGTACTGAGCCCTTTTAGGGGCGCCGGGGGCCTCCGCCTCAGCCCGGGTTTTCATCTGCATATAGGGCGTGTTGAACTGCATCATGACCGAATGATCGGAATTCGTAGGCGTACGGGGGCCAGACATGGTGGGCGATTCAGGGAATTGCAAGTACCGGGCCTTGGGAGTGGGTGTATCGGGTTATGGGGGCGATTTCGCCTTGTAGTCTCAGTCTTAGACGTTCTAGTGCGAACGTTCTAGTTCGTTGTAACGTAGAGCCGAGGTCTACAAAAATAGCTCTATGGGGATCCGTAACGTTTCGACCGTGAACGAATCGAAGTTTCTATGTAGTAGACGTTAGGGTCGCCGTCTGCACCTTAGTCTGTGCTGTTTTCTTCGTGTCACGAACGAAAGCGGTTCTTCTCCGCGGTTTAGGTTAGCTATGTAACTGATTAAAAAACACCCGGTGTCAAGCCTTCTTGCTAAGCGATTATAGATGCAGAAAGAAAGGTGCAGGGGAGTTCAAGTGCACGTGCCGAGCCAGATGCAGTTGCTGAATTTCTGCTCAAAAAAGCTCAGCCTCAAAATGGATTCTGCCGTTAGCTCCACTCCGAAAATTGCCCTCCAAACCTCAGATTCCAAAACAACCTCAAATCTCTTGGGAGAGCGAGAAGTCAGAGCCAAGAACAAAAAAACCTACCGCCACTGTGCAATCCCGCGACTACTGTCCTCGGTTCTTATCAACAGGCGCTAGTACGGCTCTGATGCCGCTTGGTTAAGGACTGATTCAAAGTATTAGACAGTAGACTATGTTCTCTAGTTGGATAAATTACGTTGCGTGTCCCTGTGTGTGGGTCTCACTTCGCTTCCACAGCGACGATATCGTATCGCTCTCCATACTCATTTTCATATCCTCGAGCAAAATCTAGTGGCATTGATTTTGCCACCACCACTACCCTCAACCGTAACTCGCCCGCCTCCCAACGCCCCTCCTTCGCCCCGGCGAAGAGCTTATTGCCGTCCAAGTACGGAAAAAGTTCCTCGGCGTGGTAGTCGTCTACGAGGAGGGTTATTTGCCTATTCCAGCTTCCTTCCTGTACGTATTCTACGAGGGCAGGCAACGCGGTGAAAGCCCTATCCACCGGAGTCCCATACCCCTCGTAAGGGATCACCGACCCCACGTCTTCTCCGATGATTTCCGGAAGTTTCGTCACCCTATAACCGAGAAACAGCGGAGGTTCCGCCCCGATTCCACTCACTCCTTCACTCGAATAATCCGGGAGAGCTCGGACTTTCTCTTTCAGACCCCTCATTACCCCTGCGTAGGGAGAGCATTCCCGACTGAATGGACCGTCGAACAGGTCGTAGTCGAACCAGCAGGCGGCTTGGTCGACTTCCTTCTTCATTCTGGCGACGGCATGAGGTCTCTCCACAACCATCTTCTTCAGGTACCCATACAATTCCTTTCCATTGAACCCGGTTCCGTCCAATCCGCGTTCGGGCCACCGCACTACGAACTTCCCATAATCTAAAAAACTGGAAAACGGCAACCGGAAGTGGTCGGAGATCACCACGGGGATACAGCCGACCAGGAGGGCCACGTAGAGGTGGATGGTCCAGGGAGTGATTCCCCGCGGCGCCAGACAGAAGAAGGACTCGCCCAGCAGCGCGTGGTACTCTTCGACAAATCCGCCGATAGATACGTCGGGGAACTGGTCGTGATCGACCTCAGTTCCGACGCTGCCGTCCTCATTTCTCTTCAGAAACGTTCTCATGAGCTCCTTCCGGACCGTTACGTTACTGTACGCGTCCGCATTCGACACGCTCCTTCCGTGGAACACCAACAGCACTTGGCGCCGCCGAAACTCCAGGTTGTGCTTCCGGAGGTCCTTGCTGCGCCAGGGATCCACGTAGCCGGGAATTATGATGTCCTTATTCGGCGAAAAAGTGGACTCAAAGGACAATCCGTCGTTAGACAACAGCCCCTGACCCCCCCCTGGCGCAATCTCCTGCCGATCGTTGAGGTCCTCGCAGCGGTC
>JACKZZ010018118.1_pt1 | contig 10118 bp, 3 predicted proteins | sample 8027871 | NCBI WGS metagenome assembly JACKZZ01 (sample SAMN15724774, study PRJNA655200) | protist metagenome | isolation source: fluorescence activated cell sorting (FACS) single amplified genomes of... | place: USA: West Boothbay Harbor, Gulf of Maine | collected 2000-07-19
AAGATCTAGCATCAGTACTGTAGAAGACAATATTCATTCCATGTCACCAGAGAAAAAAGATAATATGAACAGCAACAGCAACAGCAACTTACAGCTTACGGACGTGATGCTCGCAATGCATGACCACTCACCTCTCAGTTCAGAGGTTAATGCTGATGTTCCTAGAACTGGATCTAGGAATACTAGTAACAATAATTCAAGTCTAGGTATTAGTATTAAAAATAATAGTAACACTTCACATTTATCTAAAACACAGGGGATTGAAACTACGCTCGATGCAGCAGTAGTATCAGCAAGAATACCAGGAAGAATACCAAAAAAAGCAAATAATGGAGGTGAATTTTGGCCAACATTAAAAAAACAATTCAAAGATGTTGCATTATTACTAACCAAATCAAGAAAATTACAATATTTATTACCCTATCAAATAATGTTTGGTTTTGCAACTGGATATTTGAATGCATATATAAATGCAACATATGTTGCAGTATACTTAGGTGATGGTTACATTGGTTTTATGAGTGCAATAGTTACAATAACAGCAGCATTATTATCATTTCCATATTCAAGGATTGCAATAAAATACAACGATGGAGCCTATTATATCATGATTTTAGGTTGTATAGCATTTTTTTATTGTGGTATTTCTATATGGCTTGCTACAGATAATACAATAGGTACATGGAAATTTTTAATATTCTTCTTTTTTGTATTTGGATTTGGTCGTGGCGCATTTGAAAATACAAATAAAGCTATTGTTGCAAGTTATTATAAAGATTCGTCAAAAGGTGACAAAGATGCAGCATTCGCCTCCATATACTTTAGTAGTGGTATTAGTGCTGCGATATCATATGCAACATTTCGTTATATGCCACAATCACAATTAGTAGCATTCATGACCGTTATACCGATTATTGCACTGCTATGCTTTCATTTGAGTTATGATAAATATTTGTATGAAAAAAATCAAAATCAAAATCAAAATCATAATCAATTATTGACATCAACGACTGCACCTCTACCGAGTGACAATAATAGTGGAAACGATAGTGGTAGTGGTAGCGGTAGTGGTGTACAAGATAGATATCCAACAGAAAAGACAGATTCAGTTTAATGATAAAGTTTATAGTTTAGTACATTTGAAACATTTTATATATTTGTATACAAGAAAGACCTTCTTCCCGTTTTCCCGTTATTCATTCTATCGGTGTCTATAAATGTCTTAAAGCAAGTATTTATCTTAATCCCATGCTTTTTCAGACATATCAGCAAGTTTTTGTAATGTTGCAGCATTTTCTTCTTCAGCATTTTTAATTAAACCTCTTAATTCTGCTGCTGCAGCAGCTGCTTTATCACTAACCCTGATATCACCCATTGATGCAGCTCTTTCAAACCAATTACATGCTCTCTCATAATCAGGCATACCACCATAACCATATAATTTAAATATACCCATATAATATACACTTGGTGCATGTTCTGCTCGTGCGCCTCTTTCCAATAATGCCAAAGCTTTTCTATAATCTTGTTGTGGTTTTATTCTACCATATGCATACATTAATGCTAAATGATATGAACTTTCCATATAATTTTGTCCTGATGCTCTACGATAATATTCTGCAGCTTGATCAAAATCACCATCAACACCTAAACCATATTCATACATAACACCCAATAAATGTTGTGCTTGTGGCACATTTGCATTTGAAGATGCAGCAAATTGAAATAAATTAAAAGCTTCTTTATGTACAGGTGCTGTACTTGATTTACCTTCCATTAACATTTTACCTAATAGCCAATGTGCATTAATATCTTTCATTTGTACACCTCTTCTATAATACATCATTGCTTGTACTTCATCTTTTTCAACACCATGACCATGTTGGAGTAACATACCATATGCAGTTGTTGCTTCTGCATGACCTAATTTTGCAGCTTTTTCTAAATTTTTTGCAGCAATTTTTATTTCTTTAGATAATGATAAACCGTACAACTTCATTAGTGCAAAGAAATATATACTATCCTTATTACCATTTTCAACACCTTCTAAAACTTTTTGTACTGTCTCATTAGAGATTTCTTTATCTTTATCTATTCCAAAACTAGCACCTAACTCAACTTCCATTACATCAAAATCGCTCATTTTGTAAGCATGATTAACATAGATAGCTACCAACAAAAGCAAAAATACAATTTGCTTCATATTTCTATTATATCCACCAGTTTGCAAACAATAGGCAAATAATTTGCCTCAATTTTCTTCAAATGCAAATAAAACTAGTGATATACTATTAGAATGCAAAATGAAACTACTATATTAACTGTAACGTGGAGACAGGAATACAAAATCATAAAATAAAGACTGAGTTCCCATTAGATGGACTCTTTTCTTCTCCTCAGGTCCTTTGAACTCACTAATATGCAGAAATGACATGGTGAAGGAATCTGAGCGTTGTATTAAAGTTTCTTTCCGCTCAGGGCTAGCAAAATCTGTGAGAAATCTCAAAGGTTTTGGTTGTGTTAAAGTAGAAGAGTTGTATCAAAGAAAAAGCCCTATATTATGCAACGGTTTCAAACAAATCACGTTACCCATAAAGGATGATGAAATAAGAGAATATCTTGTTCTATCTCCAGAGACGTGGAAGCAGTATCTCACTATCATGGATCAAATGGATCTTAAACAACCAATCATTTTATTACAAAGTGTTTTACGTACAATAGATATCAAAAGCATGCCAAATAGTTTTCGAAAAAGTATAAAACAATATTTTATTGAATCAAGTGATGTACCAAATAAACGATATATCTTTATGAATGAAATTTATCATAAGTCTTATGATGACTACAACACATTGTTGTTATTACATCATTCACTCAATATGAATATTAAAGTTATATATACTGATGATGATACTGATTCTCATAGTAGTGGTAATGGTAATGGTAATGGTAGAGATCCATGGAAGGATTTATTTGGTAATGATAATATGTTTCATTGTATGAGCATCAATGAGTTTGTCAAAACCACATGTAGTGAGCTTCCTGATGTGATCACAGCCTTTCATGAAATCAAAGCTGCCAATGACAAAGCTATCGCAAATCGAAATGAAAATAGTAAAGGTAATGGTAATGGTAAGGATCAGCCGTTTACCCATCATCATCATCATTATCATCAACATCATCATCATCAACATCATATATCCCATTCAGATGCTAAAATAGGAATTAAAAATGGGGCATATAAAATGGGTGTTGTATCATCATCGAGACATGGAATGGAAGCTATCGTGCAATTAGACGGCAATCCAAACGCAAACTCAGGTGTAGGTATAGGTACAGATAATGGTGGTATTGTGTTATTGAGAGGATTGAATTCAATGAATAGATGCATGCATGGTGACCGTGTTGCACTTCACATTCAGCAAGGTTGTACTGGTGTTTATCAAGAAAACAAATCACTATTATTTGAAGATCAAAACGAAAGAAAAGGTAAAGGTCATGAAATTGATGATGATGATGTCGATGGTGTGGAAGATATCGTAAATCAAATTAGTAGTAATAGTAGTCTATCTGATAAAGAAATGAGTAAAGGCGCCATACCTCTAGCAAATGTAGTGTGTATATTAGAGCGCAGTATCGAACAGATAGTAGCACGTGTACCACCAATATCATCATCATCAACATTTAACAAAACTGCATCTATTTTATTATCACCATTGAATATAAGATTACCCAAAATAAGAATAAAATCCTCATCATCAACTTTGTCAAATATTAGTGGTCAGTTAGTACTTGTACGTTTAGATTTTAATTGGGTTTATAATTCAAAATATCCTCATGGTTATATAATAGAAATCTTACGTGGCAGTGGCAGTGGTAGTGGTAATCATATGGAGTGGAAGTCACATGTGAAAGCATTGCTATTAGAAGCAGGTCTAAATCCAAACCAAGCTGAACAAGAACAGGAATATGTTCTAAAAAATCAACATAAGTTGTTGTCACCTGAAGCTTGGCCGTGGATAAGCAAAGAGAAAGAGAAAGAGAAAGAGAAAGAGATAGAGAAAGGTGACAGACATCGTCTAGATTTACGTAAAAATCGAATGATATTCAGTGTTGACCCTCCTGGTTGTGAAGACATAGATGACACCATGTGCATAACTTCAATACCAAAATTGATGTCAAAATCCAAATCTGTAGATAATAATAATAATCATAATAGTTTTATTTTAAATATATGCATAGCTGATGTAGCAGCATATATAAAAAATAATAGTAAATTAGACAGAGAAGCCCGAGCACGTAGTACAACAGTATATTTACCACATATGCGTATTGATATGTTACCCGAAATTTTTTCTTCAAATTTATGTTCACTACATGCAAATATTGATAGATATGCTGTGGTATTACAATGGAATATAAGCATTATAAATAAAAACACTGGTAAATATATTAATTTTAATACAAATACAAATACAAATACAAATACAAATACAAATACAAATGATAGTTGCCAAGGCATGGGCATGACTAACGTTAGTGATGATGATGATGATGAGACAATAGAAAATATTTTATTATTATCAGAAAAAAATTTACTCAATTTTGAAATTTCAAAATTAATATTAGAAAAGTGTGGTCAAGGAATAATAAGATCAGTAGCAGCATTGTCATATGAACAAGGGGATCTTTTGCTAAATGGGAAAGATCCAAATGAAGCAAATTATTCATCAGCTGTAAATGGTTCTAAAGCTATGGCAGGTGGACCAGTACCAAAGCACTTACATAAAAACTTACGAAAGCAATTATGCATTTTAACAGCATTAAGTCGTTATTTAAAATTTAATCGTGAAAAAGGAATTGGAAAATATTCTGTGCAAGAATCACTTGATATTGAGCAAAGAGATGAAATCAAATTCAAAATTAATGACAATGATAATGATAATGATAGTAATATTGATATTGATATTAAAGAAGTAAAGCACATAGAAATACATGACACTATCGCTGAATTGATGATATTATCAAATAGTACAGTTGCAAAATTATTATGTGAATATTTACCGAAAACTGCATTGATTCGCGTTCATCAACCACCTAGTTTAATGAAGCTACGTGCGGTTTACGACTTGTTGGGTATAGATATGAACATGAATATGAACATAGATGGTAATGATGACAATGATAATGATAATGAAAGTAGTAGTAGCCTTAGTAGTGGTAGTTATATCAAGTTGACACCATTACAAAAACTTCAAAAAATTATGTCAAAATTAAGAACTCATGGTTCTTTACCAGCAGTAGCATCACAACTTCTAAGTAATACATTTATTAAAGGTATGCAAGAAGCTATATATATACCAGCAGCATCAGTTGATAATTTAGCTGAACATACTTCTGGAAATGGTATGATACATACAGGATTAGGTCTACAATACTATACACATTTTACATCACCTATAAGACGTTATGCTGATATAATAGTACATCGACAGTTATTAGATGTTCTTGAACAAATTTCCAAAAAAAAAGATTCAAATTGTAGTACTAGTATAGCTCAAAAAGTTGATGGAACGCCTGCTCCAGCACCTTTAGATACCGTACCATCTTTACTGACTGATATTGATATTGATATTGATACTAATATTGGCAAAAATAACAGTGATAAGAATCCAACGCATACGAATACGAATACATTGTTTGGTTTTGAAAATGAAGAAAACAGTGATTTAGTTACTATATCTGAACCTGAACCTGAACCTGAATCTGATTCTGTTTCTATGGAAAAACATTTAAAAGTTGATGTAGCTAGTGAAGATAGTGATGATGAATTCGACTTAGATGACTTGTTGGATGATGTTGGAAGTGATCTGGCAAGTACTGTGTTAAATGCAAATGCAAATGCAAATGCAACTGAAGAAACAATGTTAAATGTCTCAAATGTTAAAGATGGCACTAATCAGATGACGCAACCGTTAATTGAAGAGGAAATTCTTGTGTCCCTTGAGAAACAAGAACATAATCACGAACCTGAATCTGAATCTGAATCTGAATCCAAGCCTGAACCAATGTTTTCATCAATATCTGATATATTATCAATAACGAATGTCTTAAATAAGCGTACTAGAATAGCAAGAGAGTTATCATGGAAGTGTTCCCAATTATTCATTAAATTGTATTTATTTCAATTATTAAAAAAAACACAAACACAAACACGAACACAAGTAAAAATACCAAAACAAACACAAACACAAGCACAAGCACAAGCACAAATACATACAGTCTCATGTGTAATATATAGCATAAAAGAAAATGGTTTCTTGGCTTTGATTCCTAAGTATGATTTGAAATTACCTGTATATTTGACAAATAAAGCAGGTACTGTGATACTACCAGATTGTGCACTATTGAATGGAAAAAATAAGAATGGAAATATGAATATGAATATGAATGTGAATGTGAGTGATATTACAAGATTAAAGGAAAGATCTGATATGTCTTTACGTGTAATTAAACAAACTGAAAATTTAGCTAGTGTAACTAGTATTAATAAAAATACGAATACTAATGATAATAATGATAATGCCAATAAAGCAGACAAGGATTGTTTGGAAATTTATAACAAAGTGACAAATAAGTCAATATTTAAATTGAGTGTTTTGCAAAGTTTTATTGCGGAACTATCATGTGCTTCTACAGATATAGATACAGATACTGATACGGAAACGAATATTGTGTTACATTCACCATCACTTGAGTTGGGACCAACATTACAGTTAAAGTTTTTAGGACTTGATATTACATTTCCTCATTGTGGGCTTGATGATAATACTGATCTTTCTCTCGTCAATGGAAATAAGAACGGCACGTCTACAAAAGCTAATGTGAACGCTAAAAATATCGCAAATGATGTGAGTATATCTACTTCTGGCAATGAAAATGACAAATCAAGGGATAATGAGAGACAACACTTTAATGGAGTCTCACTGAATAAAATGTCACTGTCAGAGTTGTTACTGAAATACAATCGCGAAGCCACTGGTATAGTTACAGTACCAAAAGTAGTTACATCAACAGTATCAAAAGTTAAATACAAAAGTAAAGATAGACCTTCTAGTGAATTTCGTGTCAGTATCAATAGTGGATCAGGGCGATTATTATTCACAGGAAAATCAAATATTTCTACTATATTAAACTCTCAACATCAATCTCAATCTCAATCTCAATCTCAATCTCAATCTCAATGTCAATCTCAATCGGAATCAGCAGCAAAAGTAACAACAACAGCAACATCGATACCTCCAGCCTTCAAAAATGCTGCATTGAAAGCTTACAACTTGATTGAAAATAAAAATATTACAAGTGAGAGTAGCGATCAAGATAGGTTAGGAATTGTGAGTGCTAAAGCAAAAATGGAAGCTTTAGGAGAAGCTTGGGCAGAAGAAGAAGAGTTACCAGGAATGTTTAACACATATACAAGCTCAAATTACGATGATCCATCATCCCTTCAAGGTGGTGTCAACATGAAAGATGTTAGACAAGCCAACTCACGCCTAGAAAAAGTCAAAACTGCAAAAAGAAATGCGAAATTTTAATAACTGTAGGATTAGTATTAGTAGTTTTGGTAATAGTGTGAAGTATGAGATAGATGTGTGGACAACGAAGTAATATTAACATTAATTTTCTTTTCTTATATATTATCATTTGTTACAATTGTTGAATAAATATGTACATTTTGTATTAACCAAACCAAATGAAAAACTAAAATAGAAATATTTGACTAGAAATAGAAATAGAAATAGATCTAGAGCTAGAACTTGAAATTATCGAGTGATTTCTTTGCTGCAACACTTGCACTTGCAACCTTTTTCTTTTTCTTTGGTTGTTCATCTTCAACTTCAACAGAAGTGCCAGTTGCTGCTGTTGTATTCTGCTGATTACCGTTACCACTACCATCAACATCAACATTACTTTTACCAAGATCATAAACTTTATCACTTCCAAAAAGTTCACCACTGCTATTTAAGGAATTAGTATTAGTTGTTTGTTTAATTTCAGCAAATAATTCACCTTTTGGTATAGCGGCGATACTTGATCTACTAGTAGAAGTGGCGGCGTTATCATCACGTTTACGTAAATCAATAGTTTCTTCAGCAAGTTGTTGTATTTCATTAGAATTCATAATTGCTGCCATACCTGTAGCTGTAGCTGTAGATGCATTCATGTCATCTGCTAGAGTATCAGGTTGATCAGGAACATAACCTTCATCATTATCATTACATGTATCACTATCATTATCACTATCATTATCACTATCATCACTATCATCATTTACTGGCAACATCTCACCCCATAATGTACCAACATCAACAATGTCTTCACCTTCTTCAACAGTAACACCAGTACCAAAAACATCCCCATATAATGGTCTACCATATTCATCTACAGGTGGTCTTCCCCATCCACCAGCATGATATCCAAAACTTGCACCATGTGGTATAGTCGTCGATAAACCAGGTATTTTAATAGTATAATACGATGGTGGTGGTCCATATCTTTGTTGTGATATCAACCATGGTGGTGGAATATTATTATTTTTCATACCTAATGCTTCTAATAATGTTTCACTTAATGGATCACCTGGTTTTTTATTTCTATTAGATGTATATGACATTTCATTTTCTTTACCCTCATAATATAATTCACCATGTTTTGTTAATTGTGGTTTAATTTGATATTTAAAAAATGCATCATGTAATACTTGATAATCTATATCTATTTTACCCATTGATGGTCTTACTTTTGATCTAGCTTTAGCTTTTGTTTTTTTTGCAGCTTCTGCTTCCATTAAACTTGATCTTATGCGATTTATTCCTGTATCAGCAATAAATGTTGGTAACTCAAATGGTGGCTTTTCTACACCACGTTTACCTGATAAATATTTTTTTTTACTTCCCCAATGTCCAGGTACAGGTACAGTATTTCTCATTGCTTTTAAATTAATTAAAAAGATTGGATCTAAAGCTGTTATATCATGGGCTTCAACAACTTCAGGTTTATTTACCATTAATTTTAATTGTGATATTGTTGGCCGTGACATTTTACGACGTTGTCTTGATGATAATGTAGTTGGTTGATCATCCATTTCCATTTCCATTTCATCTACATCTACATCTAAATCCATTCCTCTTTCATTAACCATTGAATCATCTTTTACATTTGTACTAATATTATTACTTTGTTTTTCAGGTACTTTTAATGTTAAATCCTCAGGTTTTGTAAATTTAGAAAAGATTTCTACAAATTCAGCTTTACTTTCTTCCATGTCATTTCCTTCCAACATACTATGCAAATCTGCACTGACATATTCAATCTCTACTTCCTCTTCCTTAAAACGTGAACTCTTCTTACGCCCTGTACCACTTTTCACTGCAGATTCAATCGTATTCTTGGCTTCTTCTTCCATTTTAAGCTCTGCAGCTTTTACTTCTTTCTCACGCAAGCGACGCTTCTCATTCTTAGTAAGCTTGCGATTTTCCACCATTTCTGCTTCTTTTGTTACAATTTGTTTTATTGAGTGAAATATTTGTACAGTAGACTTTAGCTATAACTCCCAATAGTGAGAGTATTAAAGTTACAAAAAAACTAACAACGAAGAACTCCTAAAGGTCTTTTGGGAACCTGTGTGGGCAAAACTTCATGACACGATAGCGAGTTACAAAGATAATAAAATCAACAATGAATGCGATAATTAATGAACAGAGGTACCAGTTCGTACTCTCCTTGTATAGGATCAGAACTCAGTATCCGCAAATGGGTCTATTTCAGCCAGACTTTATTTGGGTCATATTTAGAAAGATGATGCCAAGTAAGTACAATAGAACTGATGATGACATAAAACAATCAGTCAAGGAGTGGTGTAATGATCCTGTAGTAGCAGCAGCAAAGTATGGTCATATTAGCAAGTGGAGCACATCAATGGTTACCAATATGAAGTATCTATTTGAAGACAAGACAGACTTTGATGATGATATTAGTAAGTGGAATGTCAGCAGTGTTACTGACATGTGGGGTATGTTCAATAGCGCACGCTCCTTTAATGGGGATATCTCTATATG
>JACKZZ010022207.1_pt1 | contig 10116 bp, 7 predicted proteins | sample 8027871 | NCBI WGS metagenome assembly JACKZZ01 (sample SAMN15724774, study PRJNA655200) | protist metagenome | isolation source: fluorescence activated cell sorting (FACS) single amplified genomes of... | place: USA: West Boothbay Harbor, Gulf of Maine | collected 2000-07-19
AACATCGTGCCCCGATACAAGCCTTTCATTCCTTCCGCCCCCAACAGCTCCTTTGCAACTACGAAGTGCTCCACGACGCCTTTGATGCCGATCCCATGCGCTGGACGGTTTGGGTCTAAAAACATACGCTTTTGGACAACAGAGCGAATGACGTCTGCAGGAATGTTCCCGCAGAGGGCCCCGGTCACACCCGCGCAGAAGCCACCCCCCAAGCTGGCCACAAACGGCGGAAGATTTGCATCTCGAAAATAACCACGGTACGTGCTCAAGGTGCCAAAGTAAATTCCAGTAAAGATAGACTGGCGCAGTTGCATGCCGAACCAGCCGCAGTACAAGCCGCTCAGGCCTCTCTGCTTGTACGTGTGCTTCATGAATGCAACCATGCTGTTCTTAAATTTATTTGTAGTGTCGACCTGCAGGCCTAACTTTGCAACCTCAAACGGAGAGATCGCCAGAATTTCTGGGAACGTGGCGAGGGCGCCCGCCGCAATCTTCTGCGGAATCGAACACTCGCTCGGCTTCTTCCCCCATAGGGCGTTCGACATAACTGGGTTGAAAAAAAACTTACTGGCGCGCATCACCGTCGCACGGGTAACTTCTGGCGCCATTCCTTGCCCAAAAAAACCCCTAACCCCATACTTTGCGTAAAAATCCCCCCTGGACGTCCCAGACATCTTCAAGGCGCGCAAAACGTCGACAGGGTAGAACACTACCGCCACGACGAGACTGCTCGCCCCCAACGGAACCAGCGTGTCAAAGTTCATTCCAAAGTCCGTCTCCGTTCGTCTTTTTGCCGGAGCTACGTATGTACGTCACAAAGTTTTATAAAGAGAGAGTGAAAAAAAAGTAGGAGCAGATTGAATATTTTTCTTACTCCGTTTAAAGCGTTTCGTTTCCAAGAATTTCTATCTATCAATTTGGAATTGATTATATAGTTTATTCCTTCTTTCATTTGTTCAATCACAGTCGTATATATAGCTTCATACTACACCTCATCATCATACATACTTGAACCTATAAGAAATAGACGACACAACACCCGACAACATTTAAAAAAAAAAAAAATAATAATAAAAAAATAATATAATAAGCTTGATATTTTTTTGGTATTTTTTGGTACGGTATTTGTGCAAAGTAATATTAAAAAAAATGTACGTACTAACGGTACCGGTACCGGTACGGTATAATACCTTGGTATTACCTTGGTATTGATGATAGAACTGACTACTATTAATTTAATATAAATTAAAATAATAAGATTGATGATGGATGAGTGAGGAGTTGTTTTTATTTTATTATTATACCGACCGGTATATTATGAGGAATAATACACACAATAATAAATAAATAATATATATTCTCTATAATATATATTTTATTAATTAAGTAATAACGGTCTTGCGTTCTTTTCTTTGTTTTGAGTGTAATGAGGTTTGGGAAAGAAAAGGAAAAACATTAACTTACGAAAATAATATTCCACACGTAATTGTTTGCGTTAAAAGAAGGATTGAAAACGAAAGAGTTCCTACGAAAAGGATTGCCCCAGCCCCCTGCCACTCCCACCTTCCTTTGTAAATACTTTTTAGTTGGTCTTGTAGTAGTGAACAATGTCCAAGCAGAACAAATTGCTTTGCGTTTCGGTTGTCTTTTTGATACTGACAAGTTTGGTGCTTTCTCGCAGAGGGGAAGAAATAGTTGAGGAGCATGCACCGTTTACAATTGATTTGCCAAAATATGCCAAAGATCGAATCAACGGATTCTTAGAGGATCACCAAAGAAATGAGATTTTCAACCAGTACCGAGAACGGCTCAACAACGAGGAGGTGAACGACTTCAAAAATTCCATGGGCGAGGCAATGAGTGAGATGGAAGTCTCCATGTCCGAAATGTTAGGGATTGAAACGGAGAAGAAGAAGAAAAGGCTGTGACCGATCAATGGATGCACTAACTCCCTGCTAGTTTTTTAATTAAAAAAAAGTTCACACACATACGCACCCCTCTGGACACAAAACCGGTTAAGTACAATATACTAGATCAGATAGGATATAATTAATAATACATCATGGCTCGTTTCGTCTAAATATTAAAATCAGTTCTTTCGATTTTTTTACGTTTACCGTCTATTCTACCTCATAATAAGCAATAAGCTTCGGGCTAAGTGTCGAATAACGTAGTCTACGAGTATTGCTTCTTTTCAGTTGTTCTTTACAGTAGTAGTCTAAGTAGTCCAGCTAAGTTGTTAAGTCTTCAATGTGATTTAAATTTTATAGGTAATAGAGGTAGAATATTACGAATATGGTCTTTTAAGCGCTCGTTCGTTAAAAACAGAATAGTCCCTGATACGTAAGTAAAACTGAAGAACTTGATTATTATTAGAGTAGAATCAAATAAGAGTGGGCTTTTTTTTTTAAAGTTAAAAGTTGTTTGGTTTAGTGAAAAAACACCGAAATTAAAAATTGTCCCTGCTATGTCATGTATCTCGCGGTGCACCAATTCCGAAATTAAAATATTTCCCTGCTATGTGATGTATCTCGCGGTGCACCCATTCCGAAATTAATTTTTTTCCCTTCTATGTGATGTATCTCGCGGTGCACCAATTCTGGTTTAGTGAAAAAACACCGAAATTAAAAAATTGCCCTGCTATGTAATGTATCTCGCGGTGCACCAATTCCGAAATTAATTTTTTTCCCTGCTACGTGATGTATCTCGCGGTGCACCAATTCTGAAATTATTAGGAAGGACATAACATATCTTTGATGATTATATATTAGACACTTTTAAAGGAACAATCAAATTCAAATTTTGTTACAAAACTAATAATAGAGGTTGTCGTAAAACCGAATTTTGTTCTGACTGGGAACCCCAACAACGACGCCTATTTACTTTTGTGAAGTACAGTAGAAAGAAAAAAACTAGAGTGTTTCGAAAGAGAAAAGAACAATGATGAGTAAACTGTTTTGCATATTTTTGATATTAGTGGCACTTGGTTGCACATGCGACGCGATGGCTGGAGGATCATCCATTGACGCAGTTCAGTGTGGCGAAATTGGCGAAAAACTCTGTAAACCTACAAAGCGATGTGTTAGTAACTGCTCGACATGCTCCTCTCCAGACACAAAAGATCCGCCGCCTAGCGAAAAACTTGAAGAACATTACTGCCGGCACTATGATTGTCCATCAGGGTCATTTTTAGACGTTGAAAATCACCGATGCAAAAATTGGACGCATTGTGAGATAAACGAGTACATAAAAAAAAACGCTTCTTCAACTTCCGATGTGGTATGTGAGTTTTGTCCATCGGACGAAATATCGCTTCAAATCAATTCTCAGTCATGCGTGAAGGGTGAAGATACATGCAAGGCAAAAGGAAAGCGCTTTTGTGTTGGAGGAGAGGGGGGGGATGGCAAAGGATGCGTCGACTCGTGTAGTGATTGTGCATCATATGGTTATGGTGCCGATCCAGATACAAATAAAAGCACATGCACTCAGACTCGCGACGCAGTTCAGTGTGGCGAAATTGGCGAAAAACTCTGTAAACCTACAAAGCGATGTGTTAGTAACTGCTCGACATGCTCCTCTCCAGACACAAAAGATCCGCCGCCTAGCGAAAAACTTGAAGAACATTACTGCCGGCACTATGATTGTCCATCAGGGTCATTTTTAGACGTTGAAAATCACCGATGCAAAAATTGGACGCATTGTGAGATAAACGAGTACATAAAAAAAAACGCTTCTTCAACTTCCGATGTGGTATGTGAGTTTTGTCCATCGGACGAAATATCGCTTCAAATCAATTCTCAGTCATGCGTGAAGGGTGAAGATACATGCAAGGCAAAAGGAAAGCGCTTTTGTGTTGGAGGAAAGGGGGGGGATGGCAAAGGATGCGTCGACTCTTGAAAGGAAAGAATACACCCGATAACCAATGTATGCCGACACAATCGGAATCGTTATGCAAGGAAAATAACAAATATTTTTGCCCGAGCGATGCCACAAAGAACGCTTATGCCTGCGTAGATACATGCGCCGAATGCAGTGGGAAAACGTCTAACCCGAAGGAATCCAATGTATGCCAATCTTCAGGAGGCGACGAAATTTTGAGCTGCCTTGATACAGGCAACAACAGCAAAACGAAGAGTGCAAATGGATAAAGAGAAGAAGCGTAGAGCATTAGACGAAGAAAAAAGGAAAGCGGCAGAGGCAAAGTTGGCAAAGAAAAAACAAGAGGACGAAGAGGCTGCTCGAAAAAAAGAGGAAGAGGACAGGCTCGTAGCAGAAGCTCGCGCAGAAGAAGAAGCTCGACTAGCGGCAAGAAAAGAAGAGGCAGAACGAGAAGCAGCAGCCGCCCGTCTTGCTGCGGAAGAAGAAGCAGCCCGCCTGAAAGATGAGCTAGCGAAGCAAAACGCGGAAGAAATTCGGAAGGGGATCATCGCGGATATTAAAAACTTGAGTAAGACAAACATTGGGTCTCTTCAAAAGAAAATTGCCGAAATTCGACTCAAGGAAATCCCAGAGGTGGATGACTTGCTGCAAAGCGCATCGGATGCTATTAGCAACATTATCAAGAGGCTTTTCAGCGCCTTGGAAAGCGCATCTAAAGACAAACTGAACCCAGAACAATATCAGATGGTACAACAGGCGATGAATGATTTGAACGCTGCTGGTGTTGGTGGTTATACATTTTCTGATGAGCAAAAGCAACTTCTTGAAAATGGCAGTACGCTTCTGTTGCGACTAGCGCACTCATGGAAACTCCGCCAGCTAGTTTTAGGTCTAAGCAACAAAGTGATAGCTGAGATTAAGTCGTTCAACAAGCCACTTCCCGATATAGTCAACGTTATGCAGGCTTGCTTTTTCCTGCTTGGCAACCAGAAAAAAGAAATTTCGGATTGGAAAAAGATTGTAGCTTGGATTGGAAAGACAGGAAAACAATCTCTGAAGCGTCGTATTGGTGAGTTTGCTCCAGGAAACTTGAACGGCAGCAGTGTCAATGCAGCAAAAGGGTTGCTGTCGAACATTGACATAAATGAAATAGAGGAAACCAACAAGGGCGTGTCGGTGTTCTATGGCTGGGGCTGTTCAGTGATAATGCAAGTCGATGACACATTTACTCCAAGCGATAGGCGTCAGTAGAGTTGATATTACAGCAGTCCTTGCATAAAGAGACGTTTACTCATCACTTTAGGAAATATCGGAAAGTTGGGTTCCGGATGTTTTTATCATATTCTAACCACTTCGTGATCCTCAAATTTGATTGAAATAGTCATCCATCATACCAGGATTATATCGTTTCCATATTATTGTTTTTTTATTATTCATACTTTATCCTTAATTTCAGAATTAATATATTCGTTATACAGCAATCTTGTTCTTCTAAAAATATGATCTTATATAACGTTTATTATAACAATGATGTAAAGAGATTTACTTAAATTTTATACGTGGGAACACTAACATTAAAAAATGAATACGGTGATAACAATAACGCCTGTATGTATAATATATAATGAACATACTTTACTTTTTTTCATGATTGATGATGAGAACAAAATATGATTGGTGGTGGGTATAGCAGAAAGGGTAACGGAGAGAGAAGGAGAACTCGCACGAAAACAAGTTAATATTTCAGGCGACTAGTTTGATTTATTCCCCTGTATTTGGAAAAGTTAATGTTTGCGAATCCACTCGCCTTTTTTTAGTATTTTCAAAATATTTTGTAATTGTCTTCTGGTGGCCTTTTCTTTGAACAAGAGGTTTACGTCTTCCAATATTGCTTTGACTTTTTCCTTTCCCTTTAAACGTTTTCACAGAACCATCACTATTTAATCTTAGGTCTTTTCTAGTGAAAACTCTCGAACGCTCCCCGTTTGGTAAAACTATCACATCGTACCCACCCTCGTCGTTGAGTTTCATATTATTTCGCCGCATATCAAGAACACAAGCTGTCGTTCTACCCCTCGCTGCTGAAATATCCATACAAATACGATTTGGATACGTCGATCCTAAGACTACGCCAGCATTCGAAAGCACACCTGCAGGCGAAGTCCAAGGCTTGTGTAAATATTTCGAAGGGAGTTTCGAAAGCTCTGGGACCCATTTTCTTGTGTAAGCTCCAGTCGGATCCTGGGATGCATTTATAGGAGACATAAAAAAATTCCATTGGTCAATCCCACACCTCCCTGCATTTTGCCACATCATTGCATTAATGCTTATGTCCGTATCAATCAGTTCTCGATGAAAGTGATGTTCACCTTGTCTCCAGTCAATATTAAGAACTTCGCAAAGAAAGAAGCTGCGACCATTCTGACCGACTGATTCATCCAACCAGTCTCATGAAGTTCACGCATCCCCGCATCAACTATTGGAAAACCCGTTTTGCCTTGCTTCCACGCTTTCAGCTGAGATCTACCAGGTTCTGATGAGACACATGTCCACAGTGTCTGATCGTAATGCTTGCGTATACCAACATCACTCATTTCTGGAAAAACAATATTGTGAAAGTATGCAAGGTCTCGCCAATACAAACGCCTGAGAAACGTCTTAGTGATACTTCGATCAGGCACTTTGTCTTTCACAGACCAGTAGACGGTGCGAGGCGAAATTTCTCCAAAGCGAAGATGCGGTGAAAGATGTGCACTCGATGTGTCAATATCAGCCCTAGATCGCTTTTTTTCATACGCCATTAGTCCAGCTTTTGTGCATACTATAAACTTGCGCAGTGCGGCATGAGCGGAATCTTCCCCAATTTTCGGCCATGCTCGTAAGATATTCTTTCCCCAGTCACACCCCTTTGGCATCTTGACAAATGCAATTTTTTCCGAAAACACTTTGATTTTTGGACGTGCTAATATCATCGGAATATCCAACGGCCGTGGCACAGTCCCTCGTTTTTCGCAAGCACGCAAAAACGGCATCAATGTTCCCCAGTGGAAGTAGCCTTTTTGCCCAGACGACAAGTTGATTGCAGACGGGTCATGCAACGCCGATGTTACAACAACTTTGGTCATAATGCCCTCTCGTCGAGCAACCTCAATAAGATTTCTATCTTCCTTCACTCCCATCCCATCGTATCGTTCGCCAAGCAAGATTGACTTTGCTCCAACCTCTTTAGCAAAAGCAACTGCACACTTTGCCAGTCCATGTCCCTGATCATCATTCGTGTAACGAACAATTAACGGGTTGTCGTAGGCATCACGAAGATTTTTGTCAAGATTCTTCAAAGATTCTTGCAACCATATTGCGCAGGCACTGTCTTCAAGGGTCCACCGGTTCTTACTTTGCCGTGACCAGATGTATAGAGGAATGACAGGACAGTCAAGTGAGGCCGCTTGAACCATCAATGGATTATCTCGCAATCGCAATTCGTTCCGTAAAAGCATAACGACTGGCTTTTTAGTTGCCGAAGAGTCTGAGTCACCAGGTGTCAATGCTGCTTTCTCGATATCCTTCTTGGCAACCGCATTTGGTTGAATTCCATTACCTCGTTGCAGAAATTCTTTTGCTCCCAGCAGATCAGTATCCTTCCGAATGGGACTTTCAATTAAAGGAGAAACATTCATTTCATTGTAAATATCCAACACCGATTGTGCACCCTGCATGGCACACTCAACGTTACTCAAAAACTTGGTGTCAACGAACACGCCAGTCCAGGGTCTAAATCGAAACCTATTCAACCAAATTTTTGTTGGAACAAAAATAGAACCATACAGTTTCACGGTCCCTGTTCCATCTATACCATGGGTTTGTTTCAACCATAAAAGTTCTTCTCTAAGCAAAGAACAATTATTACTAAACTGTAACCAAATGTCGTTGACAATGCCGGTGGAAAGCTTACTACTCAGCCTTGCTCTCTCCTCCTCTCTTTTTTTTCCTTCTGGATAACATGGCGTCCACGCTACACCTATTCGCACTCTTTGCTTCCGTGACTGGGTATTCCGTCGATGTGCTTCATGCTTTAATATTTCGATCGAATCAACCTTTTTCTTCGGAGGAGACCCACTGATCAATAATATCCGCTGAATGCCTGAAGAATCTGCCTCGTCATAAAATTTGTTCCATCGGTCCAACAGTTTTTTCCCTGCGGCTATTTGAGCCTCTTTACTTCTTCCACAGCTGCGCCAGTTATACTTCACTGAAAAATGTACACATATGTCAATAGGATTTTTCACAGAGGCAAGAATTACCCTTGCATCCTCTATTAAAGTGTCTTCTTTAGATTTGTTCGTCAAGTTTATCCCAAGAATTTCGTTGCCCCATTTCTTTACTGCACTAACCAACTCACCTCGTGTCTTAAAGAAACTTTCAACTCTTGGTTTGCATGTATTCATTTTGTAAAAACTTGTTAGTCGTGAGCAATCAATTTAATGGTCTTTGTCACTAGGATCAAATCTGAATAAACATTGCAAATTGTACACGAACACATATCATTTCTATAAGTATAAGATTTCTCATTTTTGTTTTGTTCTTCGTTGTTCTTTTTTCTTTCTTCTCATTTTCTTCATCATCATTCACACTGTACTATTATTATTACCTGTACTACCAGGGTCTATTATTATTAATATTATTATATGTGACATAAGCAAATAGTAGGGCAAACTCATCATCATCAATCCAACAGCAATATTATTATATTGAATAGCAGGAATACGAGGAGGTGACGAGGACTTCAAAATTTCTTTGTTTGTCGTCGTCGATGAATTTCAACATTTTTCGCTCTTTTTTTTTCAATTGTAAAAGCTTCACAGCGCACTGAGCCCCTGTACCCCTAGCGTTAAATCTGCTTCTTGCTGTTTCCTCGTAGTCTAAATTGAAATTGTCGGGTTGTACAGACAAGCAATTCTTGCGATTTTGTAATTCTTATAGTATAATATTAGTATGAAAATCCACTTTTGACTTTTTAGGAGAAATATATTAATATTATGTGGATATTTGACCAATGTAAATGCTTGATCAATACAAGAAAAATCTCTCAGAAACCCTTGTCTCGGCGAAGTGGGAAGGAAAGTATCGGCACAAACGATGAACCACATTTATGCGTTGCATAATGGAACGCTCTTCTGACATCAACTCTTCTAAATCCTCTTCCATTCGCACCTGTTCTTCCGCATCCGTATTGTTCAAGTAAAAATGAATATGCAATAGCTCATCAAACCGATGAAGTAGCAAAGAGAGCAAACCGAGGTCTGCAGGCTCCATTCGATAGAGTTCAGCGCCATCCTTGGCACTGTAATTGCTGTGATTTGCGACCTTATTGAATATTTGCTCAATATCTCTCAGAGTCATGCGCATTTCAAATTGAGTGTTAACTCGCAATGCATCAGAACCAAGCCGTTTGAAAACATAGTGGCCGCAGTTGTAAATTGCAGTAGCTGCCATGATCGCAGGTGCTAATGCCATAGTTTCCAGATTGAATTGGTTAGCCTTTAATAAACGATCAAATTTTCCCATTGCAACCATTATTTCTTTCTTCATGTATAATGCTTGCAGAAGCATCAACTCAATAACGTCTCCAGTTATTATATTTGTCTTCGGGTCTCGTATCTGTGTTTCCATCGTTCGCACTATGGTATCCATCTTCATTGCAGTAGAATCCGCTTCAATTTTAGCCCTAATGTCTGATGAAAGTAAACTTGGGTCTGCCTTGCCGAATGCAGTCAAAGACCCGATAAATCCCTGTTTGTCAGCGAGGGCCCTTGTGGTGTGGTAATCCCTTAAAGCGGACACAAGAATCTGTTTGGATGCCTCAATTTCTTCTGGGTCCGTAACGTCACCATAGTCATCAAAATATTTCTCGAAAAAGAGTAGTGAGCGGCTCTGTAACATGCTCTACGATAAAATTTTCAACACTTACTTTAAATTTGCTGGAGGACTCAACAATTGTTTGTTTGTTGATACCTGCTTTCTTCGCATAAATAGCTCCTCCAACCACTCCAGTGGCAAGTAAGGTCCATTCTGGCCACCGCCTCAGTAGCCAGTTGGGCTTTTTCAAGTGGGAAAATTGTGATCGCTGAGCGGCCATAAACTTCGGTACTGAGGAAATTAATTCTCCAATATTAAGCATAAGTGCACTGGCGAAGTTAAGGCCCATCACTCTTGGACCACCATCTCTGGACACTGGCG
>JACKZZ010012436.1_pt1 | contig 10115 bp, 11 predicted proteins | sample 8027871 | NCBI WGS metagenome assembly JACKZZ01 (sample SAMN15724774, study PRJNA655200) | protist metagenome | isolation source: fluorescence activated cell sorting (FACS) single amplified genomes of... | place: USA: West Boothbay Harbor, Gulf of Maine | collected 2000-07-19
AAGTCTCAGCCGGTCAGTACGCGGTCCCGACCCTTCTCGGAAAAGGAGAAGAGCGCCGATAGGCACTTCCTCTTCAACTCCTCTGCAGCGCTGCTGTCGGCGAGAAATGATGCGCCGTCTTCCACTTCAGCCGCGGCGGTTTCTGCCGCAGCCACGGTTCTGGGGCGGTTCGCGCCGCGGCGGCCAAAGTGTCGGGTCAGGTACGTACGGAATCAATTCGAGGAGTCAGAACTCCACATCACGATCGACGAAACCCTGCAAATGGAGGAGATTTCGGCCGGAAACCAGCCTTATGAGGCTTCCGAAACTCTGACCTCCGGCCCAGGGAAACTCGTTCTCAGTTCCGAGGGGAATTTCACCGCCAGCCCTCAGTACGTGCTGCAGCGGTCGTCTTCGTTTCTGTTTCCCTACAACGTAGTTACGGTGCATGCTTCCTCGGATCACCCCCTGCTGCAGGAGATCAGACGGAGCTCGAACTTGAAGACCTCCCATCCGAGTTTCGATCCGTGTATCCACGCGTTAGGCCATTTCTACGCGACGAATATGGCCACTGAAGGAGGGCCTGGCATTGGATTTCCGGCCTGGTTTCAGCACGCCTACTCGACCGATCCTGTTGATGTAGCGCGGGATGAGAAGGACGACAGTGATGCATCGGACAATGAGGCTACCGGGTAAGTCCACTACTGATTTTGACTCTGAGTCTTGACTCTGAATTTATCCAATAAACTGTCATATGACTTTTGTATTTTCCAAATATTCCTTCCAGACTCGACCACTCTCCCACCACAAATCCTACAAGTAGGATGCTGCAGGATATGCAGCAGGGCCGAAAAAAGCACAAAACGCGTCCGGCAGTGGCTTTGAGTATGGACACCGGAAATCTTTCCGCGGCAAATGAGTGGTCCGACCGGGGTGCTCCAGGCGGTTTTATGGGCTTCCTAAACATGCTCAGGGGGGAGACGGGGAGAGGCGGAGAGTCTCCGGGGGAGGGCCGCTCGCTCTCCCGGAACGACTCCATAGAGGCGCGCCAAAACCAAGCGGAAATGCGGTTGACCGAAAACGGGCAAATCCGCGGCTGGGACGGAAATTTTCAGGGGCTGAGCAGAAGCGAGAGCGAGGGGGATGCGGGGAGCGGGGACCGCAGGGACGCCCCGGGAAGTGGTTGCGCAGACGGCCTCACCGCCTTCGTGAAGCAGGTGCGGCAGAATCTTCTACGGAATGGTAACAACGAGGGGCTAGGACTCGGAGGAGGCTTGGGAGGGTCTGGGGGCGGTCGCGGGCGCACGGTTGAGTTCAAGCAGTCCACGGTGTCGAAATTGGCGGAGTTTGACGTATACGCGGCGCGGGATGCTGTCGTCCAGGTCGAACCAAAGACCTTCTTCGCCAACGAGAGAACCCTGTTGGACTGGGCTTCTTTTTGTGTAATGATCGGATCCGTCGCTCTGGGTATCATCAATTATCAGCCCTCCTCCCTGTACGAACAGCAGTCTTACACTGTCTTCGGCCAACTTTTGATGATAATTCCGCTGTTTTTTCTGCTCTACGCTCTGTACCAGTTCCGCGCTAGGCAGAGACTTTTGATGCAGAAGGCGATCTCCATTTCGGGGCACTACGACCGGATCGGTCCGGCGCTGTTGACGGGAATGTTGTGTGGGTTAACAGTGTGTACGGCGTTAGCGACTCTCGTTAACGAAATCCACGTCGAGGAACCGGTCCCGGGAGTGACGATCAACAACTACTACTGACGCGGAGGATTGACCGAGACGAATAAGTAGTCTGACTCATTAGAGTCGGCTAGATGGATATGAGGGCGATATAGTGACCTACAAACGTCGGTCTAGAAGAGTGGTTTGCCACCATATTTGGGGCACCCAATCGTAAATTCCAAATCAGATCAGCGGGTTTTTCCCTCGCGCACAGTCAGTTTACACCGGTACTCCCCTTGTTCGAAACCAGGAGCCAAGGAGAGCCCGAGTCAACACCGAGTTATGAGTCCGACTGAGTATCAATGAGTAACATGAGCGTCTCAGAAGCCTATCAGGTTTGAATCAGATAACGGCATAAGAGTGGACCAGGATCGTGACCATCCTAGTTACCTATGATTTCTCGCCATTTCCCTCTATCCTTCCCCTGTAGGCCTCTAGATCTTTTGGGCCTTAGTAGCGAGAATCGGCTACGCCCATTATATAGACCCATTATATAGATCAGTTTTCGTGAGAATTTCAGCTATTTAGGTAGACGCACCCCCCAATCTTTAGCCCACAATGCCTCTCCGCCGCCCATCGAACGCGGTTCCCGGGCTTCAGTCCCTCAAAGACCTCTGTGACAACAAGGGTTTCACCGATTTCGGCGAGTATGTTAAGTCCACCGACGTGGAGGGGACGGTGACGGAGCTCACGCGATGGCTCTTGCAGGAGCAGCCGGAGGATCCCAAACAGTTTTTGTTGGAGAAATATCGGGATATGTTTCCGCTGGAGAAATTCGGCCAGACCGACGAAACAGAGATCGGGGTCGAACAGTTCATTCGGTTATTCGAGGCGACGAGGAATATTACGCATGAGATCGTAAGTTGAGGATGTTATGGGGGCGACGCTCTCGAACTCCTTTCCCAATTGAATTCCTCCACATTTCCCACTTCCCCACCAGGTCCCCTCTGAGTCCATTAACATCTGTACCCCAGGTCCCGTCCGAATCGATCAACATCTGTATTCGAGAGTCTGTGCGGCTGTTGCAGTGCGATCGTGTCTCTATCTTCATCTACGACAAGAAAATCAAGATGCTCATCCTTTCGGCGAGTAACTTGTCCAAGCCAATCCGGGTCAACCCAGGGCAGGGGATTGCTGGGCATGTGTTTAAGACAGGTAGGTCAAGGGATTGCAGGACATGTGTCTAAGACAGGTAAGGCTCAGAGCCAGATGGTGGGACTGAAGGGGACTCAGACTGATTGGGACTGAGAAGCATCCAGGAAGTGCTTCCCATTTCCCCTTCCCCAGGCGAAACTGTCAACATCTCCGATTGCTACAAGGATTCCCGGTTTGATCCTAGTTTTGATAAACTGACTGGTTATCATACTAAGAGTATGTTAGTCAAGCCTATCGTCGATTACGAAGGCACTGTGACCGGCGTCCTCCAAGCGATTAATAAGGAGGACGGGGTATCCACGGTGTTTAATCGGGCGGACGAAATCGTCATCCAAAACTTCATGCAACTTGTAGGAATTACGCTAAGAAACGTCGAAGTCTACAAGGACGCCATTGCGCACTGCAAGAGGGCGCAGGGGATGATCAGTATGCTTAACTCGCTGCCGAAGAATCTCGGTAAGTAGGGCGGATATCTCGGCTGTGAAAAACCGGAATTCGGGATGTCACGTGGGAAGAAGGTTGTACAAGCCAATCCGCCATTTCCACCCTTTTCCCCCACAGTACAAGCCAATCCGCTATTTCCACCCTTTTCTCCCACAGGTTCCCAGTCCATGATCCTGACCATCACTATGCACGCCCATCAACTCGTCCAATCCGATCAGTGCGCGGTGTATTTGCATGAAGAAGGGAAAGGGACGTTGTGGTCGGTCACGGCTTCTACGGCGAAGGATGTGAGGATTCCGTCGGACAAAGGCATAGTAGGAGCCTCAGTTCAGGGAAAATGTATTATAATGGTCGAAGATGTTACGCTCGACGACCGATACCTCGAAGCGGAAAATTTGATTGTTGCCACCGGCGGGATAGACGACAAGCCGAAAACTATGTTGGTGGTGCCGTTGCTGGTGCCGCGGGAGGAGGGGCTGCAGGGGAAGGGAGGGGAACGGTGTCTGGGGTCGATTGTTATGCAGAATAAGCGGGAATTTGATGGCGAAATCAGCGCTTTCAACGAAGAGGACGCTGAGGTTATGGAAACTTTTGCCAAGTAAGTGCTTTAAACTAGTGCTTTCAACGAAGAAGATGCTGAGGTCATGGAGACCTTCGCAAAGTAAGTTTAGAGAGGAGGACGCTAACTAAGGTCATGGAACCATTTCTCCAGCATGTTGACTTGAAATCCTCTTTCTATTCTTCTAATTCCCCCCAGATTAACCGCTGGTTCCCTGAAGGATTCCGCCCTCTTGTCCCACCAAGACCAGCCCAAGATGACTGAGGCCGGTCGTATTTTCGGTTCTCCCGCCCCCTACACGCGGTCGAACTCGGCTAAACATGATCGCGGCTCCATCGGGGAGAACACCTCCACCCACACGGGCTCCGGCAGCATGGACGGCCACACGCGCACGGCCGGTTCCGGTACTTTGTCGAGTTTAGCGGGCCCGGGCACGCACTCCGCGGGGCTGGGGCAGAGTCCGCGCCGCTCACGGGCGCGTAAAACAGGCGATAAATCCATCAGAGAAGGCGACGAGGAGGAGGAGGAGACCGAGGTGAGGGGCCCAAGTGCGAGGAAAAGTGGACGACTGTCGTTGAAAATGATGATGAACCAAGACGGCGGGAGTAGCACACCGGTGGCGGGATACGGGATGGCCTTTCAAAACCGAGATGCGTCAGGCGGAGAACATGGGGCGGACGTAAGTAGTTTGTGGAAGTAGGTATGGCCTTTCAGAACAGGGATGCATCCGGGGGAGAGCATGGGGCGGACGTAAGTAGTAGGGGAGAGCACGGCGCGGACGTAAGTAGTTAGTTTGTGATATGATTCGTCGACTAAATCGAAATTCCCTTCTCATAACAATCGAAATTCCCTGAAATTTCCCTTGTCATAACAATCAAAATCTGCTTTGTTCCGAAATTTCAGTCCGTCCCTCGCGACAGTAAGTCCCGCGCCAGCGCCGGCGGCAAGATCGAGGGTAAGACGCTGTCTCAGACGTCGGTCTCGTCCCACCAGGCTTCCAAGCAATCCAGCAAGGACACTGGCGCCGACGACTCCGTCGCGAATAGCACCAACGCCAGCAAGCAGATGCCGCTGGGAGGCCCCGGGGCTAGTGCCGCCCCCAGTGCGGCGCAGTCTAAGGCTCAGTCGAAGGACGACCCGCGGAATACGGAGACGGGAGCTACCGCCGGTGTTGAGAGGATAACTGTGGCTGAGAGTGAGGGGGACGGGGCTATGGCGGAGATGAGAGCCGCGGGGATTCCAGAGGAGGAAGCCATCCCCGAGGAAGACGAAGGAATTCTTAATTCGAGCTCCGATAAGGCGAAGGATGCGGCCAAGGAGAAGGAAAAGGAGAAGGCCGCTACGGGGTTGACAGCCCCCATGACAGTCGATCTTAAGGCGTCCGTTGTGAAGGACGGAGATGAGGAATGGCGGTAAGGCTGCCGGGAGAGGGGATTCCGATTCATTTTTGGTGGTGAGAAAAGGCGGAGAGATGGAAAGAGGCGGAGGACGGAACGCCCGCCGCAGGGGCGGGTCAGAACTGATTTTGATTCGTATTGGTGGACGCTAAACGTTCATGTTAGACCAGAAACCTCCCTCTGTACTACTAGAAAATCATAATACAGTGTGTAAGACCAAACACTATTACCGGCTCCACGGCTGCGATACCATCCCAGTGTATCAGCCTCTTTAGGCGAGAGCTAGCAGTGACAAACATCATTTTAGCAGTAACAAACATCATTTTAGAAGTAACTTAGACTAACATCATTTTCACTATCTTCGGAAATTCAAATCCACGTGTCACGTGACCGAGGCCCTACGGCGCTTCTCCAGGCGGTGGGAGCGACTCACATCATTTTCACTATCTTCGATCCATGTTACACAGAAGACCGAGCGGCGTCAGGCCGAAGCCGGCGGACCGCGGTCCCTACGTTCTTATAGCTAAACTCAGATGCTTCGAATCAGCGCGATTAGGAAACTTTTCTCAAATTTTGTCTGGGGCCCACCCAGATTTTTCTTGAACAGCGGGAGGACGTCAGCCAGGCTCCTGGATTAGAGCCGGTTCCAGCGGCGCTCCAGCCCGTTTTACTCGATGATAGTCCTTGTATATATTAGAACTCTCGAGTTTGTAGGAACTCTCACTTTCCACGTCGACGCTCCACTGTACTGTAAGACGTCACAAAACTGACCCGGAATCGGATATTTCTGCCCCTGGGGGGGGCGTGCGTCCACCGCGGTCCCATCACAAGACTCTGTGCCTATTAGCTGCTTTCGCAGCGAGTTTACCAGCGTGACCGTCGTCGCCTCCAGAGGGAACCCCGTTCCCCGGCTGAACGAGGGAAGTGCACTGTTCATGGGCCTGGCGATTTGGGACGAAAGCTGCCATGCAGGAGACCGAGTTTCACGAGGCGGAGTCGGGATCAAAAGGCTATTAAGGTACTAAGAGCTATTAAGGTGCGGTGGGCGCAGCACCCCCTCTTCCATATAACTCCTGTAGCTCTAAGTTTCTAGCCACATTTTACACCGTGTAGACCATTATTTGATTGGACCTTATTATTTGATTGGATATCTCGATTGGTAATCGAATCCTGATGCCGCGTCCCAATCAACCACAGCAGGAATCCGGCCTCAACCAGCTGATCTGGCCGGACTGCGTCCCCCGTCAGAAGAAGCGGTTCCTGGACGTGAATCCCTCCCTGATCCGGTACCGAACCATCGTTCTCGGGCTTTGTATCGTCTGGCTCTTCCTTGCAATCGTCCTCATGACCGTCCTCTACGCCGCCCGCCGCTCCGTATCCGTCCTCCTATTTAACTCGCTCCAAGGGTTAGTCGTCACCGCAACCCTCTTCTCGTTTCTCTGGGTCAACTTTCTGGGGATGCTGCTCGCGCTCGCCGGGTTTAGCTCAATGACCGGTATAATCTTCCTCTACGTTGTTATAGTTACTCTCGTAAAGGAGGACGGTGCTTACATGCTATTGCATGGCTCAATGCTGATAGCGATGGACCTTCCACTTTGTGTGGTCGTAGCAAGAGCTTGTTGGGAATATTATAATCTCCTGCACAAGAAGCGGGGCGTGATCCCCAACGACAATCAGCCCGAGGTAATCATAATCGGCCAAGGCTACGCGGAAAATCTGGCGGCGGCGCAGGCAGCGGGATACTCCATGAGAACCAATTCTATGGAAGGCAGCATGGGCGTAATCGGGCCGGGCAACGTCGTGGTCATAGGGGACGGCGGCGGCCGGCTGGGATCGGGGTCGGGGTCGGCGGCGCAGGCGGTGCCGCTCCCGAACGATGAAAGCTTGGCATCAGTTGCGCCGGAGGAAGCGTGCCCGATCTGTCTCAGTCGGAAACGGAATATAGCCATAGTGCCATGCGGGCACCTGGTAAGTCGACGCACATTAGATGGTCAGAATCCAGATTCTGAATCTCGTAGGCTCGTCCCGTCCTGGATTCGCCGCCGACTTCCTCCCTTCCCTCAGGTGTGCCAAAATTGCGCAAACCAGCTTTGCCCCGGGCTCCAACGGCCTCCTGCGAGCCTCCAGTGCCCGCTCTGCCGAAAACGCGTGAACCAGTTCCAGAAGATCTACCTGTAGCTGCCGAACGCCGTCTGACGACGGTCCCAGGAGCGGCATCCGGCCAACTTTGAACCCCGTTTACGGTCTTGTATCATAAACTCATCCCAAACCTATCGCGAGGGTACGCGCGTCGTGACTGTATCACAATCGTGGCACCATTTCTCAGAGAGCCAGGCTCTCCGCGTGTTCCCCTTGTCATTCCTCTTGTCTGTTCTTCACTCTGACTCTCCTCTGACTCTTCTCACCCTTCCATCGTCTTCTCTCCTCTTCCACAATGTTATTTCGTGGCTCTACGGCAGGTCTTACTGCCGTCCTGTTTCCTCTCTCTACGGGTCCCTATTCACGGGAGGTTTTCTGTTGTTCTCTGGTTTTCGTTTCCGATCTCCTTGTCCCGACCTCAATTCCACTCCCTAGAAGCCACAGGGTAACCGTTTCGGCCGCTGTTTGGGGACAATTTGTCTACGGGGGACTGCTAAAATTATACAGCCTAGACAGCTAGTCTTAGAAGCTACGGTGAGACTGCCCTACATAGTAACAAGCACATACGATTGATAAGCAGCGATTCCGTTAAGAAGCACGCACTGTATTCAGTTTGTAAGCATACGTCAGCACTCGACGACATTGCCTCCTTTCCTCTCTCTCCACGACTGAGATTTCCGTCTTCTGGATTTCCTGGCAATCGACCCAGTCTCCTTCCGATTCTGACTCTCTACGGCCCGGTAACCAGTCCTTGGACCACCTCCGACTCCGCCCACCATGATCCATTTCTCGCTGCTGATTTCGCGGCAGGGGAAGACCCGGTTTAAGAAGTTTTTTACCCCTGTCTCAGAAAAGGATCAGCTCTCAATGATCAAGGACGTCCGAAACCAAGTACTGGCGCGGGCACCAAAACTCTGTAACTTCCTCGAGTGGCGAGAATTCAAGCTCTGTTACAAGCGGTAAGTTGCGGAGACGACGTCGAGACTGGATGGCGGATTCAAGAAGGAAATCAGAAATTGATTGGAATCGGAAATTCACCGTCTCACTGTTATCTATCCGTTCCTCCTCTCCAGGTACGCCTCCCTCTACTTCATTTTCGCCATCGATTCTGATGATAACGAGTTGTTGTGCCTGGAAGTGATCCATCACTTCGTAGAGTGCCTGGACAGGTACTTCGGGAACGTCTGCGAGCTGGATTTGATCTTCAACTTCCATAAGGTAAGAATTCTTTGTGATTTGCAGGGAGATGCAGAGAGAACTTCCCGATTTGTGACTGAAATGCACTGACAATGACTGAACTGAAATTTTCTCGAAATTTTACCGCCCGTACATGAGGCTTATACCGCTAAAATTTCCCCCCTTTCAGGCGTACTACATTTTCGACGAGTTGTTCATGAACGGCGAGCTCCAGGAGACGAGCAAGAAGCAGGTTTTACGCCTAATCGCCGAACAAGACCACCTCATGGAAGAAAAAAATAAAAAAGATGCCAAGAAAGCCGGGGTTTTCGGGATGATGCGCTAAGAAGGACGCCAAGAAAGCAGGGGTTTTCGGGATGATGCGCTAACCTCATGGAGGAAGAAAACAAGCAGGACGCTAAAAAACTGAGCGTTTTCGGGATGACGCGTTATTAGCCACAGGAGGTGCTGCGTCATTTAGAGACACACGGAGGAAAAAGGTGACGGGGTTCCGAAACAGCGCAAAGCTGTTTCGTGTGGCGGGAGCGATATCGAATCGGATGGAGGACCACGGGGTAGAGGCCTGGCCTGGCGGGGAGGAACGACTTTGAACACCTAAACTAAAATAGAAGAAGAAGATCGAGGGCGTTGGTACAAGCGGGGCAAAGCAGGGGTGATGGTACAAAATCATATGTATTCAGAGAAGGGAATTAGCGTGGACAGATTGTGATTGGAAAGGCCGGTTGTGGCGAGAGATTTTGCGGTTGTACATCGAGATTGATTGTCCTGATTGATGCTCCCTACTCACTACTTTTTAACCTTCCCATTCAGCTCAGTCGCTGGCCGACGGCGTGCCACTCCGGGCGCACTACAAGTACTACGGCGGCCATACGACTTGACCAGGCTTTAAAACTACAGAGATTCGGAATCGGGATCTGCTAGATAGGATTCAGTGTACCGTTCAATCGTCCCAATGTACCAAATTCGTTGAACTGAGGCGCTGGCGCTTAAAAAGCCGATGAGCAGCGAACCTCGAATCTTAAACCCAGGCACCGGGGAAAGGGTGCCGCGTTTCCGAAGCAACTAGTTGAAAACAGATCTGCAGCAGCCAACGACAGGGATAGGTATCACACCTTCTCGGCGGGCTGCGATTTTCCGGATGGAGAGATTCTGAATTGTTCGTATGTCGAGAGGCCCAGGGCAAGGGCAGAGTCATGAGTTTCATGCGCTGAGTTGAGGGATAAGCCGCGAGCCACGAATCAAGATAAGCTCTGCAATCCTTTCACTTCCCAAAATCGCATTTTCTCTATCTCGCTAGCGGCACTTAAGTCTTGGGCTGTAGAGCTGAGCTCGCCCATTTTTAAGCGACAGAAACTGTTTCACCACACACATTTTGAGCAGCCTAACTTTTCATCTTATACAGCCTGAGGCTATTTGTCTATCATCAGCTACTATTAAAGTTATCGCGCTTGTTTTAGAGTCGATAAGCTTACTACGCACAAACGTTATTGATATCCATCGAATCCCGCCCTACCGACC
>JACKZZ010019288.1_pt1 | contig 10115 bp, 8 predicted proteins | sample 8027871 | NCBI WGS metagenome assembly JACKZZ01 (sample SAMN15724774, study PRJNA655200) | protist metagenome | isolation source: fluorescence activated cell sorting (FACS) single amplified genomes of... | place: USA: West Boothbay Harbor, Gulf of Maine | collected 2000-07-19
AAACTGATCCAACACTTGTGTAATTTCGTAGAGATCGTGGCAGATTCGCGACATGTACTTCGTCTTCTTAAACAGCTTCAATCTGTCAAATTCCCATCGATGATCTGTGCCGCTTTCCTCTATCTTCTCGCGTGTGTAGAGGTATGTCCACTCCCACTTGTCGAGCGCATTCTTTCCGTCCAGAATAAGCTGCATCGCCTTCTGCACATCCATCGAAAAAATGAAGGGAATCTGGATCGCCTGTCGAGAGTATTTGCGATTGAAATTTGAAAAGAAAATTACAAAAATGTACCCATGGCGAAGAAGCTTTTGAGGATTCTTGCGGGGAAAAGTGAGAGTATGTCCATAGTTTCGCAAGATGAGTTTTCTGAACCCAGCAAACGGCAGAAATCTTACCTCCTCCACTTTGTCAGCGATCTGGTCTGCGACTCTTTTCATCAAAGGCTCCATGTACTCATCGCAATTGTAGTACCGGGAGATGATCCACACCATCCTTATACTGTTGAGTAGACTGGGAAGAACGTCCACAATCCCAGTGACTGGTCCCGTGGATAGGTTCTTAAAGTGTCTTTCAAGCGTCGTCAAGAATTTTACGTTATCCTTAGCCTCCGCGTGCATCTTTTGCAGTTCCTGGAACTGGTCCTCAAAATTCGCCGCTATCGTAGCTGTACTCTGCTGCGGGTGCCGGAGAAGCATCTTCAGGACGTTCTGGACTGCTGGAAGCTGTAATTGCTCATAAAGCGTCGAAACCGATGAACTGCGTTCTCTCCAGAGGTCGATTTCAGCCATGGGATACTTATTCGCCCTCCCCCTGTTCGTTTCCCGGCGAACAACATCTTCTATGATTTGAGTCCATTCCTCTACTGCCTGCTCTAAAGCATGCAAGGACTCGCGGTCAATCTGCTCGATGTTTGCAACACTCCATTGATTCGCGACGTCAGGTATTCGAATATTCACGTTACCTGCATGATTTAAGGTAAACATTATCCAAAGTGAATGCGATGCAGTCTTATAAACATCATGGCGCGTGTCGACACCTCCGTGGCACTTTCTCTGGCATCAAGATCTACGGGAAAAGACACGACTATCAATGTTCATACAATCATCTGACGTAAAGTAATGATACCGTAGACCTGCATCGCTGCCTGATGGACCTGGGTCATAAACTTCGTTGTGCTGCCGTGGATTTCATCGTAGATGTGCTGCGGGAGGGACTCGAAACACTTATGAACCTTCGCCTCTTCAGTTGCTTGCTCGACGATGTCTTGCAGTGCTCCTTCTTCCTCGCCTCCTCCCTCTTCACCATCTTCACCTTCGACTCCCTTTAGCTGCTTCCTCGACGAGGTTCCACCTTCCCTCTGCAGCGCTGGAATATACAACTCCCGAAGCATGAGTTTGAGATCCATTAGAAACTGTGACTCTGTCATCCCAAAATTCAAGCACCGTGTCATCCCGTCATTCACCACTTGACCTGTAATGTCCACTTTGCCGGTGCATAGTTTGATGAAGTAAACTATGGAACAACTATTTTCCACGTTGCACAAGTTGTTGGGAAGCACGTTCATCCCCATTTGAGGTTGCAAGCGTGTTCGTGAGAGGGCGGACATTCTCCGCATCATTATACTCGCACTTGCAACGTTGCGCATTGAAGCGCGTCCGCCTACACGAGACTGGCCGACCTGAAATGTTTACGATAAAGGTGTATTGAGGTTGCTACGTTCTCTAAAATAACTTCTTAAGTGAGTGAAGCCAGGGAGTTCGAAACTGCGACCTCGCACTGTAAGTTCGCCCATCAATGATATACATCACCGACATCCTTGCTAGGGCTCGCAGCCACGGACTGGGAATCACCAATTCCTCCATCGCCGACATTATCCTTGCTGTTCTGTGACGCAATTTCCTTACTGGCCATCGAAGCTGCTTCCTTGCTCATTCCGGCGCTTCCACGGCCATCCGGGACTTGCTTGCTTCCCATTTCGGATATACCCTTGCTTCCGCTTATTTCGAAAGCTTTCAGAGAAAATTGTGCATCGATTTAGAGAAAATTGTGCATCGATTTTATGAGACACGGACACATCCACCGTTCCGACAACACACGAAAAAGTGATCGTTAGGAATCTGGCAATCTGCTACGAAATCAGCTCAGACATTAAATAAATCGAATGAAATTAGAATTTGTACATCCCCGTCTCTCCTTGCTGCCGCTTTGGGCGTCAACGATGTAAAAGTAGACTGTATGTCCGGGTGGAGCTTCGTCGAGAAAGTATTTGAGATCGCTACCGGACTTTCCATCGGAACGCGTGAGGAGATATTTCCATTTATCTTGCGTAAATGGAGCGTAAAGTCCCGAGACCTTCGCCTGCATCCATTGGACACGCGTGTCCAACAGCATATTGTTGGCGGCCGCCATTGTTGTGTATAGTGCACGTCCTTGTACACACGTGGCCTAGAGAACCCGATTAGCGCTGCATGACTCTCCTAGAGGTGTTTCTGGGCAAGTGCCCACTCTGTCGTCGCTTGAGATGCTATGTCGGCGCAACTTGGCACTTCTTCTCCTGTGACAACTATCGCTAAAGACGCTGAGAATACTTGGTGGAAATCCAGATACTGCTCTAATAAATAAAAAAAAATCGATTATAAGCGACAACGGATAATCGGCGCTTTTCACTTTGGCCACCCGCCGCGCGTCCGCTTTCGCGTCCACCTGCGCGCGCTTCTCTCCATTTTTTCCCTACGAATCTACGAAATGTTTGTTTGATGAACTTTCTCGTCTCTGATGCACGTTCCTCGCCTCGGTCTCAAACATCACGATTGAAGCCTCGTTTCTCGACGACGATATTCTCGTAATTCGATGCAGACAGTTGCATGCAATTCTCCTCGCACATGCGTTCTCTGATTCTGCGTACGTTTTTCGAACTCTCGGATCACTCCTCCTCCTCCTTGGCCCATCGCCCTACCCTCCTATAGGTCTACTGAGACGGCGGAGTAATCAACGGCGATCTCTCTAATCACGCAACGACTACTACTCAGGTGCCTCGGTGGAAAGAAGATGTCCAACTGTGGAAAACCAACTCCTAGATCTGCAGCACTATTTTCACACAATAAAAACCGAAGGATACTAGACCAGGGCACAAAAGAAGCAAATGTTTTACGCAAGGTTAACGACGCAAAAATCACAGCATGCTCAGAGACCAGTATCAAGTACGTTGCTACTCGACCGAAATCAAATCACTCTGTCCGACCCGAGAGATATCAGATGACGAAGTCTTCACGTGACTCAGTTCGGAGTTCTCGTATTGCGGACGGCACGAACGACTGCTGTCACAAAGTGCCTACCAACTTATCGAATCTCTATGCGAGCTAATCTAGGTCGATACTCAGACAGAGGAGGAATCCTCCTCGCGGCAGAACACATTTTGTGCAAACGGCAGAACACATTTTGTGAACACAGAGGAGGAATCCTCCTCGCGCGAGCGCGTGTACCGGATATTAGAAACGGCAAAACCGTTCAGCATCAGCTCTGAAACGCAAATAATTGTCGACCTTAACCATACGAATATCATTGTGCCCACACCAGACGAAAACATCACTTTGAGATGCCATTCAATTTGTCTATCAGCTCCTTAGTCTTTGCGTCGAATAAGCAATTTCCTTCCGACGACGACATTCCAGTTGGGGTGCTGCCCTCCTCCAAAGCTCGCAAAAATGCAGTCCTGAGTCTCTCGACGTTTTTGGTTACAATTACGGATGAGTGACTCTTCCCCCTTATGTATGGACCTAGCATGTCAACATAGAAACTCCTTGAAGGCCGTGCAGGGTGGATCTGCAATGTCCGCCGCGCGAACTCCTGGCCTAATACTTCTGGAGAGCGATCGCAAGTTCGAGACATCCACAGACACGACTTGAAGTAGATGCGCATTTGCTTCGGACCAAGCTTTTGCAAATGTTGAGGCAAAACATCCGAAGTTCGAGACGATGATTGCAAGGGAATGTCACGCAGAATTCGCAGTGACAAGTCCATCAGGGAGTGATTGAGCTCTTCATCTTCGCACGGCGAAACCGGAGAGCACAACGAGGCTGTACATAACCCTAAAACTTGTATCGCGTCGACTGGATTCTTGAGAAGGGGGTAGAACTCAACGAGTAGCAGAGATAAATCTCTCATCACTGCTAGCTTCTTCTCACCGCTCTCCGTAGTCCTCAGATAGCTTATCCAGTCGCAACTACTCTTGATCGCCAAGAAAGCCGTACTAGAACCGATTTCTGTGCTGGAGAGCGACCGCTTCATTGAAAGTAATCGACTGACAATGAGACCGACAAACTCCACATCCTTAGGAAACACACATAAACCGGCGTGGAGGAGTATAAGGAGCTCATGAAGTCCTTCGGTAGTGGAAACAGATGGCCCACGCTCGATTCCCGACGAAGACCGAAACTCTGCTTTCAGAAGCTCGGTCAGCGAGTCGCAGCATGCCGCTAGAAGAACTTCCGTTGTGCCGCAGGGAGACAATACATCGTGGAACCCGTTATCCTCGAATCCGCCGGTGCTCGTTATTTCCTCAGTCACAATATCTCCGTCGGAATTCACAACTAGCCTCTCCTGTACTTTTGCAACTTCGTTCACCCGCTGTTTTGAATGCGGTTCGCCAGGACGCCTCGCGAAATTCTTTACCCAAAGACCGAGTGCGTTTGCGAGGTGAAGTAGATGGCAGCGCTCGTACCTCCAGGCGTGTTCGTGTTTCTCAGAGTCATCCTTCTTTCGATGGAGGACATCACCAAGGCGACTCAAAACACCTATTTGCAGGGTGTTTGGGATAGTTGTTGTCACATTGTAAATTTTCCCTATCGCAGACACCCAGGGAACGACGCTGCTTCCCTCAGGAATTCGACACCGTCCATGCTCCGATACTTCTGCGCTGAACAATTCTAGCGCAGTCGTAACTGTAGATCCAGCTTCAAATCTGTCTCCTTCGGTTTCTTGGCCCTTGCCGAAATGCTTGATCTTGACATACCATGAGGCCAATCCAAGAAGCAACTCTCGAATTTCTCTCTCACGTTTGTGTACAAACGACAACACTTGGGCTTCATCATCGTCTCTGTATTTAGAGGAGAAAACCTCCCGATGATCATCTCTCCGATCACATTCGGACAGTCCCAAAAATGAAACATGTTGATTCACATTGTTTTCGTCACCAAAAATGGCATTTCTCCAGTTCTGATACAGCGCTTCGCTTCGAATCCTACAACTTGCCATTGCCTTTGGAAATTTCAGAAGCTGCTCAGGGAAAGCCGTGAGTAATACAGTTCGTGGATACCAGTTTTCGAATACGATGTCGACTATTTTGTTTTGAGTCCGAAGGTTCAGTGACCCACCGCTGCCGAGATGTGCGATCATACCCATACCCGATATACCGTCTAGAAACAGACCCTCTTCCATTAGCGAACGTCTCCTGCCAGAACCCAGGAGGAGCTCTGCGAGAGATACCACTAAATTCGGGTGTCTATCCGCAAGGATTTTCATGTTTCGACTGCTGCATTTTGGCTCAGAATCGAGCGGGCGCTTTGAAAACAAAACTAATGCGTGATAGGTTCCTTGGATGAATCGAACCAGATTGACATTCGAAAGTGAATGTAACTCTGGAACTAGGGCTGTAAGGAACGATTCGAAAAAGCGTGGACTTTTGAAGAAGTCCAGACGCGCGATACAGTAGAAAGTCAGAATCAGTTCGTCTTCACTCATCAACGATCGAAGACGTCCACCAGATTCGGTCACCTCCTGAAACCGCTTTTCCGTCGCCAGAACGAAATTACGCAGAAAATCACACCTTGTCGCATCCTCATTTGTAATTTGCTCATAGATCGGGAAAATGAGGTAGGATGGATATTGCACACAGTCTTCCCGAGTAGAGCACGTCGACGGAAACAGGCCTTTCTCCAATTCCTGTTTCTTCGCGAAATTTAAGGGCTGCAAAACCTGCGTGACGCGGGAGACTCGTGTGGCGATGCCGCGCGAAGAGGCAACACCCGAAGACAACCCCGCTCGAGATGACATTGAAAGTTGCCTACTATAACAGTGTGTGGAGACCTCAGCTCTTGATGTACACAAAGAAAGGAATACTGAAAATTGAAGCTCCATCCATGTTCGCATGAGGAAAGAAATAACTGCTAAAAGGTCAAAGGAGAACAACAAGCAACAAATCTGAATGCCAGTAGGATGAATTTGTGTCCGTGTTAGGTATACTATGGTCATGAAATGTCGTCGACCGAAGATCATAGATCTTCGCTTCGGCTGCGTCAAAGGAAATAAAGTTCAACGACGCTTTCCGCCTTTCCCTGCGCCCTTCCCTTTTCCCTTTTTGCCGCCGCTCTTCTTCACTTCGCCTTTGCCCTTCCCTTTACCCTTACCTTTACCCTTACCTTTACCCTTACCTTTCCCTTTCGACTTTTTCTGCTGAGCTTGAACTCCTGACAAAACCTGCTCAAGACCTTTTTCGTCGGCATCCTTGCTCCTGAAAGATCGTATCGCACAAATAGAGTCGTTTTATATACCAACGAATGTTGATAGCAAATGCAATGCCTTAGATGAGTATATACTTTTTCCATTTTTCAAGATCGCTCAGAGTCTTCTTCTTTTTGTTTGCACGTTCCTCAGCACGCTTGATTCCGACAGCCTTACCAAACTTCGCGTTAGCTTGATTTCTGCGCCGCTCCTCAACTGCTTCGAGTCTTGTTTGTTCCTCTGTTATTCTCGCACGCACCTTCAACATCTGCTGATCATTTTTGAACATCTCCGCGAGGAAGTCGGCTGGTCTGCTCGCAGGCACTCTCATTACGCGAAACCGACGGTAACCCTCTGCCACCAGGTCTTTGCCTTTTTTTTTGTGAATGAAAAATAAAGCTTCCGTCTCTGATACAATAACATGCATTCATATTTCACTTTCCATTTTCTAGACCATTTCAAAAAAGTTAGTATGTACTTTGTTGCAAAAAGATATCCTCTCGCTTGACATCTTCGTTGGCACCTACAGCCTCCATTGGCTTTGCGGCCGTGATCGCCAGTGTTTCTACCCATGGAATATGCTTTCCAGGTGCTACTTTGTATCTTACCTCCTCCAACTTACTTTCGAGTGCGGCGCTGTCTCGAATAATTTGCCGTTCTGGGACTACTTTCTTCGGTCCACCTTTCAAAACGCTTTCACCGGCACCAAGCATTTCTTGAGCCTGCTGCAGAATACTGGCTGACACTGTCGACATGATCTTGATGAGCTGTTGGTAGTGTTATCTCGATGAAGTATGCCTCGTCCTGGACGTTTTTCTTTCGAACGCTGTAAGCTGTGATCCTGGAGATTCAAATGATGTCGCCTTGACCACGCGTCGAGTTCTATCACGTAACGCCTTCGAAATGCTATCTGCACCAAAAACATCTCGCATACGACAATGCAAATTGTGTTACATCGCAATTTGACGCAAACAACTTCCTTCTCAAAATTATTGACGCCTTAAATAACAATAGTACATGAACAATGTCGCCGCATTCTTTCGATAGAACAAATTCGCTGAGACTGCCGTGAGACTCTCACTAGTCTGAGGACCTCCTTCGCAATTGGCTCACAGAAGCACCCCAACACGGCCGGATCTGATCTGGGATTCGACAAGGTAGAGGAGACTTGCGATGCTACTGCTGGTGGCAGATACTTCTTTCGTATGTGATGTGCGAGTCCTCTGCGTCAGCTCTGTGCGAATCCCCCAGTCGATGAGCAAAGGAACCTTGATTAGCGGAGGTAGTATCAGACACCGCATTCACACTGGTGGCGCACATCGTCTGGTGTACTCCATTATCGTCGGCGGCGCATTCAACGCCACTTCCACAGGATCCACTGTCGTTCCCTGTGATTACACTGGTTACGATACCTGATGTGGCTTCGCACACCCCGATGCTAAGGATCCCTCTGGGGTCGGACCGCGTTGAACATTTGTTCGGGTCGTTTGTCACAGTGCAAGCATCACTATCTTGTGTGAGATCAATACTTCCGTCTTCGGAGTCATCTAAGATTTCAGTAGCTTCCGCAGCGCTGTTTCGGACGAAATAAGCTGAGAGAGTCGACAACCTCTTGTGAGTATCCACAAGCATCGAAGCAACAGCACCACCTTCTTTGCTGCTTTCACCATTTTTTCCCGTGACAATCAATTCGTGGCTGCACGCATCCCACATGTTAGGGGTGTTAGGGCTCTCGCGCTCGCATGCACTACTGTTGGAGTTGGTTGTATGCGTGCGCTGGAGCCCTTCGTGATCCATCGTGAAGTCTTCCGGCTCGGAGTAAAACAGACGATGCTGCTTGCCCCCGAGAAGAGCATCGACGCTTGGGTAAGCATCACTCATATGTAAAGCCTCGTCTTGAGAGACTAGATCTGAACGACGAATCTCTTCTTGATCAACTTTCGTCGGAGACTTTTGCAGCACTTCGTGCGATACGAGCTTGAAAGCTTCCATCGTGTGTCGCCCACTCTCGTCCGAGAGGATCAACTTTCTCGGCGAGCCTTTTGACGATGGTTCAGACGGCTGCGGCAGGTCTGCACCGTGAACAATCTCCGAGGAAGTCGTATGCACATGCGGTTCGCGTCGTTGTACGGATTGTTGCATAGGATTGGTCAATCCCGCGATCAAACTGGCAGGTTGGCTTCTCCCAGTGGTCGCGTCCTTCTGTTTTGCTGCTTTCGCTCTTCCTGATTGCCGTCCATCTCCCTTCCACCATTTGGCTGCGGACGCGTCGACTTGTGCCAAACTTTCAAGAGTGCTCAACATGCTCCGCAGACCATTTCGCTGCTTCTTGACGCTCGGAGCATTCCTTGCACCAACCGAACTTGACGACGAGCTTCTTGTTTGGATGATTTTGTCGACTCTCTCCATCGCATGGCTGGCAGCGCTAGCCGTCTCTCCACGGGCCGCGAGAGGCTTGACATCGCGTGGACCAGCGGTGAACACAGAGCGATCAGAAATATCGCGTTTCGCTTGGACGTATTGCAAATGCTGAAGCTCCTCTGCTTCAGATATGAGCAACTTTCTTTTCGCAAGGAAAGCGGCTATTTCATCGAAGTAATCATATCGCCCTGGCGGATGTCCAAACACCGGAGAATTTACAGCGTTCGCGCGACCTACCGGTGAGCCAGGCTCAGCACAAATAACATTTGGCGTGTCAGCGCCAGTGCTAAAGGCGGTCAACCAAGCCGTATTTTCTCTCTTGATGGTGGCGAAGTCTGCAACCTCTTCGACGCAAGAAAAGTCACAATTCTCGTCTATGACAATCATTGTAGCATTGCTACTATTGTTGTATCCGCTCAAGGTTGAGTCCTCCGGATTCTCACCCTCTTTGCTGCGCGCCACTTCTCTGCGCTTCTTCTCCAGCCTCCTCTGTTCATGTGATTGCAAGACATGAAAAAGCCCGGTTGCTCTATCCCTTAGCAAAGGAGAGAAAATCTCAATATGATCTGAGATAACTCGGTACCACTTCTCACCTTCTGACCGGTTCAGGAATCGGAATATGAATCTCCTCTCGGAAGTAGATGACAACTTTTCTCTCATTATTTCCTCCCCACTGCTATCTCGAGGGGATCGACTGCTAACAACCGAATGATCGCGGCTCTGGGGGGAAGTGTCGTTTTTTCTCTGCAAAATGATGAGTACGTTGCTATCTTTTCCGGATTTCTTTTTCCCTTCATGCGCATACACTTTCGAAATGACCATGGGGTAGCTGGAGAAGTTGATTTCACCCCGTATGATTCCTTTTCTGAACTTTTCTGCATCTTTATACCATCTGAGAACCCCTCGGTGACAAACCATAAATCGCTTTTTCCAGTCCTTCAGAAAGGTCGGACTTTGTTTCGAACCCCAACCACGATGCTTGATCAAATCGGAAGAAGAAAACATCTTTTCAACGAGAAAATACGGACGAAACGAGGCACGCGGATCAAGACGTGCGAAGTGCTCCGCATACGTTCTGTGATGTCGGCGCAATGGTCGCAGACCGAAGGCACTCAGCGCGGCAATGTGGGACGAGGCAAACACCTCTTCACTATGTTTCCGCACGAAGCTCCGGCTCTCAATAATTGAAAAAGAT
>JACKZZ010022299.1_pt1 | contig 10112 bp, 13 predicted proteins | sample 8027871 | NCBI WGS metagenome assembly JACKZZ01 (sample SAMN15724774, study PRJNA655200) | protist metagenome | isolation source: fluorescence activated cell sorting (FACS) single amplified genomes of... | place: USA: West Boothbay Harbor, Gulf of Maine | collected 2000-07-19
TGATGTCCTGAGTTTGGCGGCAGCGTGGGAGAACTTCTTCGTTCCGGAATTAATGAAAAAAGTGATGGTCTCTGACAAAGAGAAAACCGTCGCTCAGATTATCCTCACCGCTTCTGCAGCGCGAGCCAATCGAGCGCGTCTTGGTGATCTTTTTAGTACTAAGGCTGGAAATATCGGTATAAAACAACGGCGACAGTTTGCATTCGATGAGAACACGTGGCGCATGGCATCTGCAGAACTGATGGAGGCGAGTGGCAAAAACAGTGTGAGTGGTGTGAAAGACAGCAGGACAGAGGATAACAATAACATCGATCATATCACAGTGCGCGAAGCCTTGGATCTGCACGACGCTCTGGATTCATTGCTAACCTTTATTCCTGAAGAGTGCCGCACAGCGATGAAGTTGGAATATTCGTCGTGTTTCATATCGGAGTACAGCAGCTCCGGTGAGTTAGATCTGGAACCATTGCGTGACATCGTGTTGGAGATTGGGCAGCGTCCATACGCGTACTTCGGGCAACGGAAACGCCGGTTTCTGTGTGCGGGGGAGGACTTGAAAGTTACGGCGGAGATGATGAGGAAGATTCTAGTGGGAGGATCTAATTTAGAGGAGAAATTCAAGTCCCGTGATGGTGATACTAACCGTGCGGGCGGGATAAATGGAAGTTTACACCGGATTTCAGCGATGCGTTGTAGCAGAACCGCTGAGATTTATAGTCTGACGTTCCGTCTGGGACGTGCTGTGCTCGGCGACTCGAACCTGATGGAGGATATGCTGGGAATCGCTAAAAATGCCGATGTCTCTACAAGTACTTCTAATTCAGCATCGGATATTGTCCGGGATAAGGATAAGCATATTAATAACTTGTCAAGATCGGATAAGGAGAACATGTCGATACTGATCCTAGGTCCGCCTGGGACGGGGAAAACCACGCTCATCCGCGATGTAGCGCGTCGTTTGTCGACCGATGGATGCCTGTCTGTCGTTGTAGTAGATACCAGCAATGAGATCTGTGGAGATGGGCTCGAGACACATAGCGCATGCGGGATGGCACGGCGGATGATGGTGCCAAGTTTGGAAAAGCAGGGAGCGGTATTGCATATTGCTTTTTTGAATATTCTGTGAAGTGAGAGTGTTTGGTCAGTATTTGGCGTTTCTGATAGAGTTTAGTTATTTGGTGGAGCTGTGCGAAGTCGATCTATCATAAATGATTGTAGAATTTTACACTTACTTAAAATAGAAGTTGTGACACCATGCAATGCGCTCCAGGTTTTGATCGAGGCCGTTCAGAATCACTCTCCTGACGTGATTCTGTGCGACGAAATCGGGTGTGAGCAAGATGCAGATGCCGCTCGCACCGTGAAAAACCGTGGCGTCCGAATTGTCGCGGGTGCTTGTGGCGACCTCCGCACGCTGGTCCTTGCAGACACGAACTTGAAGGGATTGTTAGGAGTTGTCGAAACCGCACGCTCCAAAAAGCCACTTGGTAATGATGCTGACCACGTTCAAGCACGATTCCGAGTGAGACCGCCAGTATTCGATTGTATCATCGAGTTGCGTCCAGGGAGTTTCGATGAATGGACCGTGATCACTGACGTGCCATTGGCGGTTGACAAAATCCTTGCAGGCCAATCGTACGAAGCGCAAATCCGCAGACGCGATCAGGAGGGGAAAACGCTGACCGTGGAGTTCGTGGCAACGATGGGAGGAAGGTGAGTATGTCAATTGGGAGAAGAAAGAAGAGAGCGAATTTGGGAGAACGACTGGTGAATATTGTTGGAACTACTAAAACACGGTCGAGAATATCCCGTTCAAGTAGAGAGGTGCTAATAACTGGCGAATTTCGATTGTACGCTCATCGCATGCAGATGAAATGACTCCGTCGAGATCTTGTTCGTTTCCTGGCAAGGAGTTGCTGTTGAGAGTTAGGTTTTCCGATTCAATAAAATGATTCGATCTCCGCTGTGGTCAGACATATTTGCTTGTCCCCAAGAGGGTATTCTCCTTCAAGTCGAGTTACGATGCAAATATGCAATGTACAGCATCAGACAGTCGTTACTTTATGTAAATATCCTAACATTGATTGTCATATTTTTCGCAGCTGCGTCATTTTTTTCATGCAGCACGATGAATGATTCATATCTTTCTCATACGTTCGGCCCCAGTTCCGGCCCCGTCAAAAGTAGTCTCTCTTTCATAAGGTTTGGTGTCATACGGCATTCGTTCCCAATATCGGCTTTTTCCATGCTACAGAATGGCAGGACAGGTCGTAGAGTTTATATTTTTTCCCAAGTAGTTGGTCGATAATTTCATCGTCAGCAATGTGGGGACAGGAAACAAACATGCAGTCTTTGAATTTCATAGGGCAAACTTCAAATGCTAAAACTGCAGAGAGTGAATAAGTATAGCTCGGCAGAGGATCACACAAGCTCATACATTTCGGCTGCGAAGAAAAGATACCTCTTCATACATACCGAACCAAGTAATCAACAGAAAACGAGACGGATTCTGTACATTTGGACTGTGACCCAATCATAAACACAAACATATGTGCACATCAGGGCTTATTCATAATTCTTGGCGGCGGACTGCGATTGGCAGACTGTGGCATTGTGATGAGCTGTTGATGATGGTGATACGTTGCTGGTGTGGACTCCACTTGAAGTCTGATTCGAACTGATGCACTGAAATGAATTATGAGCAGTGTGTGATGTGGGTTGCGAACGTGTTTTCTTGAGATAAATTTTGCATCGTGTGTGATCGAGAGTGGTGAACGAGGTGCCTGCATGGTATCGTCCAATTCAGATCTGAGCTGCGAGCGGCTCCTTCTGAATCTGCAGACGCCTGCGTGCACCTCCAAATTATCTCTTGTCTGCATGTCTGGAAGTACACTCGCGAGGCAGCGATAATGACGTACATTCTTGTGTCATGTAGTGTTATCGCGACTGACATGGCAAGTCTGACGTCGTGTTTTCCAGCTGTGTTGACTGCTGTTGTGGATCGCCACAGCAGAATCTTCTCTGATGACTGCCAAGCTAAGGCTGAGAGGAGATGTGGTCCCAGACTGGTTCAAAACGCATTGAGATTTCGCATATTCTCGCACTGTGTTGTTCATCGCTAGGCCGTGGCTCATCCTACACAGGGCGAAATATTAAGTTGGCAACAAAACTCGTCGTGTATCGCATTGAAATACAGATCGTTGTCACACTCACACAAAAATGCAGATCCCGTCATGAGTTTCACAGTGACGGAAGAAACGGTGTTTACAAAACGGAGTACCAATTTTGTGTATCTCTCTTTGCTCTCATACAGGCTTGTCGGCAATCGCAATAAGATTTCATAACCACAGATGCGGACTCTCATACCCACTGGCTCTTTTCTAAGATCACCTTTTCGTATATAATGCAGATTCATACGCATCCGCATCGGCATGAGCAAGGACATATCGGCAGACAAAGTATTTATAGGCTCCAGGACATTCGGATTTAGTCGCCAAGGATGAGAAACATTCTATTCCATCGAGAGGCACCACAGGACGAAAATTTATCAGTCGCTTAGTTGTGATTGTGTTTTGACTAAATCTCAACCTCCAAAGTCATGCCACTGCCAGCACCACTACCAACTGTCGTCGCTGCAGCTGCGTCGTTGCTGCACAAGGCGACTCCTCCAAGAGATCCTTTGTCGGCTCTACGCGGGGGAAACCAGCTACCATCAGCATTGGATCAGCGGTCGTCGAACTCGCCATCTCTTCTTTCTCGTTTGGCGGAAGCGTCGAAACCGAGACCACGAAAGGTAGGTCACTTGAGACAGAGGGGAAAGCAATCTGAGGCAGAAGAAGGACGAAGTGTAGTTGAAGAAGACGATCCACAAGTTCCGCGTGCTCTCTCCGAAGCCGGCGGGCCACAGGATGCAGTGTAAGATCTCTAGTCTTTGGAGATGGTTATGAATGATTTTGAAAGTTATATGTGAGGACCAGCATCTCCATCGTGTAGATCAGAACTCCTACGAACATCTAGACGCATTGTCAACTTTTACGAATCTAGATAAGTCTTGTGCAGCTCACCGCACTATGAAAGATAGAGTTTTTACAAATCTTCGAATTCTCACGATTCTCTCCAATCTTCATATTTGGTTTCCAGGTACGCATCACGAAATCCACCCCCCTTGACGTTCGAGTTTAAGAAGATCGCAGACTCACCATTGGGATGGAATGGACAAGTGAACGTTATTACAACAAGAAGGGAGAGGGAGTCGGAACTATTATCATTTGAGAGCAGGAGCGAAGAGGATAGACACTGGATACAACCCGAATGGCAGGCGTTCGAGGCGGAATGGGATATGAGGGGTTGGGAGGAACACGGAGTGACCGAGCTGCCAAAAATTGTCATTCCGAGCTATCAAAACCCTCGGCCTGTAAAGTGTTTTTAAAACTGATAACTCTACCTAGTCCGAACTTTTGTAATCTAATTTAAGTCGCTCAATTCAGTTAGACCATCCTTATCAGAGAGTGTAGCGTCTCCTGTCGGGTGTTCAATTAGGCTGTTATTCTAAGATATTCACTGCGTCTGCATACTCATTCGTCCATGGCAACGACACACACATATCGGTGTCAAAGAACTTCTGCAAAAAAACTTCTAAAAAAAACTTTTGACCAGGCAAATGTGAAAGTCTCATGGCCAAAGCATAAATGCGTGATCTCCTTTCCATATCACGAGATACGTAAAATAACAAACCCACATGTAATCAAAGCACGTGGTGATGCTTATTGCGAATATGAAGGTGACATTGATTCAGGGAGAAAGGGGTACACGTTTTCAGGGCAGATATTTGCTGAGACCCAGGATGGTCGATTTAATGTAGACGTGCCAGGAAGAAAATGGTTTCGGGGGATTAACACCGGCCTCAATCATGCCTGGCATACGCACGAAATCATGCAACCGGCGTTCGACGGAGCAAATCTTGAGAAAGTCGTGAACTCTGCACTTGGTAATCATCGCGTTGAAGTCGAAGAACAGGACAGCAACGAGTTGCTCCAATTCGAGAATGGCATCACGCTGGATGGCAAATTCCCCAAAAAAAAGCGAGCAGATGGTGTCATTGAAACCCGATTCGAAGGAAAAATCTCTTGGCAGGCACCTGGTCAATATCAACAGCAGTCGTGTAACGTCGTTCACGGACTGCTAGGGAATGACCTGAGCATGCATGACAGCAGATCATTTGATCTTGTTCTGGAGACGGTAGACGATTGTTCGATCCCGAACCTGCAAGGGGAGGAAGGGGAGTTAATGAAAAAGAAAACGCTTCGGTTGGATTATCATTATGATGCATTTCGTGTTCCTTCTCTTGACCGGCAAATACCAACGTAACCACCAGCAGCACCACCAACAGCAGGAGCAAACGGAGCACCTCTCATTCTTAAAGCTGCAGGAGGAGCTGCAGTGGGTGCAATTGTAGCTGGTGCGGTTGGTTGGCGCAGCAGGCAGAATCAGGGCGAGCAGACCACGGAAATGGGATCATGGTTGACATGCCCAACCAGTCGCTGTGCATCTCCCGCAAAAAAGGTAGCGGCCGGGCCTACCTGGTACGAGGGCGTCGAGCCAGTGCCACTTTCATCAGGTCATGCTGTTGACACAGACGGCCGGTTCGAGGAGGATCTTTTGTTGACGCAAAACAGCCAAGATTTATCCTGAAAATACATTACAGGCTATTGAGGGCAAAGAAAGTGTCAATGAGTGCGAATACACTAATCCGGATTTCTGAAAGAAAAGGACTCTGCACGAGGCCGTTATCTCATCTTCGTACGTATAATATGCTTATTTGTTAGGTTTCTAGATCGTGGTGCATTCGGGTCGGCCACCCCACCGTTGACCCCGATTTCCAGTTTCTTGTGCAGATCGTCGTTGGAGCATGTCCTCAAGAAGCTCTTGGTCTTCGTTCTTCGGCGTAAACAGCCTCGAGGCGCCACCCTTTTGTCCCCTTGTTATATCTCACGCTCTCATGTCACCGAACGCCACAAGAAAATGGTTTTAACAGATTCTACATGTTTATGGACCGCTGTCTTTGCCAATGCATAAGGCCATTTCTGATTCAAATGCTCAAATGCCAGACGATGATGCATTCCAGCGAAGGTGAAGAATAAATCGTTCTGACGGCTCACATGGCCGCGCTACTGCATAGACAGTCTGGAAATGGGAAAAATTCAAAGGAAATCTCTTCGAAATCAGCATTGTGCAGGAAACGCTGAGATCAAGAAGGAGAGTCGCGTTCAAAACCTACACTCGCTCCTGGAGTGACAGGACTGCCCCCAGCTCATCTTTGTGAATGCAGACCACACCGAATCCAGTATACTTTTCAAGGTGATAATACAAGCAAATAATAGCAACGAACTATGTGGCGATTACAGATGTCTAACTATCACGACACGTGTACTATTTCAATCAATATACAATGCAATTACTATCCCAGCAATAGTTCTTTTCGGAGTTCTCCTAATGCACCATGGCGTCGCTTCTTTTTTTCACAAACAACAATGAGTGGTACGATGTTCACTACCGAGAAAGAAAGACTGTTTCCAACTGTCCCTGCTTTCACTGACAAACTGCTAATCCCTCGCTCGGGCAGCGTCATCGTGTTCGGAAAGATATCATAAGTAGCGATGACGTAATATACAAACGGCACAGGGCAGCAGGAACTTTTCATAGGGTGAGCAAGAGCATCATCGTGCGCGAAGAACTGAACGGCAGTCAGGCAGCGTGAGCACACATGACACATGTTCTGCGGATTGAGATCGTAAGGCGTTTCATATATTTGGGATGTTCATAGTCTGGAGACGGGCGGTTCAGCTGGTCCAAAGGCAACAAAGATCGCGATGGATTCTGCGGCAAATATTGTCTAATAGACGAGGAGAACGCATTCATATTAGGTACGTTACCGAGTACAGCTTCACAGTTTAGTGTTGGAATGATATTGCAGTCCGGAGTTTGATGCACGCAAGCAATATGTACGAAAAAGCTAAAATTGATTGTAGGTCTATTTTCATGTACATGCTGATTAGATATCCAAGTACATAAACTCCACAATTATTTTTCTTTCCCAAGCAGGCCACGGTTCATCGAGGTAGAGACCAGTTTGTGCAGACCCCTTAGATGTATGCCTGGCCTCTTATGTTTGACTGTAAAGATTGTGTCATTATGCGTGTAGACTGTGTTTGAACTATGAATTTTAAAACGATGTATTCAGAAATAGCCGCAGAAAGGCCCTACACACACTGGATTCCCCGTTATTCCTCACATCCCCGCTCTTTCTATACTGTTTGCGCGCCCGACACACTCACAGCGAGATACGGAGCCTCACACACATTTGTATCGCTGCATAGTCACTATCCTATTTCTGTCGCTCTGAAATTGGGGCGACTTAATTGAATTAATTGAATTAAGATACGACATCTTTAAACACTGACAACGGCAAGATGTCTAATCACTATTCACCGAGCTACAGCTTCCGTGCGGCGGAGGAAGAGTGCCTAATTGTAGAGTCTTCCGAAATCGAAAAGCTGGAACGCGCCTGTCTCAGATCGAAGGATGCAAGCACCGCAAGTGGCGGTGAGGGAAAACGTAACCCCAGACGCGCTGATCGCAAGGAAAACGTGGGAGATTCCAAGTCGCATATGAGGCAAGAAAAAAAAAGCTTCGCTCAAAAAGTGCAGAGCAGCATCGTCAGAATTGGACAACGCCTGTACGAAATGGGCCGTCAAATCGGACGCGGTGGACAAGCAGACGTCTTCTTGGTATGCATGTGATTACATTTTGTTTCGTTTCTAGTGCTATCTCAGACGGGGAAGCTCCGGTGCTATTTTAAGATCGAGCGTTTCAGCCTTGCGAAAAGGAAGAGGAAGGAGTGCTGTAACGATATGCGAGATGATTCTTCCAGTGGATATGTGTTTCTTTTCTGTCTCAGGCGCGCAGACCCAATATTTTGGATATTGGAAGGAGTCATCCAAATTCTGTGGAGGAGGCGAAACTGTTCGCAGAAGCCGTTTCAGCTGCGAAGGAGAGAAGTGATCATTTCACCTACTATGCTCTCAAAGTCATGCAAGCTCAAACCGCAAGCCACCTTCGGTCTCTGGAGAAGGAGGCAGTTTTACTGGATCGGTTTCAAGGTCCTGATTCGAAGGTCGTCCGCATGTACGATTCAGATGTCTGTCACGATGAAGGCAAGGTGCGTATGGTGTTGGAGCTTGCACAACGGGATTTCAGAGCTTTGATGGATGATCTCGAGCGTCCGTTTGATTTCGCAGAAATCTGTCATCACTGGAAACAGATGGTCGATGTTGTCGCGACACTGCATCGTTCAGATACCGTGCATTTTGACTTGAAACCGGACAACTTTCTAGTTTTCGAGGATGGGCAGGTGATCAAATTATCCGACTTCGGCTTGGCTGCCACAGTGCGGGAAGGGCATACGCACATCTCACGCCAGGGGGCAGCAGGAACTTTGCGATACATGGCCCCAGAAACAATATACCAAGCCAAAGAGAAGGGGTAAGTTGAGATCTGACCTTATAAATCTTGATTATTTCCTGGAATCTATTGTGTTATGAGTATGTTTGTTTGATTTGTCATCATGGGAAAAGTTTCCTGGATCAGACGCTGGCCAAAATTGCCCTGGAATCAATTTTCAACAACCTTATGCCCTATTGACTCGCTTCATCACATCACACACAGGGCTTTAAAGCTACGTGCATCAGCAGATGTGTATTCTTTGGGTATCATGCTATTCGAGATGATCCATGGACGGGGTCCATATGATGAAATTATCAAGGAGGTCGGGCAGAATCGCGCGATGTTCTACATCACTGATACACGTTTCGCCATTCGTTTTCCCGACTGCGCTCGTTTGCATAAATTTGAAGGTCTGTGTTGTGTCGCCCAATTTCATCACATCATGGCCATAATGCAGGGTTGTCTTGAACGTGATGCCAGCAAGCGTTGGACAATAGAGAGGGTGCAATTCGAGCTTACGAAGTTGGTCTTGATTGATATCGACGAGCGTGCGGATTCGAAGCCTCTTTGGCAGGTTCGGCCATCCAATGAATATGAACAACCCATCGGATTTGGAGTGACCGACCGGGCTCCTCCTACAAACGAAGCGGCGAGCAGAGGGTCACTCTATCCTTCTGTGGCTGATGAAGTTCCGCGGCATCATGGCCGAGTTCGAACAAAGAGGGTGTTTGCTTCGCGGGACGATTTTTTGCGACCCCTGGCTCTGGAGGCATCTGGAGCAACAGCCACAGTCCAATTGCAAACACAGGATTTTGGACAGCTCAACGTAATGCAGATGGACACTGCCCTGATAAACGATTTGTTGAAACGCCTTGGCACAGGTAATACCGCGGATGAATTGAGACACCTTCTCCCCAAGTCGAAAAATTCTTCCTCGGAAGCCTGCGGTGAAGCTTCACTTTCGAGGAAGCTACTCTCTGCATTTTCAAATAAGAGATCGCGAGAACAGGCGAGAGCGGAGTCTCATGCAAAAAACGGACAAGGAGCAATACCGCAAAGTAACTGGAAACTGTGGATGATCATTTTTGGCTTGCTTATGCTTGTAGTTTCGGGTGCCATCTTCATGCCTGTGTATTTTATACACATCTCCAGCTCCAGCACTGAAGCCGAAGCGGCTTCTCGGAATGATTCTGACAACCGAAGATCAGGCAAATCACGAGTACCAAAAAGTGTCCAAGGCTCTGAGGAGGACAAGCCTCCCGGAAAAGCAGACCCAAAATGTGTCGCGAACAATAGCCCTCCAGTGACACCAGAACATGCATCAAGTGCTTGCAGCGCACCTGGAGAATCTCGGTCGGACCGTGAGGCCAGTGCAAAGTCTCCCAGTCGGCAATTTGACGAGACAGAATCAATCGATGAGCCCAGACAAGCATCTGCTGCGGATCCCGCAATGTCTGCTTCTGCTACCGAACAGTGCCAAACTTTCTTATGCCAATCTTTCGCCAACCCGTCTGAGCTCCACGATGATCATCAGGGAGTCGGCCCATCCGAGGGTGAGGCGCCACGACCGAAAGCTCCGTCCGAGGACACAGGAAATCCGCAGACAAGTC
>JACKZZ010011828.1_pt1 | contig 10110 bp, 5 predicted proteins | sample 8027871 | NCBI WGS metagenome assembly JACKZZ01 (sample SAMN15724774, study PRJNA655200) | protist metagenome | isolation source: fluorescence activated cell sorting (FACS) single amplified genomes of... | place: USA: West Boothbay Harbor, Gulf of Maine | collected 2000-07-19
TATCGTATAAAAGAAAAGAACCACACAAAAATAATAGTTGCTGAGATAAAGGAGGTGTGTGTTAGGAGGACCCAAACCTGGTCCAGACTTCGCTGAGGGTATCTCGCAAAACGCACAGGCACAGGTCGAGGAGGGGGCTACGGGTACATGTGCGTGTATGTACCAAGTATGCTACGTGTGTGCTTGCTTAGTGTGTCTGCTTAGTATTTCAATGAGCACTACACGTCACCATCTGTTTGTCTCCCACCTGTCTCCCATCTGGTGTGTGAAATATGAGTGATGGGCGAGTGTCCAGGAAGAAATGTGTGATGAGTCCAAGCAGAAAATGTGTGATAAGTGAGGCGATGCTTGGAAGAAGAAAAATTATATGTATGTATTGCAGACCTGAGAGACCTGTCGGAGAATAGGATGACTCTCGACTGCCGCACGGCCTCCCATCAGCTCACCGACGTGGTCGGCATGCACGTCATCTTGCTCATACCGGGCGGCATCCATGTAGTTCTGTGGCGGTGGAGCGACGTAGCGCTGAGGTGGCTCACTCTGGACTGCCGCACGGCCTCCCATCAGCTCACCGACGTGGTCGGCATGCACGTCATCTTGCTCATACCGGGCGGCATCCATGTAGTTCTGTGGCGGTGGAGCGACGTAGCGCTGAGGTGGCTCACTCTGGACTGCCGCACGGCCTCCCATCAGCTCACCGACGTGGTCGGCATGCACGTCATCTTGCTCATACCGGGCGGCATCCATGTAGTTCTGTGGCGGTGGAGCGACGTAGCGCTGAGGTGGCTCACTCTGGACTGCCGCACGGCCTCCCATCAGCTCACCGACGTGGTCGGCATGCACGTCATCTTGCTCATACCGGGCGGCATCCATGTAGTTCTGAGCTGCAGGAGAGTCTAGCTTCGGGGATAGATATTGCGCAGCTCGAGCATTTTTATTATTGCTTCCATTGTTCTGTTGCTGTCGCTGCTGCTGGCTCGAAATAAATCGACTCCCCCCCTCCAACTTACCCGCCCGAGAAGAGGAATGTGGGCTAGAGCTAGCACGAGGAGGAGCATTGGCACGGGCAGGAGGGGCAGGACCCTGTCTGGTCCAGTCAGACTCCCGATATTGGGGCTCCTCTTTGCCATTCGCGAACAACTTGACGGCAACTCTATCATTCTCGCCTGTGGTAAGTGGAATGAAACAAAATGGTCTAGGAGACAGACACACACATAGAGATAGGTAGGGTAACAGACAGACGGACCGGCAGTCATACATATATACGACAGACAGACAGATGGACACACGGACAAACAGACATACAGCCAGGCAGGCAGGTAGGTTGGCAGGTAAGCAAGCAGGCAGGCAGGCAGCCAACACACATAGAGAGACGGCAGCGAGACAGACACAAAAGAGAGAGACGTACACACAGACAGAGGGACAGACACACACACGATATACAAACATAACCACACACAGTCTCTCTCTCTGTCACACACGCGCGCACACCCACACACCACACAACACAGTGCGAGGACGAGTGGTGGGGCCACCTTGTCTTGTGCCATGCTCATGCGGGGTGTAGCCTCTACGTGAAGCCGAACCCGATTGGTAAACATCACTGAGGAGATCACCATGTCCATACACCTTGTCCTTAAGCAGAGGCCCAACACTGAAGGACAAAAAATGATAATGTATATATAACATTACAATATTACAATAGAACCTATAACTTATTCATTCTTACCTATCGTGGCGACGATCCTCGTTGTCATAGCGAGATGCACCCCGGCTAAGGCGAAGCGACTCTGCGCGAAAGAAGAGAATAATATATAAGAAAATGAAAGAGGAGATGGAGCCATTTGATGGAAAACGGAGAGTGAGAGGGGATACAGCGAAGCGACTCTGCTGAAAGAAGAGCGAATAAGGGAGGGAATTGAAACATGAGAGAGATATGGGGCCATTGGACGGAAAACGGAGAGTGAGAGGAGATGATCAATATTAGTTGTTAACTAACCGGTTTCGGACGGGGCGGGAGGCTCCCACTCAGCGCCCATCACCACGCCCATATGAAAGGAGTCATTGTGGCTGATAGCTAGGGAAAGATAGAAGTGGGATCAGTCGAGCTATCACCAAAACCAGCCCATATTCTCACAGCCCACGACAGATTGTCGAATTTGCTCACCGCTGCGAAAGGTCTTAAGACCACGCTGTATCCCTTCTCTGTAGAAACGGTCCCCTGCTGCCGGGACGTGGCTGGCGCCTAGGTGCACATTTGGTAAGCATACATGTCAAGACGTTGTGTGTGCCCTTGCATGCTTCTTGCTTGTGCTTAGTGCGTGGGTACTCAGTAGAATGCTTAGTATTTCTTGTATGCTGGGGGCACGTAGTATTGCTCAGGGGCACAGTCGAGGGGTCACCTGGGCTCTCATGCGACAAATTTGCACCATCGAGATGTACATCTCCCTGTATTGAGGGAGGAGAGGGAAGGAGGAAAGACCAGAAAATGAAAGCTGACACCTGTGGACTTCTTGCCACTATCTAGTCTAGACTAAAACTTGATCCTCCAAGCACACCCTCTTTCACGCCGTACCATGTCTAGAGCAGAAGCCAGTCGAGCACCATCAATCGATCGGCCAGCATAGGCATGCATGGTGCCTCTAGCACGAGACATTGTCACGGGCGGGGCTAGACAAAATACTACAAGACAACGGTAATAATGGATAAATGGAATTTAAATAATATTCATTTTCAATATCCATAAAAAAAAAAAAAATGCCTTTTGACTCTTCTTTCTTCATATCAGCGACATTTTGTGGCTCATAGGAGCCCTCACCCACTGAGCGCATGCACCGTGACACTTGATGCACCGCCTCCGTTGGTTGCTGGGCGTTTCGCATCGCGAAGTATCATTTTACACACGCAGGGTGGTCCTTTTCTCAGTATGCAAACCCCTATGTCGAAATGGGATGGCAGACTGGTAAAGGTTAATTAGAGTTCATTGACAACTGATTCATTCTTATATTAATTTGAGATTGACAACTGATTCATTCTTATATTAATTTGAGATCAGAGCCACCAAATACTTAAATAGGTAAGATTTGGTGGTCAATTCGACACCTAAATAAATTTAGACTCTTATGATTTTTCATGAATATGAATATTCGAGAGAGTGAGATAACGGCGCGCGCGCACACACACCCACATAGACACTCTCTCCTTCTCTCTCTTTTTCTTACTACTCTGAATCACTTCTGTGCACAAAACTAACTTAAATAAAAATATATTATCTTAAAAATAATTTTTTAACATTATCTCTCTCTTGAGCTATACATGAGCTGGCACAAAAACAACACAATTAAAAAATCTGACACAAAAAAAAGTCCGACCGCCGACACAAAAAAATCTGACACACAAAAATAAAAAATAAAGTTTAGAAACTCCGAATCAGACCGTTCATGAAGAGGCTGGTAGGCCTTCGAGATAATACACCCAGGCGTGGGTCAGCGATGGGCATGTGGCGATGAGCTTTGCATTCACGCTGCCGTTGGGCCCGACCACTTCCTTCCCCATAGGTTTGTAAGACACGTTGATTTGCGCCACGGCCTTTCGCGCTATCTTTTCGGTTCGCTTCGACACCTGGAAGGCTGGATTGTCGCACACAAAGTCGAACGTCTCGGCATCCGCCAGCACGTTCTTGAACTTGATCTGTCCCGATCCTCCGGGCGCGATAGACACTGGGCCACGCGGTCTCGGCGCCTCCGCGATTCCAATGAGAGAGCACGTGTACTTGCCACCGTTCCCCTTGCCCAGGATGGTGAGCTCATCCCGCACGGAACCGAGACCCGATGGCTCGAACACAACCTCGACTGCAACTTCTACACCCTCGCCACCTGCTGGTGCGGCAGGGGCCTGCACCTTTTGCTCCACGCTGAACTCGCCGCTGCCCGCCAGTGATGCTTCGAACTCGACTGGTTCGCTCGAGAAGGAGCGGAACTTAAACACTTGGGTGCATTCGCTGCCTAGGGCTGTGTTGAAGCGGAGGGCACGCTCGGCCGGCGCTGCGGGTGGATCCAGCTGCAACGTGTACATGAACTCGCCAAGTTCGTCGCACTCAAGATAAAGTGGCAGCTCCGTATGCTGTCCCTCGACCAGGGGCCGGTATGACACCTCCACCACCTCGTGGCTGTTAGGGTATACCTTCACGGGAAGGTTGACATGCACCGCCGGATCTTCGCACCTGAAGCCCGTTAAGTTGCCTACGACATCGAACGGGTTGACTACCGTTACCTTGGATGCCACCTTCTGGCGGATGGCGGCCTTCAGCGAGATCGGGCTCTGAGCACTGGTCTTTTCCGCTGTGAAGGTGATATTGTAGAACATGAACTCTCCCGTCTTCTCGTTCAAAAAGGTGACAGTCGCCTTTGTGGTTCCGAGTTGATAGGCCAAGTAGCTGAGCTTGAAAGCTCGCTTCTGCATGGCTGGGATATCGATTGTATCTGCGCTGGTGAGTCGGACCAAGCTAGTCGACGAACGAGAACTCTCCTCTTCCACAGCCGCACCGGCTGTGCTCTTGCCTTTGCTCTTGCTTTTCGCTGCCTCTTTGCCTTCTGACTTGATGGCTGACGTCGCCGTGGTCTCGACCAGCACCTTGAACCTCTGGTACTGGTCTAGCCAGTTGCGAAGCGGCAGTAGCTGCGTGCACTGCTTCTTACTCAGGACATCTACTTCGAGCTTATCTTCTGCTGCAGGCGCCAGCGCCGTGCCGACCAATCGGTACGAGAGGGCAGTACCGTTAGGTAGCGGCATGAACAAGGAGCCAACATGCTTGTCAGGAAGTTGCGGAGGTTTGCCATCACTAAACAGACCAGCTGGCAGGTCAAAGTCAGCCGCACTGTCAGCCTGGCTGCCCTTCTTACTCTTGCCTTTATCTTTGCCCTTGGGCGGAGCAGCCTTTGCGTCCTTGACCTCTTCTCTCTCCTCCCCACCCACACCCAGCTCGCTGAGAGCTGCGTTAGTCATAGTGAGTGGCCTGTAGGTCAGTGTGTACTGCACCGAACCCTCAGCCGGCACCACAATCCGGCTGTCGCCGTGCCAGAAAGGGTTTTCGAGCCGCGGCTTCAGCTCCCACCTCGATGATGTTGGGTTGGTGATCGTCACTTCCTGCACCTGGCTGCGACGCACGCGTGTCGTGAACTGCAGCTCCGTGGCGTCTTCTTCGGCCTGGGCGACGCACGTGCCTGTGAGAGAGATAGACATGCCACTCGCTTTTTTGCCATCCACCAGGCACAAGATATCCTCAAAGTTGTAGTTTGCCCCCTGTTCAGTGGGACGGAACGTGACTTCTAGATTGGTAACACCATGTGCTGCCAGGAACCCTTGCGATGGCGTGATCGTGTAAGCGTCCGAGCCAATCTCCTGGAAGTCGAAACGGCAGCCGACATCACCCACATTTGATACCATGAGCTTTTTCGTCAGGGAGCAGTTCTCGACGACATGACCAAACACAAGACGCTCAGAGTGCAATGCTAACCCGACACCCAGACACATTCCAGACACCGAGAGGAGGGGCTTGTTCATGCCCACACATTTGAGCATCACGTCCTGAGTGAAGGCTGACATCTGCGTGTTTGGCGAGAAACAGAGCTCGCACTCGAACTCCTCCTTTGGGGCGAGGACGAATTTTGTGGATCGCTCAGGCAGAATATGGAGTGCTTTCATGAAGAGCGCCATGGTGTGACGTCCGCTATCACGACCGCCGGCCCCGTTGACATTGAGGCTGCACTCCACTGCTCGACGAGATCTGTTCACGAGGACGATGGTCCGCACTATCGACTGCCCGGGGCGCAGCGCACCGAAGTCTACGGACGCCATGGACGGGTCCAACAACTCCACGCGTAGAGGCGTGCCCTCTCCGTGTAGCGCCACCGGAACCGTGTACAGGCCATTGATCTCAAAGTGGATCGTATCTCGGAACTTGCGTACGTCGTTGGGCCTGAACACAATAGGTACCTCCATGCTCTCACCAGCGGCTAGCACAGTGTTGCCCATGCGTCCATCTTTGCCTACCATGAGGTGCGACCGGTCATCATGCCTGACGTCAACAGCAACATTCTGCTCCTCCTCCCGGTTAACGATGGTGAGAATTTTGGTGACGGGCGAGCAGCAGCGCAGTATGCCACCAGCAGAGTCCGAGGCGACGAAGCGGGGGCCAAAGTTGTACTTGCTGAAAGAGAAGTCGAGACGGGGCTTCTTGCCCTGTCCCCCAATATCGAGCGTGAAGCGCTTAGACTTGCTGGCCCCGACAAAGCTGCACATGGCCATCATGTGCTCGACCACAGCCTCCTTTTTGCAGTAGAAGCTGAGCTCGCAAGTGACTGAGCCTCCCCGAGGTACAGATCCGCTGAGGGGTGACAGGGTCACATGTCTGGATGCGCGAGGGAGGTCCCACTGGAACTCAAGCGGGAACTTGCCCTGGTTGACGATGGTGATGGTCTTGGCTCGGCGCTCGCGGATGTGGACAGTGCCGAAATCGATGAAGTTGCGCCCTCCAGTGACGAGCTGGCGCTGCACTCCGGCCGCGCTGGCCCCGTGGCAGGCGTTGTCCTGAGTGGCCACACTGCGAGCAGATACAAGGGCTCCGTCCCCACCCATCTCCGACAAGGAAGAATGCGCGATAGTGGCAGGTTCGTTCTCGGCACTTTCCTTGTCCTCAATGTACATGGCCGGGCGCAGAGTGTAGCCCTCTCCCTTGACGTTGAAACTGACGGGCTCAGTCTTGTGAAGGACCTTGATGCTGACCTGTGTGTGAGTGCGTGGGTGCGTGTGTGCGTGCGTGGGTGCATGTTGTCTATGTGTGAGTGTACGTGCGTGTACGTGTGTGTGGCTATGAATTATACCGTGTAGTTGTACTCCTGTTGCAGCATTGGCGTGAACGTGACATGCACAGCCTGTTTCGATCGGGGCTTCACAGTACCACTTGAGGGATGGATAGACATGATATTGTTGTTCTTGTCGAACGAAGATGAGTCCACTGTCCAGCTGAAAGGAACATGCTCATCATTCACCACATACAAAGTCTCCTCCGCCGACCTTCCGAGCAGAATGGAATTAAACTGAATCAGTGACCGGCTGAGCTGCACTGCAGGCTCGGTGACATCTCCGACGAGCAGGAAAGGTAGGTCAATGCCGTGATCCTTGATACGGAACCTCCAGAACGACTCTGTAAGCGTCTCAGACGTGGGCGTGTACTCAAAGATCATCTCGTGTTTCCGTCCGCTCTGCACGACACCACTTGGAGTCACACACCGGAACGTTGGCTTGACCACTCTCACAGCATCTGTCGAGGGCTGTTCCAAGCACTGCCACTCGAACGCGTAGGTGATGTCGGTCGGGTTGACGACGAAGAATCGCCGCGTGACGCGAACGTTGATGCCAAGGGAGGCAAACTCCATGACACGATGAGGCTCGGACAGCGGTCCCATCTGCCCGCCGGGGCCTGGTAATTCTGGTGCTCTGCGTCCAGCGCTGATGTAGTCAGAGTCCTTGAGCTCGAAATGACACTTTGGGCGAAGGCCTTGTCCGCCCAGTTTGACACACAGAGGTTCCTGTCCGTCTTTGAGATGAGGAATGTCGCACTCAAGAACACCTGAATACCCGCGTGCGTCCGGGGGAGAGAAACTGATGGTGAATTGCTCATCCAGGTGAGGCAAAATGACGCCGTTCTGGGGCTCGATCGAGAAAGCAGGGTCGTCCGCATTGTCATTCTTGGCGAGGTAGCTCCAATCGTAACTGAGAGCGGTCGCGGCTGTGTTGCGGACTGAGAAGCGAAACACTCGGGTTTGGAACATCATGGTAGGTCGGAACCGTGCCGTATCGACGTCACACTCGATGCTGGCCTTATCAGCAGTGACGCTCACGGGTACGCGCAAGAGGTTTGGTGACTCGTTGCCCTTCTTGTTTGCCCCACCATCGTCAGCAGGGACCCAGCTTGGCTCGGCGACAGGCTCGAGCACCTGTGTCATCCTCTCCTTACCAGGGGGATTGCTCTTACCTGCCGAATTGGGAATGACTTGAACAGAGTCGCCATATTCCTCCATCTGCTCCTTCGTTGCCCAGCGTGCCACTCGTTGGCTGTCATCCCAGTTCAGCGCCCTGGCGGCCTGGATGGCCATTTCTGCCTGCTCTTCTAAATCGATCTCGGGCTCATCGACCTCTGACTGAGAGGGATCCTTCTTGTCGCCTTTGCTCGCGGGCTTCTTGGCAGCCGCTCCCTTGGCTTTGGGGTCCTTGGTCTTGGCCTCAGCGGCCTCAGCAGCGCTGATGTAGCGGATGCGAGCCAAGTTGACCGTCAGTGGCACGGCCTCATACGACTTTGGTTCCTCTGTGCTGAATGAAACAGTAACAACCTTATGATCGCCAGGCTGAATGTGGCCGGCAGAGGGTTTGAAATTGAACTCGGGCTTGACGCTGGGCTCCCACTCGAAGCGATACGCGGTCGCACTGTGATTGACGAGCGTCAGCTTCTGCTGGCTAACCTCGCCGACCGGAACGTCACCAAACACGAGCTCATCTTGCACAACAGGGCCTCCAGGGGCCTGCGATTTAGCCTTTTTGTCTGTGGAGGCCTCCGCGACCCGCGTAACGGCGTTCAGACCATCAATGGTGACGTCCTGCTTGTAACCAGTACCCCGCAGCAGAACAGTCGTGGTCTCGAAGGGGTTGTGCAGCACTGAGACCTTGAGTTGGTTTGCATGGTCGCCGCATGTGGTCGGACGGAAGCGGACGTCAAACTTGCGTTCTGCGCCTGGATCTAGCTGCACCATCTTGCCCATTCCTGAGAAGGAGAAGGCAGCCGACGCATCCTCAGTGTTCGAGAGATCAAAGCGGGCTGTCGCCGCCACGGTACCTTCGTTTCGCAGTGTGATGGGTAAGGTAGTCGATCGGTCGACACGAGCGTCACAGAGCAGGCGCGGGAAACGCACAATTGGGGCAGTCGTGTCTTCATCACGGCAAGTCGGTTCGATCACAGCCACATGTGGCAGCGTGCCCTCTCCTTCCAAACTAAACTCCAGCGTCTTGGTGGCCAAATCGGTGCCTTGCTCTACTTCAGCCACAAAGTGCGCTTGGTACAAGTGCAGCGCAGTGGGGTTGAAGGAGACGGTTACGTAGCGGTGCTCGTGGCTCGGTAGGTGAAGGTAAGAGGGCGATACAGTGAAAGGTCCATCCGCCAGCTCATCCTCCGCCATGGCAGCGTTCGCATCCTTGCTCTTCCCCTTGTCCGCCTTCTTCTTGTCTCCATCGTCTGAGGAGCCAAGCGAGCTGAGTGCCTTGATGGACACGTTGCACGCGACCTTGAAAGGGTTCATTATCTTGAAGCGCTCTGTGCGCTGCTTCTTTGTGCGAGGCAGCTCCGAAATGACGGCCGGCGCAAAGTGGAATGTCTTGGTGTCCAATGCAAAGTGGTTGCAACTCGAGCCCAGCATCGGAGCCACCTGCATGCCACCCCCAGCTTGTACTCGACCACCGACCACCGTCGGATCATCGGCTCCAAGCCCACCCAACACACGTCGCATGACAGTTGCAGTCACTCTTTGCTCTTCGAACACTGCGCGAAGGTTGAAGGTCTCAATACCAGGCGAGCAGCTCTCTCCTGTGAGCTCAAACATGCGGCTGCTGTCCTCATCAGCTGTGTGGTGGGCGGAGCCAGGGTCACGACGAGCCACATCAATCAACATGACTTCAGTGTAAGGTTCGGGCTCCTCGCTAGCGTCCATTGCGACCGTTAGCTCAACGGTCTCCCCAGGTTGAACAGAGCCAGCCGTGGGTGTGACAGTGAAGGCGCCGATTTCGAGGGATTCCGGGGGGGTGTCCTCACCTGGCGCGGCTCCCTTCTTCCCCTTGGCGGCAGCCCCTCCCCCAGCTTCTCTCTCCGCGGCTGCAGCTGCTACTGAGGCTCGGGAATGTGGGTGAGAATCCTCCGCAGGCCACAGGCGGAACTCGAACGGGAATTCTCCCTCGTTCGCGATCTTGAGACTTTGAGCCTTGGACGAGCCGCTCTGCACCGGGCCGAAGCTTAGGCCGTGCGCGGGCATGACCCTGTATTGCGAATACACAGAGCAAACGTTC
>JACKZZ010007029.1_pt1 | contig 10109 bp, 6 predicted proteins | sample 8027871 | NCBI WGS metagenome assembly JACKZZ01 (sample SAMN15724774, study PRJNA655200) | protist metagenome | isolation source: fluorescence activated cell sorting (FACS) single amplified genomes of... | place: USA: West Boothbay Harbor, Gulf of Maine | collected 2000-07-19
CAGCAGGTTAAGACAGCTCTCCAACTACAAGAACTTCACGAGATGCAGGAAGTTCACCGACAGCTGACAACCGTAGCAGCTCCGTTGATTGCCAGCCAACAGCAACAGCTGCAGCAAGCATCTTCCCCCTCATCACCTTCGGCTAGTGCCAGCGCTTCCACTACCACTTCCGCCCTGCCGCCTACTCCCACCGACGAAACCCAGCTGGTGAGGGAGATCTGCGAGATGTCTGCTCAAGTGCTTGCCATGATACGCCAAAAGTCGATGATGTACAAAATGTTCACTTGTCAGATGCTGGAGCAAATGCAACGCTGTTTTCAGGCTGGCGAAATCCAATTGCAACTGCCACCTGGCAGCTATTCCTCCTCCGGTCTGAATGGTATCCCCACGCAGGAGGATTTCCTGCGCGCACTGGCTGGTGGTGCGATTAGTGTGGTTGGGAGCGCGGGGGCGTTAGCTTTAGGGATGGCACCCGGGGAAACGCAAGCGAGCCCTCTGCCGGAGCACACGGTTCCGCAAGAGATGGTGCAGCAATTGACTTCGGATTTTGCGAGACTGCAAGTGCAGATGGGAGGGAGTTGTGCCGGTCGTGGACAGCAATCATCGGGAAGCGAAGTAGATCCGTCGGGTCATCAATCTGGCAGTGTAGGGAAGGGGAAAGGCAGTGGAACGAATTTAGCGCTGCTCGCCGGAGGAAAGGGACAATCTTCTTCTTCCCGAAAAAGCAGCAAGGAGCTCCCGGAAGTTGTGGGCAGCGCCGGGACGTCGACTCCTAGCATGGAAAAAACTTTTTCGCAACGAGTCGACTGGTGGCAAGGTCAGAAACTCGGTGGAAAGCCGAAACATCATACTGCAATCGGGGAAAAGGGAGACAGCCCTGATCCCTGGGGAGCGTGGAAAAAGCAGCAGCAGCTTCATTACCACGGCAAGAGCAACGAGCAGGAAAAGTATCTTCAAAAAGGAGCGGATTTGCTTCTCACCGCGGCTGCGGCGCCGTGGCCGAACCTCAACCCGGACTGGAGTCAGGGGTTTGGGGGTGCCGACTTCCGGTTTCTCGACGACGCCTACAGCGGGCAACAGCCTGCTCAGAATCAAGCAATGACGCAAGGTTCAGCTGCTGCAAGCGCTGCAGCAGCCGCCGGTGCTGCGGAGTTCGTTCCCGGGGCGGGCTCTCACGACGTCGGAGGCCGTATTCCTTTTGGATACAGTACTCCGACTTACGGAACTACCACTCTGCCGACGATGAATAATTACAGCACCGGCTTCAGCCCGTCTGCGGAGCCCGAGCAGGAGCCTCCGACGACAAATATCGGAACTACTGGTGGCTGTGGAGCTTTTCCTTCAGCTCCTCCGGGTGCGCATACGCTCCCCGACAGTAGAGCAGTGAACTGGGTAGCCACTTCCACGCAGCTGCGACAACTTCCAAACGGATTGTACGTGCCTGTTTCTAACCCCTGTGTCCCCCAGCAGCCAGTAAACTTACAACAGCAGCAGGGATACGAGAACGTCCGCTTCGGCTATTCCGGTTTCGATCCAGCGGTTCTGGCGCAGGGCATCGCCGCGGCGCAGGAATTGATGATGGGCTCAGGTGGAGCAATGCCAATAGATGCAAATGCATTCGCAGCAGCAGCAGCAGGCGGAAGTGCTGCAATAGGCAGTGCGGTAGGATCGTCGAAGCCTCAGACCAGTCCATCGATGCCTTCCGGGCCGCAGAAGAAAATGAAGCCGCCATCCAACAAGAAAAAGAGTAGGAGGTACAGTGGTTATGACACCTACGGCGACTACCGCCTGATCCAGGAGTGGGAGGCAGCCCAGGCACACGCGCAAGCGCAAGCGCGAGGAAAAAGCGGGTCTCAGGCGTCAGGAGGCGCTTCCTCTTCCTCCGCTTCTGCAACGTCGCCGTCAGACGAACAGGAAACGCCAGGGAGTGGTGGAGCAGGAACAACAGGAACTTCTACGCCGAGTGTGTTTTTGCAAAATCGAGATTCCAAGTTGCCCAAAGGTGCGCGCAAGCGGATGAAGCAAGTAGAAGACGCGATCAGGAAGGGAGCTGCAGCGGCGGCTGGGTGTTCGTCGGGCTCGGGGGCAGGATCATCGTCCTCGGCTGGCGCTGCTGATAGTGTGGCTGAGGAGGCGGACAGAGAAGGAGAGCGGCGACCACCCGCAACGCGCTCCTCGAATCTTAGTCTTTTGCGTCCGCAAAACGAAAGCCCGCAATCGATAGATCGGTACTATGCGGAAGTGGCGGCGGGCAGCGGTTTTTAGAAAGAGATTGATTTGCCGATAACGATAAAGTCAGAAAAATCCAGTCAAAGTACTGCATTTACGCAGCTCGACAACATGCAAGCTTGCCGTCCCAGGCGTAGCTGCTGCTAGTGATAAGTTTTGACTCTGAAATAAGAATAACCCAATTAATGATGTCTCACCTTGCTGTTTTGAGTTGCGATCGTCTCTTTCTACTCTACTAAGTCTAGCTTTAGGATCGGTGACAATCCATGCATGAAGATTTTTTACGACAGGTGTATACAAAGCAAGGCACGAGAAACAAACATGACCCGCTAGAGTGGCAGAAGTGAGCCGTCTAGAGTGGCACGCAAGCTGCATTTGAAAATCATTATCAGCCACGCCACAGATAGAAAACAGCACAGATGAAAGGCAACGAGCACTTTGAATACTCACTTTCCTAGAGAATACAGACAGCGATACGACAATAGCTCTACCAGGATCTACCGTCCTTTACCTCTCGCGGTTCTACAAAATGCGGCCGGGAAGATCGAAGCAGGAATTTTTGAACCGAACCAAAAAACTAGTAGGGGAAGTAACTCGAGCTCGACGAGACATCTATCGATAATCTTTAGACAAGAACAGATCCGATTGAGTTTGAGTTTAGAAACCGTGCTCCACGTCCTTAGCAACGAAGGGAAAACGTTCGCGTACGGAAAGTTCTTATTCCTCAGTAAGGGTTTTTACCTGATGGCAACCGGATTTGCGAAATGCTGAAAGCAGAAACGAACATTTTGACGTCTTGCGCAAGAAGATAACGGAAAAATTCAGAGATGAGCTGTTGAGTATGAGCTGACCGGCTGTTGTTCCTGATGTGCTGAACGTGTGTTTAACTATTGTAGACTGATTCGGTTTGTACCATAATGTCTTGCATGAGGCGATCTGCGATCTGCGTGGCTCACTAGATTCATGGTTGGTTACTCGAATGTCACGATTGTTCCGTTCTCTCTTTCCTGCCAGTGCCTACACCCGCTATTTCCACCTAAGTATACCGCACCGGTCACACAGACATCAGTCCACGGAACTTAGTGCTGCTGCTGAGACATACAACACCAGTAGATACTCACGCCAAGAAGCAAGAAGGATGCCGCGCCCCCGGACGCTGGCGCGCCTTTTTGGTGCAGCAGTCTTCTTGCTTTCCCCCTTATTGCCGCCAACAGCAACTACATTGCTCGGGACATCATTTTTCGCCGCCGCGGCTGAAGCAAAAGAGGGCGACTTTTACGCAACTCTCGGGATAAAAAAGGATGCAACCGACTCGGAAATCAAGAAGGCGTACAGAAAACTGGCGTTAAAGGTGCATCCGGACAAGAATCCCGACAAGAAAGAGTGGGCAGAGAAGGAGTTCAAAAAGGTACAGATTCATTGTTGTGTGGCTGGCGCATTACACACCGCGTTACACACCGCTGTTTTATAAAAAGTGTCTTTGAATTTCAGAAATAGCGAACTCGCTCTCGTCAACGTGCAGGATGCAGGCACAAAAATCCCATAATCCGAAATCAATAAACACCACAGATAACCGCCGCCTATGAGGTTCTCTCAGACCCTGAGAAGCGCAAACAGTACGACTCCGGCGGCATGAACTTTGAGGGTGTCGATTTCGGCAGCCAAGACTTTGGCGACATCATGAAGAACTTCGGCTTCAAGGGCTCCTTCAACATGGACAACATCTTTAAAGACGCTTTTGATGGGAAAGATCCTTTCGCCGAGTATGCAGGGGTGTTTGACAGCATGGAGAAAGATTTGATGGGGGACATGTTCGGAGACGCGTTTGGGGCAGGTGGAGAACTCCATGAAGAAGAAGAAATTGTTCAACCGGGAAGGGGGAGGAAAAAAAAGCAGAACGACGATCCGTTCGGGGATTTGTTCGGTGGCATGGGCGACATGTTCGGAGGAATGATGGGCGGCGGAATGGACGACATGTTTGGTGGCATGATGGGCGGCGGAGGGGGGTCGACCTTCTCGTTGTCATCTTCAACATCTTATTCTTCAGGAGGGGGGAAAACGACAACGCACACGAAACAGTCCCGAACCACGTACAAGAATGGGAAAAAAGTGACAAAAACCGTGGAGGCGAAGAACGGTGGGCCCGCACAAGCGACGTTAGAGATGGAACAGGGTGGGAAAAGGGCGAAAAAGTCAGTGCAAGCGACTGCGGGACAACTGACGGGAGATGAACTGTAGCGTGGAAGTTCGGCAGCTGTTAGTCTAAATGTCAATGCAAACTTCAACTTCTTTTGAAGAAAACTCATTCACTAAAAGAACACTTTTAACACTTTGGACGCGACGAGGAGTAGAGAAAAACGAACCTTGCATGCGGCCTCGTCCTCACGACCAGAGACCGACGAGCATCGTCGATTCAACGAAGCAACTTCGGTGGAACCGGTCCTGGCGATTAAATATCCTCCAGTCGCGTTAATTGTGGCGCTGACAGAAGATGCGACTTCTGTAGAAACCGCTCGAGATTGATCTGCTTTGATACATCAGCAAAAGAAATCTGAAAAAGAGTCCGGAAGAGGGGCGGCAGCGGCACGGGCCATCCGATCGCGATAGTGTTGCGGCGCGAAATCTCTTGTCGTACTCGAGTCTCTAGTACGGGTATTGTCCTCCTCCTCCTGAATATGAATTCCTCTCAATCTGAAAACCACATTGCTTCGTGAAATGCCAAGAATGCTTGATCAGTTCTTCGTGCCTTCCGTTCGTCCACTGATCATTTCTCGCTTTTTTACAAACGACAATCTCGTGTGCCCGATCTCCACTCTCTCATTTGCGTTCGCCCACAGCCAATATTCGACTCGAAGTATAACGACCTAATCGTAAAACTGCAGACGACACCTACCAGCAAATGCTTACCATGTCCCTGTGACGCGCTCTGCGACGGATATCGTAGAGGTGCGGCTTTTTTTTCACTTCGCGACCTTCCACCAAGGGATTCCACGCGTCTGTTCACGCAGTTGCAGGAAATCTTCGTACCGACACCGCGATCGTCACGAGAAAGCCGCGCTCAAAGCTGAAAAACAAAGCAACTGCGACCCTCAGCACATCTAGCGACACCGACAAAGCGAAAGCAATCTTTCCTCGAACATGGTGGACTCCGAGATCGTACTCGACCCGTCGATTCGGGATCACGCCTTAATCGCGATTTTTCTCGTGTTCCTCTTCTCCAACCTGATACGGCAGAATTTGTTGACTTTGACAAAAGATGAGCCCAAGGTCGACATGAAGGTTTTGAAGACAAACAATGTGCTTGGGAGGTGTCGATTGCTCAAATCCGGCGGTGGGAGATTTCTGACGGAAGACGCATTTAGGAATAGGTACTTCCTTGCCCTTGCTACTTGCTTCTAAACGTCTTTCGCATCCACCGATTCCAATTCCATTGCATTGCTGCTAGTATGATTAGGCGTAGTACCTCCTGTGAAGAAAATAAGAATGATGGTTTTCTATATTCGAAGCGGTGTTCTCGCAAGGCCGGCGCACGGAACAAGAGAAGCTGCTCTACTCCTATCTTCAAGTGCATATTTTCGATACACTCTATTTGGTCGATCCTCTTATTCATCTTAGCTGAGAATTGACTACACGACCTTACCAAGAATGCGATCTATCATGCGCGACCCACCTAGCTAAGGTTCAGAAACAGCAAGGACAAATCCAAAAAACTCAGCTTACCCAACTCGAAGAGCAGGTGACCGGTGGTGGTCGACTTTCCGGAGTCGACGTGACCGCAGATCACGATCGACAAATGCTCCTTTCCCTCGGTCATTTTGATGAGTGGTGGTGTAGATGAATCTACGAAGGCTGTGTGCAGATGCAAGCAAGTGCTTGAGAAGAAAACCTGTGGCTGATAGGGGAGAAAGTACGCATTAGATGAGTGTTACGTAAAAATCGTAGGCGACCCGAACTAGGTCATAGTTACACGTCAGCGCAGTAGCTGTGATTCACTAACGCTGATCCAGATCGGACGATCCAAAATTGTTTCCGGTGTTTCATCACGATCTTCATTTCGGAGCTCGCTTGGATCGATCTTCACACACGTTGAGGGATCTCCAAAACAGCGAGCACCAGTGTCATCATCTCACGATACTTTCATTCACGACAAGGGATCTTTCGCATGAGGACAGCCGAGATTTGCATTCACGCCCAAGGCGTTTCCACCCATGCGGAGCACCGCTTACAAACGCGGGTGTGGCTGATACTTCCTTGAGTCTTTTCGTCATTGCGAATCTAATTGCTTCAGTTCAGAAATTCTTTGCATCAATGGGTCTAATCGGGCTACAGCGCTTTCGGAAGGAGTTCAGGGTCATAGCAAACCTTCAGTCTAGAATGTCGGTCTGCTCAGATTCGCCAGCCCCACACCCACGCAGGAGAGCAACACCGAGTCATCTTCAAGCTGCCGCATCTTGAACTGGACTCCGAAGAAGTCCTTCACATACCTCAAATACGCGATCGTCTGCGGCGTCAGTTTTCCCAGTCGAACCCGACTAGCTTCGTCTTCCTCCGCCAGTGCGAGATAATGGATAAGTAGAATCTGGTGCGCCGAGTCCGCACATCCGCCCAGGCTCAGTTCGGACAACAATCGACAAGCCGCCGCTTTGCCCAAACCGTATGGGACGTCGCGTAACGAACGGTCGATGCCTTCGGAACTAATTTTCGAAGGCTTTTTTTCGACGTCATCCTCCATTTCCACATCGGACCCCGCGGACGACTGGTCGGCAGTGGACTCCTCTTCCTCCTCTGACCCTCCCATTTCTGCATCTTCGCTTGCTGAAGCTGCAAGTGCGGCTCCGGCCTCTTCGAGCAGAGCTCGTTCCGTTTGTGGAAGCTCGCCGTTCGAGAAGACATCCACGGATTTGTAGCCACCGCCAACGGACTCAGCGACGAGAGAGAGACCGAACCTGACGTTTGTGGAAATTCACATTTTGCGTTTTCATGAATCTCAAGGTGACGTCACTGAGGCAAGAAGTCTAGTGTGCAAGGCTGTGGTTACGAAGATCCCCTAGCCCTACTCATAGGTGTCGTACAGAGGTGTTACGCAGAAAACACGATGTTCAATTACCCTCTCTTCTTGTCGTCACCGACTGCTGCTTGACCGCCAACTGCTGCTTGAGCGTTCTTTTTTTCTGGCTTGTCGTGGTCCGCAAAAATCCACACATCTGGCAGAAAGTCATTCAACACTCCTCGCGCCGCGTCGCACATTCGAGTTGCATATTGCGGAGTAACACCGCTCGTGAAGGCCACTCCTCGTACCCGCTTGCAGCGAAAATCTGATGTGAGATTCAGCGGTCGGACCCGGGATAGCGTCGGGCAGTGGAAGAGGACTTCACCTTTTAAGCCAGGTCCAGTCGAGGTAGCGTCACCCTCTACGGCCCCATCATCCTCGTCTGCCACAGCACCGGAGCCACAGCCTCTCCTCAGCACCTTCAAGCTCAACTGCTCGCTTGCGAAATTAGTCTGATTCGTGTGCAGGAAGACGTTTTGTTGTGGCACAGTACTGTTCAGTGCCGTATTGTTCGTACCGGTCGTTGGCACTGGGGCTGCGGAATCCCCACCAGCGTACCTCACCGGTGCGAACAGCTTCGTCAACCACGGAAGCGTCACCGAGCGGAATGAATCGACGGAGAGATCTTGCCCGTCATTCGTTACTCCAACGAGCTTCACTTTTGTCAAGTTCCTCGCGAATGGCAGGAGCATGGAGAGCGGTTCCAACCAATACGTCAACCCTCGAGTGGAAGGGCATTCGTGAACCAACACCCTGTCTTTGCAGCCGGTCAGCTGGCCCGGCTCGTACCGAAGCTGCGTCCCCGTCGTGTTAATCTGGATTTTGGCGCCATCCGTAATCTTGTCCAGCAGTCGCAGAAAATTTGACTCGTAATCTCTGAGACCGGGTTTTCGATCCTCGGCTCGGATCTGCTTGATCAGGATGGCGCGACCTGAGAGCGTGGAGAGAACGAGTCTCTGCCGAAAGTGGTTGGCCCCAGTGTAGTGAAGAGTCGTGCTCGGACCGCGAGAAGAAGCGGACGGCGTCGCGCCGCTCACAGGTTGCGGATTCGACATCCTCTTCGTGTACTACTAGCACTAGCTCCTTTGTGTACTAGCTCGCTCGCTGCGGTGCTAGCTCCGGAGAGAATAGGGCACCAAAATTAACAGCCAACTTTGTAATCGTTGTAGTGCGACTATTTCGGATATCGAGCTAAGTATCTCGTCTCTGTCTGCAGGAAAATGTCATTAGTAAGTCTTGTGAATGCGCACTAATTCGCGATAGCTGAGTATCTCTAAGGACTAAGGAGACCGCCACCTCCCTTGGAACTTGATCCGTGATCTGCTCATCTGAACGTGACAATTGGGTTGATCGAGCACGGAGGGACATCAAAGACCGATTTGTTGCACTTGCATGATGGCATCGAACGTGAGACTTCTCTACCGAATTTGCAGCTACCGGCGCCGTCAATCTTCCCAATGACCAGACCACGAAGTCGTCCTGCCAGGGTAAGGGAGAAACTAGATTTCGTCACCTCCTCTTCGTGCGGGGCCGCAAGATTTCCAGGAATTAACGGCAAAAAAAAACGAAACGAACATAATTCCCGTATGAGTTGCCGTAAGACGAAGGGACGCCCCGCACTTCTCGCGCACCGCGCAGTCTCGTTTTTTCTTTTTTTTTTGAGTGAGTCCGGTTCTCGACGTAGAAATCGATTGCAGAAAAACCCTGTTTGTTTCGGAGAGGGCGCGGAAGCTCAGTTCCGACCTCTTTACGTCACCACGGAGACGAAAGCAGCTGTTGCTGCAAATAAATCACCAATGGCGGAAATCATATGATGATGCTAAATGATGCAGTGATCAATGTTCAGTAGTTTCCTTATGATCATGCCTAGAAGTCGTGCTACACGATCGAGTCGCACAGTTGCAGACCGCGAGCTCCCTGCTTAAGCGATTAAGCAGCTAGGTTTCAGTCGGCAATTGTAGCGACCAATCATGACGATGCTGGTGCCGCAAATAACATGCAGTTTTGGCATAGCTCCGTATAGTGAATGTTCCGATTTACTTCTTCTTGGCCTCGAAGACCTTGGCCTCGACGGAGACCACCTTTCCCAACATGACCACACCGTTTCCGTCCATGAATGCGACGCGGGATAGACCCTCGCAGTTCTTGAAGGAGTCAGCGACCAGCGGCTGCTGCGGCTCGAAGGTGACCTGCGCCATCTCGTTGGATTTCAGGGAGTGCGGATCCTCCATCTTCTTACCTGTGGTTGGTGTAGGAAGAAAATTGGGCTGGATTCAGAAACCAGTGTGCTGGATTGAATTTGTAAATCGCAAGAATATTACAGCAACATGAACTCCAAATCCAAAAATGGGACAATCAGTCTGCAGATTCGAATATCTGCTGGTATTGACCATGAGAGAGAGAAAAGTGCAAAAATTCCAGAAAATTACCGCCAGTCTCCTTGCCCATCTTCCACTTCAGAGCGGAGACACGGCAGGCAGCGCGACCGCAGCGCACGAAGCCGATCGGGGAGTAACCAACCTTGATCTCGTTCGGGATATCCAGGACCTGGATCTGGGCGTCGAACGCCTTGACAGCGGACAGAGTGGTATCCTTCTTGTAGATCATGACGTCACCGGACCGGGGCATGTTCTGCTTGTCCAAGTTCTTCACGTTCATACCGACGTTGTCACCCGGCTTCGCCTGCGGTACAGCCTTGTGGTGCATCTCGATCTGGAAGACCTTACCGGCGCAGGCGTTGGCAGCGGTGTGGGTCGGCAAGAAGATGACTTCCTCGTTGGGCTTGACAATACCCTGTTCGACACGTCCGGCGAGGACATCACCGACACCC
>JACKZZ010023586.1_pt1 | contig 10108 bp, 5 predicted proteins | sample 8027871 | NCBI WGS metagenome assembly JACKZZ01 (sample SAMN15724774, study PRJNA655200) | protist metagenome | isolation source: fluorescence activated cell sorting (FACS) single amplified genomes of... | place: USA: West Boothbay Harbor, Gulf of Maine | collected 2000-07-19
TTTTGTTAGAGTACTTAAAACTATAGTATGGAGATTTTTTGTTATTTTCTATAGTAATGATATTTGTCCCTATAAAGTTTTTTTAATATATGGAAATAGCATTATAAAATTAGCATGGAGATAGTTCTTTCAACATTTTACTTGTGAAAAAAGTGTTTTTCTGCCATGTTTTCTGTTTTTCATTTCCTATCATATTTGTACTTAATGTAGTCCTTTTTATATACTCAGTAGATTTGTAGTGTTTGATATATTTGATAGGCCAGATTAGGTATTTTTTGTACTTGAGAGTTTTTTGTTTGAAAAATAGCTATTTTATCATATAATATTTTGCCGTCGTCTGTAAAAAACATCCTCTATTAATTTTTACAGCTCTTGCACAATCGCCATAGCATGATTTTTACCAACAGCTACATCAATTACATGTAAATTTTGTTCTTTAAAAGCTTCAACTAAAGTTGGCTGTGCAACTTGGGAATTAAAACCACCTTTACCATGTCCCAGCGCCTTGCTATTTCCCATAAAACCAGACTTACTCCATGTATACATTTCACCATCAGTAGTTATGGCATAAAATGTACCACCACCACATTCAGCTTTCCATACATTTTTTTGCGATAATACTGACATTCGATGTGGCGCTAGCCAACCACCGCTACCCCATGCATATACTTCATTATTATCAGCAATCATGATTGAATTTGTAGTTCCACATCCAACATATACACCATCTAATTCATTTACTTCATGTTCATCCTCATTGGCCGCTAATTCAGTTGGAAAACTTTCGATACAATACATGTCCATAGTCAACCCACCACCAATACCTAATTGACCACGTTCGTTACGCCCCCATAACCATACTTGTCCCTCATCGTCAATTGCACATGAATGGTGCTCACCTGAATTTACAAATTTGACCGGTATTTCCTCAAACAATTCAACCGGCTCCGGTGTTGGTACATTGCCAACTTCGCCATTACCGAGTCTGCCATATTCACCTTTCCCCCACGTCCATACTCCACCATGTTCATCTAATGCTACCATATGGCCTTTACCACCAGCTATTTGTACTATTCTCACATCTTCTTCACGGAATGCTTCAATTAGTTTTGGATATGGTTGTGGATCGAAATTTCCATGACCTAATACTCCTGATGAGCTAAATAAACGACCAGAATCGTCACCCCATGTATACACATCTCCACTCTCCGTCAATGCCGCTGTGTATTGTTCGCCACATGTAACACTAATTACATGTTCATGCTGTAAACCTTCGACTAAGCGAGGGGATCCTTCAGATTCCTCTTCTCCATGGCCTAAGCGAAACTTTTCACCTAAGCCCCACGTCATAACTTTGCCATCATTATTCACAGCTACACTATGTTCAGCACCACAACTTATGCCACTTACTTGTAAACTATCTAATACATGTATTTTACTCGGAGTAAATCCTTCCGTTTCCTCCCCATAATATCCTAATTTGCCGTTTTTATGATCACCCCAAACATAAACACGAGATTTCGTATGATCAACATTTATGTCAAATACTGGTTTTCCATCATCACTATATGTTACATTACGAGTAAAAATATTTCCAAAAATAGACGTTTGTTCTTGACGTCTTGGTTTACAAATTTTATTGGTTGCTTTAATTAAATACCGTATCATTTTCTTATATATATATATAAATATATTATTCTTTGTCTCTAATTGTACTTTTATGTTTGTAATTGGTGTAATATGAAAAATTCTTATTATTGATATAATAATTTTTTTTTCTTTTGGTGTGGTTGGTCGGCGCGGCGGACGTTAGATCTATTGTCCTCGGTGTGCTATTATTATTTACATAAATACACAAATATTGAATTCGAATGTAAGTTAAAGTAGAAATAACAACAAAATTTTTTGAGATGTATTGGATAGATATTTAAACTAAAAACACAAAAAACAAGCAGAGATAAGAAGAGCGAGAAAATAATATATTATTATCCATGTCAGCAAATGCAATAGATGGGAAAGGCGATGCCCAGAAACCATTTAGTTTTCATTTTAATCAAAATAATGTCTTTCATGGTGAGGAAAAAATAAGTGAATGGAGAAATAATATTTCAACATTATATCCAAACCTAGTAAAAGAGGAAGATAATAATAATAATAACAACAACAACAATACCATGGATACAGATATTGGAGGGTTACGGATATTTATTCGTAAACGTCCTATGTTTACGAAAACAATACAAGAAAAGATGTTGAATGAAGAAACGAACTATGATACTTTAACAATGTTAGATCCATTTGCATTTATTCACTCTGAACATGAAAAACTTGGAGTGAAAAATGGCAAATTACGCTCTATTCCATATCGTTTTCATGGTACATTTAATGAAGATTCCACTAACCATGATCTTTATACAAAAACATGCCAACCGTTGGTAAATAACATCTTAAATATAGAAAATACAAATATTGAAAATACGATTATATGCTACGGTCAAACTGGTGGTGGCAAGACGTTTACACAAGTTGGCTTGTATGATTTTGCATTGCATGATATTTTTGAAAAAAAAAGCAAAGATCAAATTTTATCAATAAGTTTCTTTGAGAATTGTGGCGATCGTGTTTTTGATCTATCAAATAATAGAAATGAAATGAAAATACAAGAAGATGCTAATGGAAATGTTATCGTGAATGGTTTAAAATGGCATGATTGCAATTCGATTGAAGAAGCATCGAAAATAGTGAAGGAAGGATCAAAACTTCGAGCAACACATCCAACGAAAAATAATCCTGATTCTTCTAGATCTCATGCATTATGTCAATTCTTATTTAAAAATACAAATAATAAATTAATATTTGTTGATTTAGCTGGATCAGAACGTAAAAAAGATGTTAGGGAACATTCACTAGAAAGAATTGCAGAAACGCAAGAAATAAATTGGTCGCTAGGAACCCTAAAACAGTGTGTACGTGATTTAATTGAAAAGAATTCTATCAACCCAAAAAAGCATCTGAACTTTCGTAATTCCAAATTAACATTATTATTGAAGAAAGTATTTGTTGTTGGTAATAATAATGAAAAAAAATCGTCTGATAATAATACTGATGGGAAGAACGTTACATCATCGAATAATCATTCGAATTTGTCTGTATTTATTGGATGTGTTTCTCCGTTGCTGAAAGATCGGTTGCATACCGATGCAACGATTAAATATATGGAGGAGTTGATGAGTGTAGATATTTATTTACAAAATCGAGTTGCGACTGAGGAAGAATTGATTAAGCATTTACAATTGTTTTATTTGGAATATTGTCCGAAAAAAGCTACACGGGAGTTTGTTAGTTCGATTTTAAATAAATTTAAAGGTAAGGAATATAATTTGTACAAAGGAATAAAGAAAAAGTATCGTCACGCGCCGAAAATTTTATTGATGTCCGCAGGTGCTATAGATCGTCAAAAAAAGAACCCATTAAAATGGAATGTATCCAAATTAAAAAATTGGATGAGAGGTTTAGAGAATGGAAAATATCATGAGTATGTGGAACGGTTTAATATCAGTGGGTCTAAATTCTTTTCCTTAAGTGTACATGATATTATAGATCGATGCGGTGGTGGATCACATTGTGCTGCATTTAATGATGCTGAACATTCTTTATATGATGGCGTAGCAAATCATAATGAAGATATTGTCATCGACGATTCAACAATTTTAGTAAATGCGGAAAAAATAAATGATGATTTTGAAGATGAGAAAGCAAAAATAGAAAGAAATGCCGAAGCAGGTAAAGAAATATTTGAAGCTTTTCGTAAATTGCGTATTGAATATAACAAGTAAAAAACGAATACACCGCGTGTGTTTTATGAAATGGCACTCCCACGCAGAGTAAACTTTAAAATTAAAAGACGCACCATGTACGAAGTCGTATATATAATTTTTATTTTTATTATAAATATAATATTTTTTGAAAAATGTTGTTGTCTGTTTTAAAATTTATAATATTTTTTTATATTTTATGAAATTCTCATTAATACGAATTCGTAAATGATGTGTGATCTCTCTCCTTTTTTTTTTTTTTAAATATTAAAAAAAAAAAAAAAAAAAAAAAAATAAAAAATTTTTTGTTTTTTAAAAAACAAAAAACCTTTTTTATTTTTGTTGTATCATATCATCATTTCTATTAGATTGTATATTCTTACAATGCCAAAAAAAGCATAAAAGTTTTTTCTATGATACGTTCGTAGTAAAATGTTCGTATGGACGGGTGGTAACATATATATATGTTTTTTTTTTTTAAAAATACGTGTTTTTTGGATTATTTATTATTATTAATATTTCTATTATTACATATTGCAATATGCGTAAACATTTGGTGTTATTAATACAACAAATCAAAAGAACAAATATTCATACGATCGAGAAACTTACAAGATCTAATAAACCTATCTTTTATAAAACCAGAGTGTAATATATATATATACATACTAAGTTGTCAATCTTCATAAATATCGAAATCATCCATATCATCGTCATCAAAAGGAGATGGTGGAACAATATTATTACTTTTGCTTGATGAGGAGGTTTGAGATTGAGACATTTCTGATTGCGGCGATGCATATAAAAATGTATTATTATGAACGTTGTTGCTATCAATCATACCATTATTGACGTTATTATTATTATCATTACTGCTAAAACGTTTTTTTGAATTATCACGACGATTGTTATCATTTGTACTATAATTACCATTTGCGACACGATTGACATTATGATTATTTCCGGCATTGTTATAATTATAATTACCAGTTTTTTTATCAACATTTTCATAATTACGATGTGTAGTATTAGAATATTTAGCAGATGTAAAATTATGCGATTGATTCCTTGGGCCATTGGCACTTTGAATGACATGCTTTTTATTGCTATTGCTGTTTTTTGTAAAATTTGTATTACGTGGCATTTTTTTAAATATGAAAAAAAAATAAAATTTCGTATAAAAAATTTCGATAATGTGTAATAATATATATAACGATCAATCAAAAATAAAAGGAATTCTTTTTATGATATGTTGTATTAGTATCTTTATGTAAGTTGTCTAATAAATCCTGAAGAAGATATGTTGTCTCTTTTACAATAATGTTGTGTAGACGACTTATATGATATATATGACACACTACATACAGTACTTTGATAGACTTTTTAAATGTACCACTATATTGATGAAAAGATGTGTTCATGTGTGTTCGCCACAGATTAAGATGTTGTTGCATCGCACACACTCAATCTAAATCGTTGAAAATTGAAATATAATACATAGACATATCATTAGTGTACATATTTGTACTACTCGTATACTACAGACGACAGACGACAGCTATAATACGAGTAATAATACTAGTATAATAATACGAGGAATTATTTATTTTTTGATGGAAGAATAATTTAGTGCAATAATTGAATAATGAAAAATTTTTTTTTATCTTTTGTACATTTTTTTATAATTTATAAAAATAAATTTGTTATATTATTATTATAGTTTAAATTTACGACAAATCAAAAACGAGCAATATAACAATATTTTCACGACAATATACACAAATATGAGTACCGATTACAGCAGATTAAACTATTTTTTCTTCACGAGAAGAACAGCCTTTACGGCAATAATTTTTTCATGTTTTGTCATTTTATATGGTTTTTCAAGTAATCCAACTGATGAAGAAGTTGGTATACCAACAGAATTAGAAATAAATGAGGTATTAATTAATGGACATGATATTGCTGAACTTATCGACGATGATGAATTGGATATGTGGAATGATGATGATGGCATATCGTTGAATCAAAGGTTTGAAGCGTTCGAACAAAAAGGATTTGTATCTACGGTTACTGTGGAAGTTCGCTTAGTAGGTTTTCAAGGTTTCGGCAATGAACGAATTATATTGCCAGCACATAAACTTTCTAAACATTTAGATACATTCAATGAAATAGGTGACGAACGGGTACATGTTGGGCATACTGATCATACAGTGTCAGATTTGAAAAACTTAACTGGTCACGATTTGAATGTATTTCGGCGTTTGCTTTATACAGCCGTGGATTACGGATTAAATAGCGACGAGACTGGCAATCATGGTGAGAATAATGATGTCCTGTTACAAGATGTAAATAAAGTTATTGACGATTCAGTCGTAAAAGCACAACGTAGTTATCTACCAATAAGTTCAATGGATAAAGTTATATCAAAAGATTATGAAAAAAATCCTTCTCATTCATCATATGTCATATATATTTTAAATCCAAAATTACCAGAACCAACAACAGATCCAGCGGATGGCCATTTAATTACACGTACTCCAGTCTATTGGTATGTAGAAGATAAAAGTTTAAATGAATATCATCCATGTGGTTTGGTATCATGGTTAGGTTCGAAGAAAAATCATAGATATGCATGGATCGATATTAGCGCTGGACCGGCCCATTATGGACCACGCGGAAGTGGAAATGGTGGTATCTTTGAAGATGCAATACCTCGTGCATCAGATATAAAAAATGCATTAGCAGCAAAATTAGCCACACTCGTTTACCGAACAACAAAAAATTTAATTTTACCACCTCTTGATAATTATCCAATAGCATATTATCCAAAAATTAATATTTTACTTACATATATATCAGATGCACCTTTGATAGCGAAAACACAAGAAGAATATTGGGAGGATACAATTGCAAATATAAAAAAATTAGCTTTGTACGGACAAGAGATTAATGTGCAATTTACATATGTTTCCGCAAAAGATTGCCCATTATGTTCTACTGCGTTGAAAAATTCCATTAAAAGTCGTACAAGCACAGCTGCTACAACAGAATTACGGCCTCATATTCATCAATATATTGATTCGAAAGACATAACGTCATGGTTATCCAAATTCGGCGATGAATATTGGGGTTTAAAACATTTCGATGACCATGGTAATACCATTTATAATGATTATAATGGCGCTGGCAGTGCAATTGATGGTGGCAATTTGTTAGAACGAACAATACCGGTGTATGTCTATAAATTAATTCAAAGGCCTGATATATTGTTGTTAGATCGGATACACCAATCTGTTTATTACAAAGGTGTTGTGACAAGCGTAGAAACTCAGAGTGAAAAAGCCATGGTAAATTATGTATGCAGTGGAAATGCTGTGACGATGAACCCAAGTGATGCTAGACGTGCCACATTTGCATCTATTTTAAAAGCAGTTTGGGGAATCTCAGATGTACGCGAGACGTGGAGCGCATTACATGGAAAGATCAATAAAGATTATTTATGGGCAGGAATCAATAATCCATTTGGTCCTTTTAGTAATGAGCAACGTTTATCTTTTTCACAATACGATGCCGCGGCACATAATACAATATTTACCGAGGTAAATTTAACAATGAGTTCGTTAAAAGATGTGTTTCAACAGTTCAATCATTATAACATGACCCCCAAAGAAGCATTAGCGCATAAGAATTACAAAGAATTACGCCATAGGTGGAACATGTTAAACTATAAATTTGAACGCGCATCTAAATATTTAAGTTTACATGATTACAAACATGCATTATTTTTCGTACATAGTACAAGAGCGGATGTACGTTATATCAAAAACGTTGTTGCTCGGGCTGCAAATGGTGTAGAAGTAGAGATGACATGTAGCGGTTTGTATTCGTTCAAAGAAGTTTTACTAATGGGCCCAAAGCTGGGTGCATTTTGGCTTTTCATGTTGATATTTTCTATCATGTATTCCATTTACAATTGTTATCGAAATGTATCAAATCATTTAAATAGGGTAATGTCACCAGACGATGATAATAATGAAGGGGGAGAAGGAGCTGCAGATAAGCATAGTCTTTTCATGGGAAATGTTAATAGATATGTAAGGTTAAACAATAATATGAATGACGACGATTTTGATGAATTTTTGCGCCCTACAAGACGTATTGACATGATGTTGTAAAATACTTGTTTTGAAGTGTATGCATGTACATATAAAATATATATTTAAAGTATCATATATACATTATTTTACACACCTTTAAAAAAAAATACGAACGTACGAGAAGTAAAAAATACACGGGTATGAGATACGAGTATATTTTTACGAAAGAAAAATACGATAATATCAAATATTTATGATATCATATCAGATAAATATTATGATACCTTTTTTTTAGCAAATTAGCAAGCCTTCTGTACTACCATTTGTCACACGATAAATCACATTCTCGATATTTAAGCAATCCATAACACTTATCATTAAACACAGTTTTGGAATCAACATATTTGCTTGCGGATACCCCATTTCCTCAAGCTCTACATCAGTTTTATTTAATAACATCTCTATTATCTTCTCGTATAATTCATCACGTGAAAACTTTTCCATAGTAGTTTCCACAATTTTACCCTCTCCATCGGATTCCATTAAATATGCTGCCATTCGAAAAACACAAGTATCACCACCAATACACACAACTTGCACGTTATCCGATGCAGCTTGTAACTTATTGAAAACAATTTGACACTCTTTACTCATAGGTTCGTCGCTATTGTTTACGACATTTGATTCCAAGTCAAGTTTTATTTGTTGAATTAAAGTATCAAACTCCTCTTTCGTAAACGGAGATGCACTACCTCTTGGATCAAATGACATATGTTTTTTTTCCAATGCACGCGTTAACGCATGTGTACTCCCATATGGACCTTCAAATACATTATATTTTGAATCTGTTATTTGAAAACTACCACCACCGCTATCCCAAGCGATGATATTTTCTTGTACAATTGTTTTTGGGGCAACACAAACAGCGGATAAATATCCCACTTTTCCTTCCTCTTTTTGACTGATCACTTCAATTGACAAGCCATCTTCTTCATTCAATAATTTTAAAAATGCTTCTCCATTCTTTGCATATCTAAATACGGCTGTTGCTATTCCATTAAACCGTGTACAGCCGAATTCATTTGCAATTTTTTTATATTTCAACAAGCATTCACGACATTCTGCTAAAATATTTTTACTGAACGTCGTCCCATCATCCGATGATTGTATATCATGTCGAAGTAGAACCTGCGTTTGATGAGAGTATAAAGATTTTTTAACTTGATTGTCATTTCGATCAATAATTGCAACATGAGCCTTAGTTGCACCTGAACCTACATCAAAGACACAACGTACATATTCATTATTATTGTCATTGGTGTCGCTCTTCATTTTCATATCCTCCTCTCCATTTTCGTTCTTGCCTTTTGACCGGTTAAATTTTTCCGGTATCAATGCGCACAAAATTGACGCACAAAAACACAACCCGCAACACACTGCTAATACGACATCGTAATGGCCATCATTGTCAAATGCATGTGAGCCAATTGCAGCTCCTATTGCTGCACCAATAGAATGAAAAGCTAGTAAAATCCCCATCGCTAACCCAACTGCATTTGCTCCAATAAAACGAGAAACCAAGCCAATCACAGGCGGTACAACGGCATAATCAGTTAAACCTGTGGAGCGTAGCGTAAGAATGGCTGATGTGTTAGTTTTTTTTTTTTTTAGGTTTAGGGGAATAGAATTTACTTACCGAAAAAAATAGCAAATACAAACAAGCCAGAGAAATCTGAAATTATGTACATGAAAATATAGCAAATGCCACGAATACCAAAAATTAAACACAAAATTAACGGGCGGCTGTAATGATCTGATAGAAAACCAGACAGCATAATGCCGAAGCCATTAAACATAGACAGCAATCCAAAACCAAATGCTCCTTGCTCCTTTGTTAATCCTTTAGAAACTGCATATGCAACAATGTGTGTTTCTATGAAACCAACTGTAGTGATACCACAAATTATAAATGCAATCAATAAATGCCAAAAATACCTATTTAAAAAAGATTTCTTCATCTTTTGTAACATATCAAGTTTCCAATCATATGATGCTTCTTTTTTATCATTATCATTCCCATCAATCCCATTTTGATCACCAATAATATTTTCCACAGCATTTTTATTAGATGGGTTGTCAATCATTTCAATAATAACACCATCTTCATCGATATTTTTACTATCTTCTTCAGTA
>JACKZZ010012563.1_pt1 | contig 10106 bp, 12 predicted proteins | sample 8027871 | NCBI WGS metagenome assembly JACKZZ01 (sample SAMN15724774, study PRJNA655200) | protist metagenome | isolation source: fluorescence activated cell sorting (FACS) single amplified genomes of... | place: USA: West Boothbay Harbor, Gulf of Maine | collected 2000-07-19
AAGCTTGAAGTGTACTTATACAGGGTTGAAACAGTATCACTAGTAGAGAGCTTCAGGTTGAATAATAAGCGTCATGTAGTGTCAGAGAGTGCGAACTGTTTACTGAAATCAGCATTACCTTAGGGGAATAGGCTTATCACAACAGTGTCAGAGAGTGCGAAGTATCGCAATGGATATCAGAGAGTTTGAAGTATCAACATGGAAGTGAATTTGTGAAGTGAAAGTGGAAACCTTGAAGTGGAGTATGGTATGGAAGCAACTTCAAACTTGAAGTTGCATGGAATTTTAACTAAAGAAGATTTCAAGTGACTAGTCTTATTCTTATTCTTATTCATATTCTACCAGAGTCACAGACTTGGCAAGTACTTACTGCTACTACTGGTAGCGGTAACTGCCTTTTGGAAATTTGGTTGGAGGTGGAGCCATCATGACATATTGTACCCTGACGTCCGAGCCGGAGCCCATACGTCTTTTGAAAAGTGAATTTATAATCTGAATTCCTAAGACTCTGAATTTGTTCTCCCAGAACCTGTAGATTTTCGATCTGCTCAGATCGCCGGAGAGGTCGCGGATGTTGATGTCATTGCCGCTGCCAGACTCCTTCCTCCTCGCTGCAGTCGTCGAGCATGTTGCTGTCGGCACGATCCCTAAACTCGTTGACGCTGCTGCTCGTCGAGCGTCTGTTTCGAGAACGCGAGTTGCCAAAGCACACTTGAATTCCGTCGTCGAGTGCGCGCGGGTTGTCTTGTTGGAGCAGGTGGACAAAATTGCCCCGGCCAATGTCTTCATTCCGCTTCAGCAGAGACTTGACAGGCCTCTGCGCCGAGCACCATGTAAGCCTTGGAGCAGACGCCGTTGTGGTGCAAATTTCAGTGATGTCGGTCTCCTGAACGTCGAGAGAGTCGGGATGGGGAGCCCCCAAGAGGCTCTGACCCATCGAATGCAGATTTAGGATCGAAGAGACCACGGCTTCTGCAAGCCTGCACATGACGGAGGGGTTCGACTTGTTGAAGATGCGCATGGTGTCGGTGTTGGGGTCAGAAAATTCCACGTCCACGACGGTCTGCATCAAGGTGCTGCAGGTGATGAAGGAGTTGTCCCGCACGGGCAGAATGTTCTCCAACAAGCCGGGTCTCCTAGGAGCTGCGGCAGGCGAATCGTCCATCTTGAGAAAGTTGCGACTGGTCGAGCACGTTTGCTTGACAGGCCTCTGCGCCGAGCGCCTCATCCGAGACATACGACGTACGTTGCCAGGAGACGTCCTGGCGTCTTGTTGATCATCAAGTCAAACAACGTCTCCCTAGACACCCTAGACACGGCTAGGCCGATGTGCCCAGGATTTCCTTAAACAGCACATCCAGAATGCAATGCTGAATGGTATTGGGATCCGCCACTAAGCACTTTGGCTTCGTGTCACCATCCAAAATATACACACGGCCTAGTGACACGGCGCCCGCGGCGAGTCGGCGGAGCACGTGGCACGGCCCATCCCCATCACGAATCCTCGGCGCTGTTGTCGTCTTCGTGAAGTGGCAGAGGCAGTGCCACCGCGCGGTGCCGATCATGATGTCATTGTGTGGGTTTTCTCCCGCCCGAAGCTAGCTGAGCTCCTCCGGAACCACACGCAAGCGCACACCCTCGATCGTCGTGTGCCAGCTTTTCCCGTCGGACTCGTGATAGTCGAAGTCCTCTTTGAGCCATGGACCGCCCCGGCCGTTGTCGCATGGAAACTCCAGTAGGCTGTCATCCACGTACTTATAATTATTAAGTGCGTCACGGGAATGGAGTGGCAAGTCCTGGGGGGTTCGTCCAATCCTGCTGGCTGTCTCGATGAAAGTGGTCTGCAACGACACACCCCACAGGGAGATGTTCTTGAACTGTTTCTTGCCTAGGCTCTGGCAGAGGCCTTATCATTCGGTGCTGGCGATCCCCATTGGTGCCCCACTTGCCTGCCGCTAGATTTGTCCGTTGGTTAGCTCGGCTACGCGTTGGCACATTCTACACGCAGGCGTGTGTGGGTCCCACAATTTGAGTTCTTCTGATGGGTTTTACTCCCTGGAGTGTGCTCCGGCAGTCTATGACGTCCGGGCAGACCCGGCATCTTAACGCATGGGAGGTTCCCGCACGCGTCAGCTAGCTCGGCAGTACGCGTAGCGCATTGCGTGTCCAAGTATCTCGGAAATCGTTTCGAGGCTCGTGAAGTAATAGAACCGGCCGTCGGGCTTGTTCTGCGTTCTGATTCAGGTAGTGATCGACTTTCTGTTGAGGAGAGGTTCCAACTTCGTGTAGGCGTCGGAAAGTTTCCGGTGGAAAGTAACAGCTGGCGTACTCGGTCTCGTCCCACGTCTTCATCATCCGTGTCTCGAGTGGTGGAAGTCGACGGACCGAATTCAATCCGCTCGTCGTTTATCTCCCCCTTCCGAGGTGCAAGCAGAGATCTTTTCCCACACAACTGTGTCTTCAGCATTCGTTGCACCCGAGGTCGTAGTATTGCTCTCGCAGAAGTCATGTTGCAGTATTGTTTTCGTAGCACAAAGGTGTTCGCTTCATCAGCATTTTGACTCGTAGTGACAGTCGGAGTAGACTGAAGCCAACTCAAGTTGTCGTTCGCGGTCTGTCCGGTGGCTCAAGTCAGGCTCCCGAGCCAATCCCCCGGAGCGCGCCCCGCGGCGCGGCGCGCCTCGAGTCTTCCGACTCAGGCTTCGGGGTCGTGGTCCTCGAGCCATGCTGCACGCCGTGCGACTTTGTGGCAGGCGGAGTGTGCCGAGTAGCACTGCCATGGTCCTTGGATGCGAATTAAGCGTCCCGCGATTCAGTTCTCTTCTGTTCGTCGTATCATCGGAAGTCGCAGGTGAGGGGTGTCCAGTGCGAAGACCTCGTCATAGATGTCGAGCCATTCCTCGAGGTCATATGTGGGGCCGCCGTTCCTCCTTGCCCAGGCCGCGGCGCGCTCACTGGTCCGAGTCGGCGAACAGGTCGTCCTCGATGTCGTTGAACTTGGCGTCGGTTTCGTGGTTTTCGTCAATGTTAGCATATGATCTGCCGGCGATGCGCCGGAGTTTTGTTGTGAGATTGTCCCCGGGGTTGGCCGAGTCTGTCGTTAAGTTTATGTTTAACGTTGCGTTCGAAAGGGTAACAGTTCTTGGGCTCGGTCTTGATGATGTCGGTGCCGGTCCGTCCGTCCGTACTACGCATAATATTAATGATATTGCCTGTGCAATTCAGTATCTTGGTAATCGATTCCATCGACGTGGCGATGGATTTCTTGCGGAATCGCCAGTAGAGCAGGAGATCTCGGGCGATTTTTTTAATAGTCTGACTCTCATCATCAGATTCAGTGCCGGACAAGTCATCGTTGCAAGTCCGCTGTGTTGAGGGCGAATTACGACGCGTTCTCTTTCAACAAGGACCCTGGCAAATCCTCCGCTGCTCTGGCGAAGGTGTACGTCCACTTGGCTATCTCGCCGGCACCCAGGTTTCTCGAGAGGCCCCGAATCTTACATGAACTACAGCCGCAGCAGAAGGCACTCGGAAGTAGGGGAACGTGATGAGGAAGCCCGCTGAGAGATTTAGCGGCATGACTAAAATCGTCTGTCGCGCGGGCTGCGGTTGATCATCAATGTCATCTCGCAAGACCACCAGAATCGATGATCGGGCCCAAAGCAGCTCCGGACCGTCTGGAGAACGTCGTTCGTCAGCTGTGCGTGCATCATGCCAATCATGGCGCTGTGCTGGAGCAGGCTGTTAAAGACTCCTCCGACCTCCGGGGCTGTACGGTCGGTATGCTCCAGCCCCAGTGTTGTCTGCATTTCCTGTCTCACTAGGGTTTCGACGGCGTTGGCCGTCGGATGGAAGTGAGCGGCCCACAATTGCGCACTACGCAAGTCTTCCTCATCGCGCACCAGGCGGTGCGGAGGTCCTTCGAACTCCACCGCAACAAAAATCCCAGCATCTCTCGCGCCTGGAAGAGCCAATTTACTACTTAAGAGTGTACAATCGGAGATCGCGATACGCACCAAATCGGAGACTCCGATACGCACAAAATTGGAGATTCCGATACGCACCAAATTGAATGATTGATCGTGTCCACACCGGCGCGGCGGCAGGCATGTCACTCACATGTCATGACGTTGTGGAGTCAGTCCGAGACCTTGCGAATCGGTGAACGAGGAAACGCACGAACCGTGAGTGCGCTACGAGTCTCGGTGGTTCGAGCCACACACGTGACCTTCTAGGCTTCTTGTCCAGGAACGTGGCGCCCGGCGCGTACTGCCTCATCCCGGTTCTCCAGAGCGGCACGAACCCTCACGTAGTCATTCCCAGCCCCGAGAAAAGCGATGATCCGCGACCACTTCCCGTGAACTTCGACGAACTTCGCACTCGTGCAGGCAAATGGCCATCAGTGTGGCTCGCGTGGACTTCGCCTGGGTCAGCAAGACTCACCAAGAGCGCGATGTCGATCGCGGGCCAGTCCTCGGAGTCGGCGTCGTCCTCCGCGTGCTCCTGCAGCAGCTGCTGAGCCCTGAGCGCATCCCTGAATGTGCTCCTGGTGTTCCAAGCGATCCCACGACTGGGGTCGACGTCGGAGGGATCGTCCGGATTGCCGTTCAAGTCGATGTTGCCGGCGACGATGTTCGCGCTCGCATCGGCGTCCAGCGGGACCACGTCGCTCATGTCGTTGTCCACGCCGCTTCCACCCGAGCCCGCATTGTCCGCGTCAGCGGCGTCGCTCCGGTCAAACTCCTGGAGCAGCCAACCGTCGGCGCACTCATTCGCAAATTTCTCGATCGTCTGGTTGTATTTCGCCATCTCCGTGACGTAGCATTGCCATGGTGCTTGGATGCGAATTTCAATCTCGTGTCAGGCGAAGTTGTCTTGTGTACAGTTCGTGCAGATTGAAGTTCGTGTTGTGGTAGTGGCTGGTTTCTTAGATTTGGATCGATTCGTGCTCGTCCATGTAACTGGGAGCCTGTCATCCGGGAGCCATCCGGGAGTCGTCATGATAATGTCAATGTGAAGGAAGCTTCACGAGCAGCTTGAGCTCCTGGATGATTCTCGCCAGGGCGGATAGCGAGGTCCCGGCGCTTTGTGACTCCGTCTCTTCCGGGATGGAGTACTGCTGGACCTGCCCTATCTGCAGCAGCCTCATGGTGGCTGCGCTCTCCTCGGACCCCGTTCCGGGGGTGCCGGTGGCGGTTGCCAAGTGGCTGTTCGCGGGCATGAAGCTGCTCGTGAAGCTCGGACCTCGGGTCGAGCGCTGTGCAGGACGACTGTCTACCAATGATCGGGCCGCAACGTCCCCTTAGGGTTTAGGCTTGAGTCGGGGCCGTCCCGCGGCCCAGTGAGCTAGACCCTGCGTTCTGTCTGCTCGCGCGCCTGCTTGCTCGCGCCTTCCGTCCTGCTTTAAGTTTTTCCCCTTATTATAGGGATCCGATAGGGCCGAAGCAGGTCCTGCGTCTCATATTCCCGCACTTCTGCGAGAGGTGCAGCGAAACCGACCCTCCTTAGGTTTGCCGGCAGGTTGCTCGCCGGCCCGCTCCCGGTCTGCTCCGACCGTCTCGTCGAGTCTGGTCACTCCGTGAGTCCGTTGCTTCCTTAGTTCGATCCCGAGGCTAGTGTCCCGACTGTGTTTGGCTAGTGCGACACTAAGTGTCCCGACTGTGCCATTGGAAGTTGATACTCGTTTTCAGTAAGTCAACAACATCCGTCTGAGTTTCGGGCACATGGTGTGAGGGATAATGTCTGGAGGTCGAAAATGGTCACGTAATCTGCACGTCCAGGCGCTAGGCAGTCTTTCTGCGGAGGAATCTTGGGCAATACGTGCCCAAAGGGGTCGCGTGCGCGGGTGTATGAGCAGTGTATGTGCGTCGCCAATGTAATGCTGCGTGGTGCGTACGTGCGCGAGGTCATCGCGCGGGAGTTCCGCGCGCGCACCTAGATGTGGTAATGCCTTAGAATCTCTAACAGAAAGGAAGGTTGTACTTGAATATTGGATCCATCGGCTTGAAGCGCCGATTTGATCTCGGATCCACTGGCCGTCTGGACCCCAATCTCCCCAGCCTGTTCGACGAAGGCACAGATCTGGGAGTAGAAGTTTTGCGAGTGGGTATCATATGTAAATTCACGAGCGGTGCTCGATATCATTCGCGGGAAGATTATGCAACACTATTACTAATAGCACTGAGAGTCAGTCCGCGAGTGGGTTACCGTTTGCGAGTTGGAAAATAATAGGCACGCGAGCAGATTTGAGACGGATCGGGAAAACCTAGTAGTAGTTTTCCCGATCGAAAACCTAGTAGGAGTCACAGTGGAAGTCGAAATAACAGAAAATTGTCGCCAGCAGCATCTGCGCGACTGCGCCTAGGCTTCCAAACACCGCTGCAGCTGACCGTAAGGGATGCAGTCGTTGAGAAACGCCGCCAAATAGCGGGTGCTCTCTTAGACTCTTGCCAGTCATCAAACGCAAAACTGATATTTGCACTTTGGGCGACGACTGATCGACGCCCACTGACGGAGAAGATGTCCAGCATTGCCATTTGTCTCAGGGTGGTGGCTTTCCAGGTGTCCCCTCTCCTACTCGCCCAATGTAAGTTGAACCGTCTCCTCGGGATAGTATACGTCTTCTGAGCAACATGTTCAAGAGGAACTCCCCCAACTTGGCGATCACCTCGGCCTCACGGCGACGTATAATTTCGTCGATTTAAACGATCCCATGTTGGCATGTCGATTTAGACGACCTGGCCCCACGTCGATTTAGACGATCCCCTGAGCCTAATGTCTTCGCTTGAAGATCGCTCAAATTTGTTGGAAGTTTGCGGTCTGTCAGACTCAGTGTGTGTTGGTCTGAAACGCCGGCACAGGGTTACCAGCGTAACCTTAAGCGTTGTATGACCAGAGATGCTCCACTGGTCGTGTAGTATGCGCCTGCGATTTTTCTTCAAAAAGGTGCAACCGGCATCGAAGTGGGTGTCACTGTGTACTCCTGGGCGGGTTGTCTCCCTGTGGATTAGTCTATGTGTAGTCGTGTGGTCTTTGATTTCATCGACTGTCCCCTCAACTTCCGTCCCGTCGTCAAACTGCGGGCGGTTTTCCAGCGGTGTGCAAGCCGTCGCGTCACGACGACACTTTCTGGCAAGATTCCGCACGACGACATTTTCTGGAGGCACGACGTCACGACGATTGGATCCGACCCCCCGGCCGTGAGCCTTGAGGCCTGGCCGTCCCGGTGTCCCCCACGGATCAGATATCATAATCATAGATTCAGAAGAGGAAAGCTCTTGCCTTGCAGCCTGCCCTTCAGGGTAGTCACAGTGTCGTTCTTGTCGAGTCAGTGTGCTATGTTTTCCCTCCTGTCTATTAATGCCCCATCGGGGATCGTGGAGTCCTCCGTATGATCCTCGAGCACGTCGCGAGTTCTTCATCTCGTGTCGAATGCTAGGAAATATTATGAAGAATATCCCCTGGGCCTCAATGTACTCGTCGGACCAAAGGCTAGCTGCAGAGGTTTTAAATCAAGAATTTGTCCAACGAATTCAAATGGAGTCACAGTGTGTGTAGTACGTCTCGTCAGCTTCTTCAAGCTGGACAGCTAACTCCGAGTGGAACGGGTACACGCTGTGAAGTATCACGAGCGCTGCTTGCCTTTCTGCGAGGATTGCCGTCCCCATTCTCCACCACTTCAGCATCTGCTGAAAGGCATTCCAACTCATGTCGGCTGGCCAGACCGGCGGCACGTCGTGTTTTGGCCACTTTTCTCCATTTGCACTCATTTTGTGGACTTCCTCTAACTCAAATTTTATATTGCTTGGGGGTAACTCTTGATCACTTGGCAGACTCCGGGAGGTCGGTCTGAGAATCCATCCAGGCAGACATCTTCACGTCGATGTGGTCTTAGGGTTTAACGAGTTGTTGTGACTCTAAGTCTCTAAGGGTTTTTAATGGATTGGACAACCCCTGATGTTTTAAAGGGTCGCTTGTACCTGCGAGCTGAAGGTTCAGGACAATTGTTGATCAATGATCGAGTCAGATCAAGTTGGAACGAGAGAAAATCCACACAGTATGAACCATGACTCGGGGAACAAAAGTCGCTCATGATACTTTAACTTAGACAATGACACCATAGAGCTCAGGGGAACAAAAGACACTCATCGAATGACCATTCCGACACACGAGAACACGACGGCGTTTAGACACCCACTTATTTCATTCATCCATCCATCCATCCATCCATTCATTCATCCATTCATCTCGCCTGGCTCACCAGGTTCCCTGGCCTCTTTTGCCCCAAATTGGGCCAAAACACCTCAAGGGACACCTCAGAGGGACGCCTCAGAGGGACGCCTCAGAGGCACGCAACATCAGCAACCTTATTGTGTACACTGCGAGGTTGTAATACAGGAGCATCGGCGAGCGCGAGCGCGCGTGAGAGACTCCTTCTTCTTCACTGCACACACCCTGGCTACCAGGGCGGTAGCTGATGATGATGGTCAGCCGGCGATGCCCGGCGCATCGCAATACGGGCCGCATTATTCGGCCGAAAACAAATCACCGCAACTTTTTTCGTGTAGCAGCACCAGGTTCTCGATGTTGGTCTGCACCAGTGATAAACCGTCGCTTTCCCACGACGGACATCAGAGCAACAAGGAACAAAAACGAAGAAGTCTCGTCTCTCTCCGAGAGAATCTCGAAACAGTGGCACGAACTCCTCTCGAAACCTCCGGCGCTCGAACATCTATGGAGAGTTCCGTCTAAAAACCTGGTGTACATGCACCCAGATGGCGCAACAAGTTCTGATACGACAAAATCCTTTAAATTACGCATAAGTCTAGAAGACATTTAGAAACGGAGAGTCAATCATCCAAACATTTAGAAACAGAATTTAGAAACAGTGAAACGCACAACGCGTGAAACTTCCATAGTATACGGAGTCGGAGACTACTCTTCGACTTTCGCGGCCTCCCTGCGCTTCTCCAGCTCTTTCGCGAGGAGGAGCTGCGCCATTTTGTCTTTTGCCGTCGCGTACCCGTGTCTAAACCCCCGTTGCCGCTCGTACTTCACGATCTCCTGGTGCCGGAAGGACGTCAAATACGTGTGGCGCCAGTCATTTTTAGACCTGTTTTTGCCCAAAATGTGCGCCACCCACTCGTCATGCACCGTCACGGACCCGCGCTTGCAGGGCAGCTGGACGAGCGAACTCGGATTCAGAGCATTGCCACTCTGATCTAGCATACTATCCCGTCGCCGGTGCGAGCCCGGCGCCACGCGCAGGCAGCCGTTCTTGCCGGTTCCAACGCCGCCCGAGGCGTTTTCCGTCTGCCCCTGCGCGTCGCACATGGCCAAGCATAATGACGCGGTCCAGGTGGGTATGTTCTTCTCCGCGCCCGGCAGGTACCAGTTGTCGATGTCTCTCGAGATGTCTGGCTCGGACCCCGACTTCTGTGACAGAAACCCCGGCTTCTGTGAGACCAATATATCGTGGCTCCACACAATGTCCTGGTTCTCCGCATCCGGGTTGCAAGCGTCCATGAGCATCTCCGCGTCCAGATTCTTCTCCCGCATCTTCTCCAGCAGCTGCGCGTTCGTTAACGACACGAGGCCGTCACGACTACCTTTAGAAACCTTCGCTCCTCCGGGAGCACCTCCTCCGGGAGGACCTCCCTCTCCTCCCTCCGGGAGGACCCCGACGTTGTCCTCCTCCACATCATCGTCCAGATCCACGATCCGCTTCTCGCCCTCCTCGATGATCGGCAGAATGATCTCTAAAAACACCACCCCATACAGCTGCCTCGCGATCGATCGCGCCCGTCTATGAAACACATTCTCCGCGAAGCACTCCCACCAGTGTTTAGACGGGAGCGAGACGTGCACCTCGCTCCACTGGTCCCACAACGTCACGTCGCGCCCCACCGCCTGGTCCGGATGACTAAGATCCGCGAAGTCGTCCCCAAAGTGACCGACAACATCTTCCCCGAGCTCCATGACATCTTGGTTGATCAGCGCGGAGTACTTCTCCTCGAGCAGGACCATCTCCGGCTCCTCGACGACGGTGTCTAATTGCAAGTAGCCGTTCTGGTGGAAGAAGAGGATCTGCGCGGGCGTAAGCAGGT
>JACKZZ010005630.1_pt1 | contig 10105 bp, 6 predicted proteins | sample 8027871 | NCBI WGS metagenome assembly JACKZZ01 (sample SAMN15724774, study PRJNA655200) | protist metagenome | isolation source: fluorescence activated cell sorting (FACS) single amplified genomes of... | place: USA: West Boothbay Harbor, Gulf of Maine | collected 2000-07-19
GCGGGGTGCTCCCACCAGCTTCTTTGTGCTCTGACAGAGGATCTCCCCGACGCGCTCCTGGGCCTGGCGGTGCGAGACCCGAACCGGGACGTGCGTCTCGCCTGCGCTACCGCGCTGGGTTACCTTTATTTGTTGACCTCGAAGGCGCCCCTGTACATTGGCCACGCCCGCCGTTCAAGTCGCCGATCGACAAAAGAAACCGCTGCGCAACCACCACTTGCAATCCGCGTACGCAATCTGCACCGTCACATCGTGGAACTCTCGACCGCGCACCACCGCGCGCAGGCGCCAGACATGCGCACCGTGCTCACCGCGGCGCTGCTCGGGGCGATCACCCGGGTTGCCGCCGTGGACAGCACTGACGCTTCCTCGACCAGAGAGAGAAGTTCCTCCACCAGAGAGAGTACCGCGTCCCTTAGGCCCTCTGCCAAGCTCTCCGCGGTCCTCGATGCGCTTTTGGGCCTGCTAGACGATCCCGGCGACCACGTGAGGCAGGCTGCGGTGGAGGCGATCGGTAGACTGATATCGCCGCTGGTGCGCGAGGGCACGGGCACTGCTGCGACGACTGTTGTTGCCGCCGTGAGGTATGGGACGTCGTCGTCGGGGCGCTGCACTCCTGAAGAGCAGCACTCGGAGGAGGTCGCCTCCTGCGGGTCTGGCTCGGAGGAGACTGACGACGCGGCAGACTGGGCAGGGCTTTCGCCCGAGGAGGTCGCCTCCGGAGGCGAGCCTGCGCCGCGCAGCGACCGTCTCCCGGAGCTTCTAGCTGCGCTGTCGTACCGGCTTCTGCGCGATGCGAGTCCGAGGGTGCGCGCCTCGGCGCTGCAGGCCCTCGGCGGTGTGCGCGCGCTACTCCTGCGGGACGCGAAAACCTTGCTCACCTGCATCCAGAGGGACGATGATCCCCTCGTGTGGAAGCGCGCCCGCATGGCGCTGTTCGAATATTTGAGGGAAGCCGGGCGTGGCGCCGTTACCAGCGGCGAGCAGGTCACGCAGCCGGCAGCGCCGGAGGTGCCGGAACGGAATTCACAGAACGGCTCGCAAAGGAGCTTCGCGGAACGGGATGCGATCGTGGAGGCATTATTGCGGACCCGCCGTAGAGACCGTTGTTCCGGATCTCTCGAAGAAGTTGAAGATCCCGAGAAGGAGGAGCAGCGCATGAGCGACGAATATGATTTTGATATCTATGGCAGTTCTCGGTCGCCGCGCCCGGTTCTCCGGCAAAATCCGCCGCGACGATCATCCCGTCTCTCCGCACGGTCCGCGTCTCCGGGCCGTCTCCATTCGTCCCGCAGGAACGGGATCCGCAGCCAAGACTCGTGCAGCCTGAGTCTGTCCTCGCTGTGTATGCCGCAGATAGACCCCGTGGCACTGCGCGCACTGGCGCGCCTCGCGAAAGAGTCAGGGCAGGGTCCCGCGCTCGTAAGGCGCCTGGTCGGAGAGGGTCGCGTCCCCAGTGCACTCTACCTAGGAAAGGCGCTTCTTCGCAATGCAGGATATACTTCCACAACCACGATGGGTGGGACGAGCATGCGCGGGAACCGAATTTGAACCCAGGGTTACCATGATGGTAGGTGATACCGGAAAGTTTTGTCATATTTTTTGGTTTTTCATTCATGTTTGCGTGGTTTGCCAACTTCATCCTTTGTCAAAAAGTAAATTCACGACTTCGTTAGTGTGGATATTTATCCTTCGAGAGATAGACTAGCGTGCTCAGTATGCTTTGAGGGACCCACTTCATCCTCAGTAGGGTGTGCAGGCTGGAGCCACAGCACCGATGATGTGTGCTCGGTATGATTAGAGAGGCCCATTTCATCCTCAGTAGGGTGTGCAGGCTAGCCATTGCAGTTGCTTCAATTGAAGATCGCGAAAAATATCGTTGCGCAATGTGTCGACCGTCGATGATGATTTGAGGTCAGAGGAAACCTGTTGTTCAAGCGAGTTGCCCGTCATGCTTCGCCACTATGGGCGCGGCTCTAGAATAAATCATGACTGATCCTCCAAATGATTGAAAAAAAGACTCACATTTTCTATTTCTCTGAGTGTCAGGTTGCGGTAACAAGGTGTTGTTCACGCCTTTTCGTCGTCCTCTTCTCCGGTAACAAGTCTTCAGTTCTTCTTGGTTTCGTTCTTCGCGTCGATAATTCTTTCTCCTCCCGGATACAGAACATGAGCTCACGTTATGATATGGCTCGGATCTCGTTTGTGCCGCACGCTCGGGACACTTCTGCGCGATCTGAACGTCGCAGCGCCGCCTGCGAGGACGCGACTGGACGAAAGCGCGTGTCGATTGTGCGGCGATGCCGCAGTGAAACGCTCAGACGCGTGCATTGAAAACGATGCGCTGTCCGGGATTCGAACCCGGGACATTCGCTTGGAAGGCGAATATGCTAACCACTACACCAACAGCGCTCTTGTGAAATAGGGCCCTGGCGCTTAAGAAATCGGGACCTGTACCCGCTCTTCTTTCAGACACGGGTTTCCTGGGCTGTGAGCTCTGCCCGTTCTCTACGGCACTTTCTTGAAAAAGACAGAAAAGACCGGGGAAGCCATCTTAGCTTAGAGGTAGTTCGTCAGCCTTGTAAGTTGAAGGTCACGGGTGCGATCCCCGTAGGTGGCTCTGTCCTCGCCAGGACGTGCAAATATTCGGAGCCCGTTGGGCGATGAGATGCGACGCCTCCCTGCCTCCCTCGTGTGCCGCTTGCGCTGAAAAACTCTTCACCCTCTGTGTGCGTGGTAAATTGCAAGAACTCTGTGCGAAGGTGAACCTGAGGTGAAGTGTGAGCGAAAGACGACCAACTGCAGAGCACGGGTTCCGTGCCACGGCGACACATATTAGACGAGATGTTCGCCTGTAATTGCGATTTGCGTAGTCACCGCGCCTCCTTAGCTCAGCGGTTAGAGCGTCTGGCTGTTAACCGGAAGGTCGCAGGTTCAATCCCTGCAGGGGGCGGTGTTTTGGGTATCTCACAGTGATGTCGACGTAGGAGCTTGCGATTCGACGAAGCAACAGCGCGTTGGTATGCTAAGCTCTAACGCATTATGGTAGCGTCCGGGAGGCGAGAGGCTAGAATATTGACGCGTATTTTCGACGATTCTGCCAAAATACCCTGACAGGTGCGTCGTTCACGAAAGTGGTGCTGTGTCGCGACCGACTGGTTCCGCATCCTCGCGCACCTGAGAGAGTGGCGGACGGTGCCAGCATTGTGGATAAAACGCGAGCGCCAAAGTGGCGACCTTCCATGAATAATGACTGCTGTGGGGTTCGAACCCACGCCCTTACGGACTGGCGCCTTAAGCCAGCGCCTTAGACCACTCGGCCAAACAGTCTTATGAGCACCTGGTCGTCGCATACTATAAATTGTTACTGCATGAATGTGCAGTGGGGGCCTAGACCGTCGGCGAGCGCCACGGCGCGAGTCTAGAAAGGATCGCTCGCGGTGTGGCCTACAAAATGAATTAACTTTTCTTTCCAGGCGCGAAGCGGAACATAACCGAACTAGTAGTATGTTGTGACCGGACCGCTTGGCTCCATCATCGAAAAACTCTTGAGGTGATATTATGTGCAGGTGTTGCGCGGATGTGCGCAACAGCCGATGTAGCTTAGTGGTAGAGCATCTGCTTCGTAAGCAGGAGGTCGCGGGTTCGATCCCCGTCGTCGGCTTCTTCGCGGGGCGTTGTCTTGTCAGTGCGCGACGCCCAGCAAATGTGCGAAAAGGCTGCAGACGCAGATCTCGCACGGAACGCCCCAGAAGAGAGATCAGCCCTGAAGTGACGACACTGCGCCAAGGCCGGCGCCTGGCTGGCGATTGAGGGCTTCATAGATAATCTTCCCTCAGAGGTATCGGCCCTGCGCGAGGAAGGTGGCGCAAGTAGTACGAGGTATTTTATTCCTCGCACTGTGCAGGGAGGGGATTACCAAGCTCTCTCTTCCAGTGTTGAGCATCTCGCTGCACTTCCGTCGCTCGTTGAGGCCTTGGGAAGCCCGCCTGGGGTGCTCCACGGCAGAATTTCTAAAGCCGATGCGGCACGCTCGCGCCCGCGTCAATCACCCGGCCCCCCAAGAAAGAGGAGCATCGTGGCAAGCAGGTGGTGATTGCCGAGCCGTCTGCGGGAGAGGCATTCTACGCCGCATGCGGCCGGCGCCCGATACCAGCAGATGTTGGGATCCATCAGCCTCACGTGGGGTGAGGATGCGTCACCCGAGACCGCATATCTAGAAGAGTGGCGTGCCATCTGGTGCCCCAGATATTCCCTTGGAATCCTGACCTAGTGTAAGGAGCAACAGTCGCTGTGCATAGGCGTATTATTGCAAGTAGTTGAAAACTACTCCAATTTCTGTCGTGTCAACCTTTCGTCGACACATGGCATCCCGGAGCAGTGATCGCGTGCCGACGGCCTCAACGTCGTGTTTCACCCACGCAGCCATCGGACGTCCGGTGGTCGTCGCTGTTCGCTGGCAGCAAGACGCGCGACGACATTGCGTGCCTTTCCTGGGCATAAGCAGAAGGGCAGCTTGGCCGAGCGGTCTAAGGCGCCAGCTTCAGGCGCTGGTCCGCAAGGGCGCGAGTTCGAATCTCGCAGCTGTCATTTTCAGCAGTTTGGGTGTTCGGCATTCCGGCCCGCGACTCTAATAACGACCACGGCAGGACTCGAACCTGCAATCTTCGGTTCCGAAGACCGACGCCTTATCCATTAGGCCACGCGGCCGACATGCACTTTTGTATGGAAATATTGGGAAACGCACGTGTTGGAAATCCGGCTCTCTCTGGTCATGATCGGAATAGTATTGTGGTCGGACTCATAACGTATCCATAGCGATGATTCCATGTCACGAGCAGCAGCCCGTCTAGCTCAGTCGGTAGAGCGCAAGGCTCTTAACCTTGTGGTCGTGGGTTCGAGCCCCACGGTGGGCGCTCCGTTTTGAGCAGACACATGGGTCCACCTTTTCAACTATCACGGCATCGATTGTCACGATCGACTTGACGTCGACGCTGGGCTCGTCGAATGGACTCTTGAATCTGCAGAGAAGGTAATCATATCCCTGGGATATCTCCGCGCACGTAAGCACGTGCTCCCGTGGTGTAACGGTTAGCACTCAGGACTCTGAATCCTGCGATGGGGGTTCAAATCCCTCCGGGAGCTCTCTTGTTGGACCTATGTGCGTCAAATTTTCTCATTTTTGCAATCCAGAAATTCGGTGATCCATGGCCGGTGCCACGCTCCCAAATGATTATGTTACCCCGTGCAGCGACCCACCGAAACCGGCCCTCTGGTCTCATCGCTTTCAGTCTTAAGCTGCGGAGTAAACTTTCCTCGTCATCGAGAGGACCGAGGTTCGTTATTTCGTGGTGTTGGTGCATGGTGTGAACCCCTGCGCACCGCCACTAAGTCTAATTGTATCCGCCTGCCTAATCTTCAGGGAGACGGTAAAAAATTAAATTAAGAGACGACAGCTCACGACATCACCAGCCAGCCTCTGTCGAACTTGTAAATACTCTCATCTGAGTCAGACTCGTTGTAGGATAATTGCAGGCGACAATCTTCGCAGGAAGAGTGCTGTGAAATCGACGCCTGTGGGGTTCGAACCCACGCGGGCAGAGCCCACCGGCTTAGCAGGCCGGCGCCTTAACCACTCGGCCAAAGCGTCCTCCTGCCTTTCCAAGGACCTGATCACCCGCGTATGTTAATGTTTTTGAATAGTCATGTGAAATTTGTCTGTCCGTCGATATTAGTGGGGAGATGAATGGATTTTTGTGTATAGTTGCATGACCAGCTGTAGATGAATTCAGTCTCAGAGAGTCAACGAAAGTCAAAGTGCCCACAGATTTTCGTGGATGTTGCCTGGCCCCTTTGATCTAATCACTCTCAGACTCGAGAGTCGAGAGAGGATGCTGAACTTGAGGATGAGAATCGATCCGACCCTTGAGGCTTGTATTGTCTTTCAAATTCAATGTTTCATTTTTTTTGAATACCCCCCATTTCATCCATACCTTTATTCATGAGATTGCATTTCACGCATTGTTTGCTCATCACATTTCTCTGATCATGAATTCCCCCTCGCGCTGCATTTATACTTCGTGACATTTGCATTTCACCATATTTGTATTTCACACAATTTCTGTTTCAGCATATTTCTGTTTCAGGGTATTTCTGTTTCACGGAATTTCCGGATCAGCGAGTTTTCGCATCGGCAAAGGGCCTATTTCTGTTTCGCGGTATTTCTGTTTCGCGATACTGCTGCTCCGCGACACAAAGGGTTCGCGACAAGAGTGTGCTGTGGGCTAAGAACGGAGCAATCTGAAATAGGGCTCAGGGTTGTGGGTTGGGGGGTTGGAAAAAAAAAAACCCTCTCCTGCCGCGGCGGAGCCGCGCCGCGGCCGCGAAGCGGCCAGCACGCGCGCATCCCTGAAATAGAAATTGGCCCTTTGCCGACGCAACAATCCGCTGGTCCGGAAATACCGTGAATTGGAAATGCCGTGAGTTGGGAATACCATGAATTGGAAATACCGTGAAATGGAAATACCGTGAATAGGGAATACCGTGAATCGGAAATACCGTGAATTGGTAATGCGGTGAACTGGGAACACATTGATTCGGAATTGCGCTGAAATGCAATCTCATGAAATGCCCTACTAATGAAATATACTGCAGCCTGCTTCCATTTTTTTTTGTGATAAAATTTGCCATGAATGTAATTATCTTTTTTGAATCATTGATGTGAGGTGTTCATGTGAATGATGTATGATCCCTTGAGTCCATTATGATCCCTTGAGTCCAGCCATAAGCACAACTTGATTCGGACCAACATGTGGTTGTTGTTGTTTTCCTTGAGATGCATGATTAATAAGATCGATGATCATGATTCCACTCACAGAAGGTCTGCCGATTGCAAAGAATGGTGTGGTGCAGCTGAAGTTGTAACTACAAAGAAAAAGATTGTGATGTCCGCACCAGTAAAGAAGAAGATATAATATTCTGATATTCAAGAGAGAAGAACTTCAAGATGATTCCTTTCACGTTTCATTTTTTTGCACAGAAGAAATATCTGAAGAAGATGAACCAAGATACAGATGAAGATTCGAACATTTTTCTTTTTTTGAGATAACAGGCTCTGATGTCCAACATCTCGATTCACAGATCTGTGTTGTCCCTCATCCCTCGGAATATCCGATCATATCATTTTTTTTTTGAAGGGATGACCTCGGATTTTCTGAATCTGTTCGGAGTTATAATTAAGGGAAAAACCAATCATAATTACAATCAGAAGGATCATGATTTTGAATGGACGAATGTCATGACTCCCAAGTTTGGCAATGGCAGTTCACAGAATCAGATTCAATGATCATATCGAGTGTTTCATAGATCATGTTTCTTGGTGGGACCATTCTCTTTCATTGGAATTCCCATGATTTGACAGAAACACATTCCAACTGTTTCATCCCAAATTTTTTTGGAACCGGGAATTGTCAGTCTGAGTTCTGTGAAAGGTGTCTATGATTCAGGTATTATTATAATTACCTCACATGCATTGAGGACCTCGGCTCTTCAATCTCAGAGAGTTCACTTGGGATGACCGACCGACCACCACACTCCCATATGTCTACTAGTCTAGAAATGTTCGATTTGGTTCCCATGATTGGGGCAACACTGATTCATTCTGAACCAGGACATATTTGGGATAAAAAGGGGTATAGAGTTGGGGACAACTCGGGAGTTTCGAGTGATCATGATGAGTCAGGGCAAATTGGGCCAAGGCTAAATCATGAATTTGTCCTGAACCTTATCAATATTTGCCCTGAGGCTGAACACCTTAATTTGTCCTGAACCCAAACGAAACCTACCCATGGGCCGGACCCCAAACGTCTGGGACCAAATCTGGCTTTTCTATTTTTTTTTGCGTGAGCGTGGTGGGTGGTCGGTCGCCCCAGCTCTCCGTGACGGCAACTCAGAGCAACGCCGCGCGCTACACGCGAGAGCATCCTGCACAGTGGGCAGGGTCGTGGATGAGACCACCTTACAGATCGACCCCCATAAAGAACCTCTGTTATCATATTCATTTGCAGAGAAGAGATGGGGCCTGTTACGTTGTGTCGATCCGGAGCGCGCCACTGTCAGCGCTACGACACCGTCGCGCAGGCACCACACGGACCCCGAGCCTTGGCGGCATGGCATCCCCTTTAAAAAAATTTCGCACAAATACTCATATTCAAATCGGAAGCATGGGTTCCATTTCATTTCCCGAGTCTCATGTTTCTAAGGATCTCCAATTCGCTGGGCACCAATCGAGCAAATTTCAAATTTGAAAGATCATCGTCATCTGGAGTGGAACAAACCTGCAACCGGCACTGCTCTTGATACATCATTTTCGCGGCCGAGAACAGAACCGACCAGAGCGACAGAACATCCTGTCGTAATGCTGTCATGGGATTTTGGATACGGACTCACTGGAATCTCTATTAATTGGTTGTGTGTTTGCCGTGTCTCTCTCCCTTGCGGCGCGCCCAAGTGCCCAGTTGGCCAACGAGGTAATCTCACGACTATCTTCAAACCACGCACGCGCCCACCGCACACCTCTTCCGCTCGTCCTCGCTCACCGGCACGCGATGACAGCGGCAGCAGAATTGGTTTGGGCAACTCACCGCTGGGCAGCGGAAGAACGATGTTCTCGCGCCACGGCAACTTCTTGACCCGAAAGCCACGTTCGGATTCAAGTTCAACGGATCCGGCATGTAAACCGAGAAGGTGCCACAATCGGGACACCTGTGCGGGCCTTTGCGTCCCTCCGTCACCAAAATCTCCTCGCAATAGCGCTTCTCATGCGCGCGCGCCAACGCATTCCACTCCCGCTGGTGTGCGTCGAAGAGATGTTTTTTTGACGGATCGTCCCGCATTTGCTTGAAATCCGGGGTCATGATCCGCTGGCAGTCGTCGCGGGCCAGAACTAAGCGGTTGCAATTGCGGCAGTCAAGGAGTTTTCCATTGTCACCCGCATCGTGCGCAGCTGCGCGGAAACACTCACGGCAATAGCAACAGCCGCACGTCGTCAGGCGAGAGCCGCGGATCGGAGGCAAACTGTTTGAACCACTCCTCTGGAATCCGGACTTCAACTCGTCGACGCTCGCTGTCTTTTCGCCACGGTTTCCGAAGCCGAAACGGATCATCTCCACCATCCGCCGGCACATGACGCAGGCCTTGTATTCGACGTTGTCGTTGTTTTTCTTTGGAAGACCAATGGGGCCCCAATTGAAAAACTTCGCGAACGCCTTTCGACACGCAGCGTCTGCCTTAGCGCACACTGCTGGGCTAAATGCGAGGACCTCGATGGAGAGGTCGATTACAGCACCATCCTGAAACGGATCGCCATGTGCTTGCATGAGTCGCTGGTAGTCGGACTGTAGCCACAGGTCTCCACGATCGGAATTCAAACCACGTTCGGACCGAAGACGATCTCGTATTTTTTCAGAGTACAGTTCATTCTCAATCGGCCGGCACCCGCTCTCGAAGTTACTGTCGTCCCCTCCCCCATTATCAGATTTGTCGTCAGCCTCCACCAGGACACGAAAATCTGTGACAAAAAGGGCAGCAGGATGCTCTTTGCGGAGCTCCTCCACAATCGCGGAGAAACGGCACAACTCTGAACGTGTAAACATATGCTTCTTCGCAATCTCGTTTTTTCTCCCGTCGGGGCACATAACAGATGCGATATCGGCCACGAAGCTTTTCTTTGTGTTCTTCATCAGCTCAGTCATTCGCATCGCCAGAGTGTGCGATCTGGCGCTGAGAACTTCGAAGCAATCGTACGTGGGGGAAAACTGGATCATCAGTGTTCCGGTCTTGCAGAAATTCTCGGTCCAGAACTGCAAACCCACCTTTGCTCCCCGCGCCAAACCGAGGACTACCGCGAAATCCATCTCTATGAATTCGGGTTCTAGAACATTCATTGCGTCGTGTACGACTGCATCTGAGATCATGAGCTTGAGTTCCTGAACGTGTTCGTCCGCGATCGAAGAACGTTTGCTACCATACCCTTTCGACTTTCCTTTCTTACCCTGGCTTTTGGCACCCTTACCCTCACCTTTCGTCTTTTCTTTCCCCTTCTTTC
>JACKZZ010019366.1_pt1 | contig 10105 bp, 3 predicted proteins | sample 8027871 | NCBI WGS metagenome assembly JACKZZ01 (sample SAMN15724774, study PRJNA655200) | protist metagenome | isolation source: fluorescence activated cell sorting (FACS) single amplified genomes of... | place: USA: West Boothbay Harbor, Gulf of Maine | collected 2000-07-19
AAAATGGACTTACCCCATGGCGTGGGAAAGCTAACACTGCCGGATGGGTCGTACTATGAAGGAGACTTTGAGAACGGCGTTATGCACGGAAGAATATGCGGGGCCGGAGGCAAAGAGAAAACTGACACCGCGCAAGTCGCGGGCAAGTACCCTTCTTGGGTTGTGCTCCAAGAATTAACAGAAGAGGAAAAAGATTTTACGTGGGTTGAAATTGAAGGGAAAGACAAGAAAGATGTCCCATTGTCAAAGCGGATAGCCCGGGATTATGCTCTAGCGAGCAGAAAAATGGGACGGACGCGGAAGGCGATCGTTGCCCAGAAGTTGTGGAATAATGGAAAGGGGCACAACGAAGAATGGCGCTTTGAAGGATACTATCGAGACGGCGTTCGGCAAGGTTATGGCACGGAGTGGTACGGGGAGCGCCTTGCAGCTGGTGGCGATAGGAACACAAAAGACTTCCATCTTTCGGAATCGCTCGGTGGGCCGTGGAAGCAAGGCCGAATCCAAGGGCTAGGACTGCACGTTGCCGCACCAAAGGGGTCCATTCTATGGCCCGTTGCATATTATTCGCACAAACACCGAAGCGACTTTGACCCTGTCGTCTACGAGGGTGTTCACCACCGATCTGTAGCCCATGAAAGAACGCTTATTGCATCCAAACGACAAGCTCTAAAAGAATTTAGAAAACATCGTGTTCTGCAACAAAAGCTGGAAAAGCGGAACAAACAATCGTTCGAGAATGCATTATACGAGCAGCGAGCATCATTCTTTGACGACGATATATGGGAGTTGATGACCGAAGAAGAACAATCGGAAGAGAAACGCCACCAAACGTATGAGAAGGAGAAGCAAAACTCGTCTGACATGCGCGTGCTTTTGCGAAAGAAATTGTGACATGAAATTAAAGACTCGACTCTCTTAAACTTTTATTTTTAAGAACCGTATATTATAAAAGAACGAAAAATTTGGCTGTTATAAATATTGATTAGGAGAATCGCAGTACACATTAATTTTAAATTAATGAAAATAACAGCCAATTTTCTGGTTTTTAAATAACGGTGTAATACCATTTACACTAAAAGACTAAATTAAATTTGTTTTTGCATCATATTTTTAAAATTAGCTAGCTAAATTAATGATTATTAAGAAGTATTTTAAAACTCCCTTCTCTCAGGCGTGCGAGCGTCTGTCTTCATCTTTTAATTTAACTCTTTTTTCTTTTTAGAAGACTTTGATTTCTTTTTCTTGGCTTTTTTCCCTGCCGGTTTTGGTGTTTCAGTAATGGGGTTTGCCGCTTTGTTTTTCTTCGCTGGTTTTGGTGTACTTTTGCCACTCATTTCTTTACTGGGTTTTTGTTTGGCTGGTGTTTTCTTCTTTTTTGAGGCTTTCTTCTGTTCCTTTGGAGCTGGTGCATCTTCCGTCGATTCGCCTTCCTTTTGTGCTGTATATTTGGCCATTGCCACCTTCCATGTTTTCATTTCTTTTGCTGATATGTCTTCCAGCCGTTTTCTTCTCCCAGCCGAGTCTTCCGATTTCCACAACGCACTTACTTCTTTTGGAGTCAGTTTATTTCCCGCACTTCTCTCGGCTTGAACTTCCCTGTTGAATCTCAAGAATGGTATTTGCGGTTTAGGGGGGGCATTAGGGTCCTTCGGCTTCTTTTTTTTTCGCACCTTTTTCGCGACCTTTTCGCTGGGCGCAGAAGCGCTGGCGTCTTTGCTGCCGGCCGTTTCGCTGGGCGCAGGGGCGGTGGCTTCTTTACTGCCGACCTCTTCCGCAGTCTGCAACGCTTCTGCTTTCTGCTTTTTTTGTAAAGCTGCCTTTGCCTTGGCTGCTTTCGTGTCGTACGGTTTTCGGTCCTTCTCCGACAACTCCCTCCATGCCGCTCCCATTTGACGAGCGAGGTCTTTCCCAGCGCCCTTCATTTTCGGTCGCATAGCGTCGCAAAAGAACAAATAAGCTGATTTCGAACGAGCTAACTTTTTTCGAACCTTCTTTGCTTTTGCCACCACAACTTTTGGAGTTTCCGCATCATCGGAACCGCTGCTATTGTCGCTGTCCACGACGACTTTTTTTGTACTACCTTTCTTCTTTTTCTTTGGCGACTTTTCTACCGATTTCTCGACTACCGCAGAAGAGCTACTATCGCTGTTGGTTTTGGATTTCTTTGCCGGTGCCGGGGCAGGCGATTTGGCCGCTTTTCTCTTTTTCCCCACGGGTTCAGCCAGGGCAACGACGCACGAGGCCGGGTTGGTTTGAAACACCTCACCAACCAAGTCATCCCCGAACACGTTTGCGATAATTTCGTCCGTTACCCGGACTTGCATCTTTAATTTAGTTGGGACCGGCAAAGGTTTTGATGCATAATACGAATCAGACTTTCTTTTTATTTCAATAAGTGCCTGGTCGACGCTGATCATACTGGGAACATTGAGAACAAGGGGGGGGCATCCGTTAGGCAAGTCACAGATCAGCGTGGTCTTTTGCTGCTGCGGGTTTGAGTATCCCACAGGGGTATTGCTTGTCGGGCTAAAGAACATTATGGATCAAAGGTTTTGGTTACGGTCGGTTGCTTTCGAGTCCAAGTTTCAGATACTTTAAATTTAAATCAATGAAATAAAACCAGATGCTTACTTCTAAAGATTTTGGATCTAAAGTTTAAATTTAATATTATTATAATACATACAGTAATATAATAATAATAATAAATTTTTTTAAAAAAAAAAAAAAAACAACCACCAGCGGCGGCGGCGGCGCTCTGCTTCATTCTTCTTCAGCGCTCCGTGCTCCTCTCCTCTCCCCTCTTCCCTCCTCCTCCGTCCAGCGCCCGCCCATAATAATACATTATAATAAAAAATAATGTAGGAACAACACAGCAACAATGCCTCAATCGTCGTATCATCATGAACCATTTAAATAAAAAAACTGAGGAGGAAGGAGGGAGGATTGATTATATTGGAATTATGAACAAACAACATACAACAAACAACAGACGACTAGAATAAATATAAGAACAACAACAACAACAACCAGGAAAAGAAGAAGAAAGTTCAAATAATTTTTTATAAATTTTCTTTAGAAAATTAACGACGACACATCTAATGTGTAATTAACAGAGCAAAAGCTGAAGAAGAGGAAAAAATATGTATTATTATATATACATATAATAAGCCTATAACAGAACAAGTAAAAATGAAGCACAGATTACGATAATAATAATGTAATAATAGAAATAATAGGCGGTTGTTATAAGAAAAGGAAAAGACGAAGAAGAGAGAAAGTTCAATTGAAGTCTGATTGACACACGGTATCCTATTATTATGTTTATTTGTACTATTATGTCCCTATCATTTCCCCGTCGTCGTCGTTTTTTTGTGATATAATAGAACTTTTTTTATTTATAATATTTTTTTGTCTTCGGAAAATTTTATTCTTACTATTTCATAAATCTCTGGCTGTATATTTTTACATAGCGAAAAGAACGAGAGAGCAGAATAAAGCTTTGCTATCTCTCTCATGCACACGGTAGCTCGCGATTAAGCAGACCTTTAGACAGTCTCTTTCGCTTTCGATTCGTCCTTTTGCTCTTCAATGTTCTTCATTTCAATTTGTTTTGTTGTCGTTACTTGATTGGACCGCGGCGACTCACCCCCCTCGTTGTTTCCTTTCTCTTTTGTCCCGCCAAAGACCGACAACATCACAGGCAACAGCCATAGGCCTACAGCGCCGCCAAACAAGACGGTAAGAAATAATGCCTTGAAGAACACTCGGAAAATGTAGGATTTAGAGAATCCAAGAACGCAAACCGCCAGCAAGGTTGAACCAATAGCATTGAACACTGATGGGCCGATTCTCTTGAGGGCGGCAACCGCGCGGTCTTCTGGCATCCCTGTGCTCTCAACGAACATGTGAGCAACATGTGCAGAATAATCGACGGCCAAACCGATAGAAATAAGGATGTAAATGGTCGAGACGCCACTGACGGTGATGCCCCACCAGTGCATGAACCCTACTAGGGTAACGACACTGTAAATAATACCGCCCACAACGAATGGCGCGATCCTTGGGTGTGGTATCATCGCGCAGATGAGAACTATGATCACGGCCCCGCAACTAAGCAGATTCTGAACCAACTCCTTACCAATCACACCCGTTTCTTCCCAATACAAAAACTGGAATGAATATGGGAACGCTTTTTCATCGGGCACAATCTTCGCAATGTCCTTGCGCAAAGCTGTCATCGTATCGTAGCGAGTTTGGCCGTCATCCGTTGCCTCGAGCGTCAGGGTGCAGCCCATTTTTGTCGCCAATACCCCCTTTTGCGGGTCGCATAAAGGTTCGTTGTAATCGTCAGAGTTGCAGTCATTATCGACCCATTTTATACTGCTTCGAAATCTTGCACCGCCGCCACCAATGTACCATGCATGCAGCTCTTTGTAAAAGTCAGTCTTACTTTTGAACTGCGTCTTGTCAGAATTCAACCACGTTCCCCAGTTCGCGGAGTTCGCATCTCCATTGGTCGTGTCGATGAACGACCCGTACCAGTCGCTGTAGCCCTTTGGGTGGTCCACTAATTTGCTAGATGTCATCAGATTCTTCAACTCAATGAGTGTGCCTTGGCTGCTGAAGTAATCAATATCCTTAACATAGATCGTGATGGGAGTTCCCGTAGCAAAAAATTCCGAGTTCCACTTAAAAAATGTGTTCAAGTACGAATCGTCGGGTACAAACCATTCCAATTTAAAGTCCTGCTTGATTTGAAACGCACCTACAATCCCTACAATTAGCATTGAGAGAAACACGACAAAGGTTGTTATCTTCCCAACTGGCGTAGTGATCATGCGGCCAAACCGTTCGAAGCCAACCACCAGCCCCCCCGGCTTACAGTTGCAGCAGAAGCAACACCCTCGGGGGCTATCCCAGTCATGGAAGTCAACGTCAGCTGCACTTGCGCCAGCATCATCTGGAGCACCAACAGCTTTGTTCGCTGGGCTATTATCTTGCTGGGGCTTGATGCAACACAGTTTGTCCAACCGTTGGTTCGCTTTAAAGCAACACAGCGGAAAGCACGACATATCGTAGCGGTTCTGCAATGCACGCCGCTCATTCAGCACAAGAAACGGCACAAAGAATGTGATTTGAAAAATGAAGCATAGAAGCACTCCGAATCCTGCAAATACACAGAACCAACTCAAGGCTGGGAGGACTGTAATTGAGCCAAAGAAGAATGCAAGGGCGTCAGTTGCACTGGTAATTAAAATTGACATCCCGCCACTCTTAACAGCCATCGCGACACGATCCTCTATCGGTGCACTGGCCCCGAGCGTAGTTGTCGCCCGCACGAACTCACTCGACAGTACAAAAGCATCATCCACGCCCAAGCCCAAAAGCAGAAACGGAATTTGTGCGTTCAAGTTATTGTTCATCAAACCGATGTACGACCCTAGGCCCATCGCACCGATGTAACTCATTCCAACAATGGCCACGGTCACCAAACTCATAAAAACCATAGAGTGTACATGGTCCCGCCTTGAAAGCATAATGCCCATGTAGATAATGATCAGAAAGTACGATGCACCGAGAGCAGCGACGTCTCCTCGAATTGCATTGCCGAACTCATCGCTGAGACTCCTGGTAAACTGGGCCTTGAAGTCAAACATGTCACTGCCTTTGCATTCCGGTTCTTCTATGCCTCGAAGAGTCTCCGCCACAATCCCCATTTTGCACAACGCACGCTTTTCCCACTCCAACGCAACTGGGTCTTCATCGCTTCCATCGACTAACACAGGCGTAGCTGCGAGTGCGTAGAAGCCAAAAAGGGTGGTAGCCGACTCGTACTCCCCATTTTTCTTTATTGGGCCATCCTTACCCGAACTAGCAACGGTGGAAATTTTAAATGGTTCGAAGGCGAACGCACTATCGGGGGCACTGTTGTTGTTGTTACTGTTCGCGGCTAGTTGGTTGAATGCCGCAAGACTCGGGCAACCATTATCCGCGCAATTGTTGTACGGAGGCGGGCACTTTATCTTGCAGTATTCGTCTGCTGCAATGCGGCAGTTCTTCCTTTCATCAGTTGTGTTGTAAGTTTGGCAATCCTGCTTCGAAGCGTTCGAGTTGAATTTCGATGCATCAACGCACGGGCTGTCCGATTTCGCTATTGTCACAGGACAAGCAGTGGTTTGGGACTCCCAAAAGTTGAACGCGTCTAGCGATTCTTTGTCAGTCATGGTGTTAATAACAGTGGTATCTTCTCTGAATATTTCAAGAGGAGAGCTTTTCCCACAGAACGGGCCAAATTGGACACACTTTCGTTTCGTTGACCGGTCTTTTGATCGGTCGAACGACCACGATCCGTTGAAGACTTCCCATTGTTTGTCCGTGAGTTTCTCCCAAACGAAAGACTTTTTGCCATTACCACCCACGGTGTGGATATTTTTGACTGCCTCGACAGTGACAGTGATCGCCAAGATTTCCTGGTGAATTCTGTTCAGTTCTTTCATGTGCGCAGCGTCCAGAGCGTTGCAGTTGGAGCCTGTGCATTGCGCCATCCAAAAGTTGAATCGATTCGAGCTAGGCCACATTTCATCTGCGTAATCTTTGTGCGTTAAACCGAGGGCACCTCGCGGTACCCATTGCATTTCTGCACGATTTTCTGTCTTTAAGCTCGGGTAACCACCCGCGCATATTGCTACGAGAACGACAGAAATTGCTATCGCAATCCAAGGCTTTCGGGCAATCCAACGCCCAGCTTTCTCGAACTGCTTTTCTATAAATTCTGGCATGTTTGCTTGTTGTTTGTGTGAAAACGAATGTATACGTTTATCTTCAGAGTTGCTTGTTGGATTGAAAAAGAATCTACGTCTCGAATTGCATCGATTATTTTTTATGCTACCGTGCGATCCAATGTATTATCACCCGGCACCGAAAGTATACTTCTTCTCCCTCTTCCATCCTGTTCTTCGCCGCCGTGTTATGAGTTTTTTTTTGTTTTTTTTTTTGTTTGTTTTTTCTTCTTTTATCTTCTTGGTCGTCCAATGGTGGTCATATTAAGGGTAAAATATATTGTATTTATTTTTATATTTATGCTTTATTATCACAAGATGTATCTTTTGAAAATAAGTTTAGAAATATACACTTACGCAGTAATAACCTAAAAACCCGAAATTCGATAATTTCGAGGAATGACTTTTGTGCTCACAATTTTTCTTCAATGCTATTTAGTTTTATTTTTGGGATTTACGTTTGGTTTGGAGAAGGATGGATTCAAATAGAATATTCTTTGTGTTCTATTGTTCTACCCTGTGCTGTGTCATGTCATACTGAATTATTAAGAAATTCTGATTATTTTGTTGTTTGTTGGCAGGAATTCTTCTTATATTATTTATTACATAACTATAGTATATTGTATATGATAAATAAGTAAATATATATTAGATGGCCAATGAAAGAATAAAGGTGATGATAATAGCATATATTATAAGATTATTATTTTACTATTAATAATATATTATTAACTACATTACATTTATATACTAATAAAATATCAGTTGAGAAAATGAAGAAGAATGTGGGTTTTTTTGTTGTTGTTGTTGCTTTTCTCTCTGTTCTCTGTTATTATTATATAAAAACCCAAAATAATAATAATAAATAATAGTCGTCGGTCTACGATAATAATAATCACAATACTACTACAACACAACAAAAACAACGAAACAACAACAAGAAGAACAACAGAAAAACAACCGCTTGAAATCTTTGCCAGTTTTAGACATGAAGTAGATACCTACTCAAAAAGAGAAATTGCACAGGAGAAAAGACGTTCGGGTTTTAGCAAGATCACTAGAGGGCATATCTTCATCAAGTACATCCAACAATTCTTTAATGAACAAACACAAAGTTATACCGTGGCTCCAGTGCACTAGCGATAGAAAATGTGACCCCGTGACAGCCCTTCGGAGACGAGCGACGTTACGGCGCAAAAGGCTTACTGCGAAGGTCCCGGCAAAGTTTCAAAACACCTCGTTAGAAAGTTCTATGTCTGATATGGCAGAATATTTGCAGCAGCGACCACATCAAGTTGGAGCGTTGCACACCCAAGCCACTCTAATGATGCGGGCCAACCGCATCAAAGAGGCCAAAGTTCTCCTGGAAAGAGCGCTTAACATCGATAGAGCACACGTCCCGAGTTTAATAGACATGGCAAATGTTTTAATAAAGATGAAGAAAGGGGAAATGGCTCTTAAATTTGCTGCTGCAGCGGTATCGCTGAGTCCACATTCCTCAATAGCTTACCAAACAGTCGGTGCAGCCCTTGCCCGCATCGAAAAATACGGACCGGCACTAAAGGCGTGCAGAAAAGCTCTATACTACGCAGAGATAAGTCACAGTGACTATCAACTTGCGTCTGTACATAAAAGTATTGCAGCGTTGCACAAAATACAAGGGAAGACCAATGCAAGCATTCCGCACTTGGAAATGGCGATTCGTCTGTGTCCAGATGATACTAGCAACTATAGTCGATTGTCGTTAAGTTTAGTTAGTGAAGGGCGGTCCCGGGAAACTCACAAGTATATGAGAAAATTAAATAATTTAACAGGGAAGAAATTCATTCGTTGAAAGTCCATAGAGCTCGTGGAAGTAATTCGTACCTCGTAGCGAATAATTTTAAAAACACAGTAAAGATAAAATATACAAAGGGCTTGTTTTGTAATAAAAAAAGCCGAAGCTAATTTCCATTCGTCTAAATCTACAAAATAATGGCGCTGTTATTTAGGCCAGGTATGATAAGACCTCCTCTTAAAATTAAATTGTTTTAATTCTTACGCCGCTGCTTGGAAAATCACACATGGTTTGAGTATCTATGTGAGTGAGACATCGGTCCAGGAAGTTGACTGCGGGTCATTTGCAAGCCTTGCCAAGATCCACCTTACGATTCAGATGAAATGCATGGAGTACATCTGAGAATGATAATTAAGAATTAGTGACAAGGGTATATAATGTGATTAGAATGGTTACATGAGGAAGATAAATTTTAAATAGCAGCCAATTTCTTGTTATCAATTAAATTCTTACAAAAAGGATCCGTTTCACGATTAACAGAGTAAAGTTTTACTACGCGTCACTACGCAAACCACAACGGTTGATATGCAAGGCTTTTGAGAGTGGCGTCCACCCCTTTCCTTTAACAAACGCAGCCACAGTTACGCGATAGCATTTCGATTCTCTTAAATTGTCGATCTTAAACTCATTGGCAGGCCCAGAATACGCGCTAACACCGTCCAACAGCAAGTTGTAGTATTTCGACCCCGTTACAGGTGTCCATTTCACAGTGGCAGAGACGTCCGAGTTCGCACTTACAAGCTTACTTATCCACGGCGTCATAGGGGCAGAACCAGTTGGAGCGCCCATGGTCATGTTTTTGAGCCTGAACGCTCCCCTCCCAGCTCCCAGAAATGGAATACCGGCAGATTTTTGCCCAGTGGGCATCTTTGGTTTCGACTCAGGCTTTGACTCATCGGCAATACCATTTTCAGCATTCTCTCTGCCAGTATCTGCTTGCGCGTGCCGCTTCGGGACTCCGAGTCTTTTTTTGCTTTTGCAGTCGCAGGCGGGCCCAGGCATATATATATAATTGTTTCGGTCAACAATGGGCATTTGTTCCTTCTTAAGATAATCTGAGAAGTACGGGTGGCGTAAAGCTGCAAGTGGATTTGCTTGATATTCCCCTAATTTCATTTTCTTGCACAGATCTCTCCCCCTAACGTCCATCTTGGACATATGTGGTGCAATATACCCGCACATGATCACGGCCACGTCTGCTAAATCGTCATCCCAGGGGGCATTGGGGAATATGTAACCTTTTTTCCAATACTCCACGGTTTTTTTCGTCAAAGCAGCGGCGCCCAGGCCGTGGATTTTAATATGCATTCCGTCGACCGTCTCCGCAGGGATGCACCACGAGTTACGTACCTCGCCGCCATCATCGCTCCCACTGTCACTTCTACTTCCACTACCAGAACCACCACTGCTACTACCAGAACCGCTCCCGCTTCCACCCCCAGCCTTGCTGCCAGTCTGACACACCGTACTGGGCAATTGGTCGGCC
>JACKZZ010021236.1_pt1 | contig 10092 bp, 7 predicted proteins | sample 8027871 | NCBI WGS metagenome assembly JACKZZ01 (sample SAMN15724774, study PRJNA655200) | protist metagenome | isolation source: fluorescence activated cell sorting (FACS) single amplified genomes of... | place: USA: West Boothbay Harbor, Gulf of Maine | collected 2000-07-19
CAGCGTTTATGATCTAATAATATGGTAGAGGTTATGCTGCGAATACGATAGCACCATCGGATCTCACTTGTTATTGCTGCGTTACTCAAGATACTCCGTCCGTGCCACGCACACAAGATCCCTAGAGAAGTATAGACAAGTATATGAGTATGAGACTAGGGTAATAAATGTGTTCTATTGATATAGAAGATATAGAAAAAGTGCAATACCGCGTGGCAGCTCTCCACGATCCAACAAAACAGCATCGCAAAGGCAAAACTATTGACGTTTTCATTTTCTCCTCTATTTGTCATGTTTTTTTCACGAAGAAGAACCCAATCACGGTTTTTCTATAGATCATTTCTCTTCGTCTTCATCTATACAACTCCACCGTCTAGTAGGATTTATTTCAGAGATATTTTGGACCTGCGAAACGTGCATTAACGTACCGTAGCCTTTTACTTTTTGCAAAAAGCACCACAATATTTTGAAGTTGAACCACAAACATCTATCGAAATTGGTATATTACAAAACGCAAACGCCCATCTGCTATCTAACCTAAGGATGGGCTCCTCCTCGGCATCTTCCTCCTCCCGCCCGACGAGGGAGCTGCGACCGCCGGCCCGAGTGAATTTTGCTCTGTCGGCCCTGCAGCTCATTCTGTACAAAAACATTTTTCAGCACCCCGCTGTTGACTGTTTGCATCTAGAGAAACGAAAAACGTATTTTTACCGACCCGCCCCCAATTCCAATTCGGACGAGCCTAGCTGGGATGGTGTAGGGCCTTGGCCATATGCATTGCAAAATAAGTATCGTACTCGTATGAATGCATTACAACATGAGAAATGAAATTTGTAATGCGTATTTACCTCAAGAAAAAGTAATGCATGACTGCAAGTACTACGAGTGTGATGCTTTTGCAGTTCATAGGCCAACCGCTCGGGCAACTTTCGACCGCGATCATGCGGCTGTACCAAGCCGGTCCAGTCGGAGGGGTGGCTCCGTGGACGAGCACCAACGAGGACGGAGCAGTAGAGGAGGAGTAATTCCCGGTGCTGGACAATCCGCGGGGCCGCTTTCCGATGTGTTGCGCACCGCCGCAGGAGGGGGTGGTGCAACAAGTTCCGCCGCGGTGGCAGCAGCATCAACAACTTCATCTCGAATGGCAGCTCCAGCGGCTGGGCGTGTGCTTCCGCGAAGACCGAAGAGCATGGGCACGCTGCGAAGCCGACAAGACACGCCGACGAGAGGAACTACACGAAGGGCGATGGTTCCGGCTGCGGTAGAACGAAATGGTGGAAATAATGTTCTTGCCGGTACAGAGCATGAAGCAGGCGCCGCAATAAAAATTCCAGACGCGGCTCAACATCCGGTGGCTGTTCACGAAAAGAGAACGAAGCAGGACGAGGAGACGTCCCTGCCAGATGCGAAGCCGGAGGCTGGCATACCGGCCAACCACGACCGTGCAGCAGGTCTTCTGCGGGATGTCAATTCGATCTCCTCTACCACGATTGGCAGCGGGGCTTCATCTCTCCTTTCATCGTCTCAAGGGGACAGTTTTTCCAGAACTACAGGCGGAGGTCGCAGCTCAGGTCCTATTCCCTCCGGTTCCCGCATCCCTGACCTACTTCTACCGGGAGTGAAACGAGAAGTGGACACGAAGCAGAAAAGGGACGAGCAAATAACCCAGGATAATTCTGGTTCCAGCCGCCCGAGCACTCCTGATCTGCTTGCCAGCACCGACTCGACTACTGTGCCCGGGACAGCTTCATCGTCCGCCTCGAGTCGGGCAAGTAGCACCGGTGAGGAGGACGATGAAACAAGCAAAGGCCTTTCTCAAATAAGGTCTCCACGGTTTGCCAAGCCTCGCTCGAAATCCCTGCCGACCAAATTTGGCCACCTCCTCGCCGGCGACTGGTGTTTCCGAGACTGCGGGCCGCCGGAGAACGCCGGACACCACATGACGACGCATCCGTCCTGCACCGCGAAAGCGTCGCTGAAGCACAGCAACCCAGACGAATTTGCGGGGCCCGCGGGCGAAGTTCAGTTTGCGCGCCTTGCACAAAGGTGCGCGAAGGAGTGCTTCCTGGCGCTGCCGCCCAATGCGCTGGAAGCCACGTACCGATACGTAGAAGCGATGTATCAAGGTCTGCGCGAAGAAGATTCAAAATCCGGGCTGCAAGAACCTGCTCTCTACGGTCGAGTAGAGAAAGCCAATAATGATTTTCAGGACGCAAAGGTGTTTGCCACAGCCGTCGTCGGGCTCGCGAAAACGCATATCACGCGGAAGTTTGGCGAGTTAATGGATTACAGAAACAAAAGCAGAAGTGATCTTACTTGCCCTGCTAGAACTGATGGCTCTGGGCTGCACCAGCAGGAGCACGACAAGCCACCACGAGCAGGCTCTACTTCAGACCTTCGAGCACAAGACTTTCGTCTGCTGCAAATCTGCACCAGCCCCGCCTTGCGCCCCAGACAGTACATCCACTCTGCGAGACGCACGGACTTCGTTGAGCGTCAGATTGGCGGCGGCTCCTATGGCGAGGTGCGGGTCGCGGGGGTGGACAAGAAGGCCCATAATTTAATCCCTTCTCGCGGAGACCTGCCTCCAGCCTATTACGGGGCAGCTGCTCCCGTCGGTGAGCTCGATAGTCGGGCGGTGAAATCCTGGCGCCTGCATTCCGACCACGATTCGGATGTGCAAAACGTTCGCGAAATTGCGCTCTTGCAAACCGTTTTGCCACCCCATCCGAATTTGGTGACGTACTTGGGTTTTCGCCTCGGGCCGGACAGCGACAGATCAGGGAATTCATATGCACATGTATATTTTGATGTTCTTGATGATGAAATGCAGACGCACTCGTCATGTCTCTATCACACCATCGTGTGATTTTTTTCTAACCTCGTGACAAAGACCGCATCTACACTTCAACAAAAAAGGTTGAAAATATTGAAAAAATTGCCAATTCACTCCTTAATATCTACAGACGCTCCTTGGCTGCGCCGACCAGGACCTGCGGAAATGGTTGCTAACCGGGGACGAATTGCAGTGGTGGCACCAGCAACGTGCCGACGTGCGGTGGCAGCTGGCACTCGGTTTGGGATCCGACTTGCTACATGGTGTTGCACACCTGTACAAGCACGGCACGATACACCGCGACCTCAAGCCGGCGAACGTCCTGGTTTGCGGGCGCGTGCACATGCGGCAAGATACCATTGCGAGTCTGGGACGCACAACTAACTCGACCCGGCTGATGCGCAGCGGAGGCGCGCCCCGCGCCGAACCCTCCCCGCATCTGAACCGACCACGGCTCCGGCTCGCTGACTTTGGCATGGCACAGGTCGGGAGACATGCGTATGACGAGCAAGTTTCGTCACATGGCAACGATGGAGAGGGTTCGTTCGCTTTATCAGGCACAAGTGGGAGTGGCGCGGCCCTGGCGGCCTCGGCCACAAGTAGCTTTCAAAGCAGAAGCAGCTCCAGTTCTTCTGTTGCGACGCCGGCATCTTCTGTGCTGACATCCACCACGACGACACAACAGCAATATCCGGAACTGTACTTGGATCCGCATCGTTTCGGCGAGATGCTTGTTCAAACGCCAGCGTACCGAGCGCCAGAGGTCAACAACGACTGTGCGCGCCGCTTGCCGTATGAAATTATCGGCACGGGCATCAACAATTGCCCCACCGGCGCAGCTGCGTGCAAAAGCAAAACAGGATACTCGCAAAGCAGAAGCGGCGCGGCGGCGGCAGGAGCGAGTGTGCGAAGCGGCGGCACCGCTGCTGCTGCTTCGTCTACTGCGCAGTCGAGTCGTTCTTCCAGTATGATTGACGACCAGATCCAGAACACGATTGCGTGGACGCACAAAATTGACGTTTGGAGCGTCGGGTTAATCATGCTTGACATTCTGAAGGCTCTCTTCCCCCCGGAGCGCGAACTGATCCCGTCGCCGGTGTTTGGTCCGACCGAGAACGGGAAATCGCTGCGGGGGACCGACCTGTACTCCGAGCGGGTGTATCACGAGCTGCGCCTGCCCCTGGACCTGAAAGCGAAAGCGTACCAAGTGGACCGAGCTGGTGCACCGCTTCCCGGACAGTACTCATTCAAAGTCGGAGCAGCACAGCAGCAGATGCAGAGGCAGCAAGAACTACAAGTGCACGATCCTGCCAGTACTGCTTCGGACGTGGTGATGGGAACGTCGTCGGTTTCAACCACTACCGCTGCACACCAGCAGCAGCAACAGCAAGAACGCTCGCAGCAGCTCAACAGCCTGCATTTTCCCGAATTTACGGTAGTGAGCCAGATGGGCAACAGCCACGCTAGCACAAACGCCGGTCAAAATCCTCGAGTTGCAAGAGGACCTCTCGTTCCGCCGTCACACAGGAGGACGCAGCCGATTTCCTCTCTGCAGGGCTTCTCCTCGCAGGTTGAGGAGCAACGCAAAGCTGACGCGGAGCGGAAAAAGCGGGCCATTGAGCAGCACGAATTTGCCACGCAGCTCGATAATGCCGCCGCGGAAATGATGGCGGGACTTCATGGTTACAAGCAGCTTTATTTCAAAGACGTGGTCCAACGAGTGCAAACGAGCTTGCAAAATCTCCCCGGCCTGCGGACTCCCGAGCACGTCCAACTGCAAGCTGAACTGAAGCGAATGGCCGTGGCGCTGCGGAAGATGCTAAACCCCATCCCGGAGGAGCGTGGCCACGTGCTCGAGGTACTGCAGGACTGGATGGAAATAGGGGCGACCAAGAAGACGAGCAGTAGTATTTCCTCATCCAGTACTAGTGTAGTCTCGGGGCAAGAAGCCCACGTCGAGGGTGCAAGCACAATCTCTCCTCATTCGAGACAAGCAGCGGCGACCACCACTGGGTCGTCTTCTAATAGCGTTGTGGACCAGTACCGCCCTGACCCCAGTTTCCGTCCGACGTTTCCGCGAATGTTTCAGTACTTGCAGGACGACATGAAGGAGTTTCTCCCGCCTCTTTCCACGTTTGTCATTTTGCAGTTGTACGCCGACCAGGTGCGGGAATCCATCCGCGTCACGGATGAGAAAAACGCGGCTCTGAACAGCCAGCGGGGTAACTCTAGAGCGTTGGAGCGGGAATCTGGGATCAGAGACTGGAGGTTGATCATGATTGACAAACCACCATGGTACCCGGGGTGCAGGGCGGGTGAAGATGAGGATGATGTTACTGCTCGTTCTGCTGCTGATCATCCCCACGTCGGAACAGGACCTGTTGGGAAAAATGACGCTGTTGTTGCGAATAAAAAAAGTTTTTCCTCCTCCGATTCGTCTGGAGAGTTCTCTACTTCACGATTGCGTGTAGTAGACGGATCTGTTACGGGGTCTTCAGCATCCTCAACATCCGCGATCCTTCGCGGCCGGGATTACAGGAGACGAGAACAAGAGCCCAGCAGTCGAGGAGAGGATGACGACAGATCAGCCATGATGTCCGTGTCTGCAGCGAGTGCCGCGGTTGAAGACGACACAGAATTATGTCCCGAGGAGCTGCAGCAGCCGCGTGGCTGGGGTAGGACAGGAGGAAGCAGCACGACCACGGCAGCCGCAGCTCCTGATGGAGAGGCAACCACGGCCACGGCTGAAAGTGGACATCACGCGGATCGCGCCGGGGCAGCTTCGTCGCGAATAGCAGCAACAAATACGCGCGCTTTTCGCGGCTGGGGACCCGTCGCCCCAGCCGTCCCGCCAGCGTCCCAACCTCGTCCAGCAACTGTTGAGCAAGAACGACAACACGGCGGGCCAGTAGTTCTGGGATCAACATGTTGTCCACCAGCGGCTTCTACCGCTGCTGATACCGCAACGACCTGTACTACAGCTGCAGCCCCCGCCCGCAATCTTCGACTACCGTTCCAGGATCCGCCCGAGCGACAGTGCTTTCTGAGGAACTGCGGCGCCGCCATCTGGAATCTGATCTTTCCTAACAGAACAGGAGGCAACGTCGGCACAAGAACTACACCTGGTGGTAGTAGTAGAGGTGGCGCCGGCGGCGCACCAGCAGGAGCACGACAACAAGGCACGAATCTTGTTCCAAGTCAGCATGCTGTAACTGGGACGAACAACGCAACTACGAACTTCATTCCGCAAGTCTTCGGCCACCCGGTGCCACCACCGCGCGATCGAACTCCACCACTGCAGCAGCCGGCTTTTATTACCCGGCTGTAAGTGCAGAAGGGAAGTTGTGCTTGTGTTGCCAGAGCTTGCAGTGTCTACTTCGAACGACGGGCAAATGCGATGTGTTTTTGTGATTGTGATGTAGAAGATCGTGGATCAGTACAGTGCTATTAGTCACCTCATGTATTAATTATGATGTTGTTTTTCGAATAAATTATGGCGAATTTTTCATCGTGCTCGTGGCGACGCTGGCAGAGCTTGTCCGGATGATAGATGTAGAGGTAGATTATGATCTCGTCAACAGTTTGGAAAAAAATAGGCCTGTATGTACAAAAACTTTGCAAAAATCATTTTCTTGAGCATACAAACTCGCGCTCGACTGGTACTCCAGTATTGATGTTGGCTCACGACGTGGTTATGCCGATTAGGTGTCTCTACTCTTACTCTTTATCATGAGAACATAGAAAACTACAAAAACTGAATGTTAAACTAGCAGACAACTGGTGTCTTCCGACGCTTCTTCTTCTCGATGAGCTACGAGTGAAGGTCTCGTGCATGCAAATGATTTTCTTGTGTACGCTGTTGTGAACAATAAAAAATAATGGATGCGTTTGACTTTTGACGATTGTACTATACTCTGAAGAAATGCAGCAGCACGCAACAGTTTTATTTTTTTCCTGGGTCCTGCTCAAATGCGCGGCGGATGAAGCTATTTGTTGCATAATTTGTCGATGTTGTCCTACCAGTGCTCGTCAGCATCTTCAACATTCAAAAACGTAGAACTAAGACTAACGAAAAAGAAACAGATCCGCTCCATGTGTCGCTGCATGAAACAACATTTGAAGATCGCGAAAATAAGAAGTAGATCTACCGCGGCCGAGAATTGCGAACAATCTGGATAGAGCCAAAACAATAAATAATTAACGATCTCGACGAAGAAATGGTTTTTTGTCCGCCCTTGACCTGACGGCGGCGTGCCTTTTTGATCTTCTTTTCGAGTTCTTTCCTGTGGTAAAGAATTGGTAGATCTAGAGGTAGGTCGTGTAGGCTTTTGCCTTAAACGCTCCTGGCTCTGCCACCAACCGATGTGGTCTTCACAAATTTATTGATTGCAAAAACGACAACAGGGTAGTAGAAAGACTGCTGGTCAACAGCTTTATTTCGTAATTAGCATAAAATTAGCCTTTTCAACATCGCGACCCCATACGCTGTTGTACATGTCAAGGATAATTTTACCCTCTGTCGTATTACTATCACATACTTGCATCATCTCATATCAAGAACCCTTCATCTGATACAAAGAAAACAAACATGGCGCCGGCTGCGAAAACAAAGTTTCCCTACCCGGAGGATTGGGACCCGGCAGCGGAGGGCTACCTCTCCGAGACGGAGGAGGTGAAGTCCTCTTTCGAAAAGCCGAAGTTCCCCGACACGCTTCTGGTGCTGAATCTCCCCAAGGTCGCGAAGGGGGGTGAAGGGGAAGACAAGTACGCAAAATTGCAGAAGGCGATCAAGAAAAAACTCGGCAAGGACGACAGCGATCCTGGCTTCGAGCTGGAAATGAACATCAACCCCAAGACGAACGAAACCGACGGCTGCGCATTCCTCAAATTCCCGAGCAAAACCGCCATGGAAAAGGGAAAAGCAAGAATCGACAACTTCAAATTTGGCGCAAATGTACATACAGCTACTTTTTATCTTCGAAGAAATTTAGTAAGGTGATTTTTGAGGTTTTCACGACTTCTGTATCATTTGAACATAGTAGCTCTTGATGATGACGCGGCCATTTTGTTTCTCACCACCGAGCATAGTGATGATCGAGGACACTACAAGTGGAGGACTTTCCAAGAACGCAATCCAAACTCAATTTTTGAAAATCACAGAAACTCGCTGCTCTCGCTTTGGACGAATTGGACACCATTATGGAGCTTCCGGAACACTTCCAAGCCGCCACGGGAAGCCATTCTTTGGCGTTGACCGCCGACGTTAACGATTGGATGTTGGATGATCAAGGTAAAAATGAACATCTGTTTTAGGAAGATGCCAACATGGCCATATAGGACTGCAGACGCACCATGAGGGCTTTTTTTTGTAGGTTGCGGAAAGTTGGGAGACTACGACTAGCACCTTCAAAACGTCGTTTTTTTCCGCATCCTGTCTTCCTGTTTGACTTTCTATGTAAGTAGCGAAGTCATGAGTTTTCGATCATCTACAAGAAGAATTGATTTGCTAAATTATGGATGTGTTTTCGATTTCGACGACATCGACTTCTACCCAACAACTCCCAGGTCGTGAGCAAATCATGCTTCGTTACCAGCAGGAGACAGAAATCTACCATGTCGATCCCCTGCACGCATTGGTACCATACTACTGCGGTGAGCGAGAAAAGCAAAAGGGCCGGGTGTGGTGCGACTGGAAGGTAATACCATGCTCATATTCTCCTATTTTACCTTTGCATTGCAGCATCAACCCGCTTTTCCCTACTGGGCATGAATATGTCGAGTTTCACATACACCTATGTTTAAATTCTACTTGCACAGAACATGCATAAGAAATTTAGTGCACAACTAAATATATGTAAATGTATGTGCGATTACATGATGTTGAACTTGATAGATTTACAAGCTGAAATTTGCAGTCTCTTCCCGTACAACTAACAGGTTGTGTGGTCCCCGCACGGCAGCTACTTGATCACGGTCCACAAGCCGGGTCTGGCCTTGTGGGGCGGTAAGGATATGGAACAGAAGCGAAAACTGATGCACAAGGAAGTTCAGGAATTGATGTTCTCCCCCAACGAGGAGTATCTACTCACCTGGAACGGCTCCCCGAAGGAGGACGGGGACAAATCCGCGTACCGAATTTGGAACGTGCAGTCGGGAACCATTTTGAAGGAAATCGCCACACCGCAATACAACCCATCAGGAGTGCCAGGTAAAATTTTTAAAAGACCAAGAAAAAAGTAGAAAACTTGGACTTCTCATGCTCTTTCCGGTTACGGGTACGGGAAAAAGATGTTTGTCATGATGTATGACCGCAAAAAATATCGTGCAGAACCCCACAACATCAAATCTACCAATCAGGTGCCTTCCCGCACTTGCTTTTCAGCCAGGACAGCACGTTTTTCGCCCGTTGCACTGAGAAGGAAATCCACATTCACTCGCTCCCCTCCTGCGCACCCTACAAGAGGCCAGGCATGACGGAGGCCGTGCCCTTCCGGTTCGAGAACGGAATCACCAGCTTCCAGTGGTCCCCAACGGATAACATCATCGCGGTTTGGTCCCCGCAAGTCAACGACTCTCCGTCGTGCTTGACTGTCGTTGACGCAGCGAGCGGGCAAACGTATTATACTTGGATGATTTTTTGTTCTACTACAGCGTCAAGCTCAACTACTTCTAGTATCATGAGTAGATGATGTAGCTGAATACACTTTGTTGATTATCAGCTTCTGTTTTCCACTTAGAACTTGAAATTTGAGTGAAGAATTTCGAATTTAATCGTAAAACATCAAATTAAACAGACTGAACAACAAGTCCCGTTTGAATTTCAACGCGACGATGCACTGGCAGAGCAACGGCGACTTCCTCTGCGTCGTGCTGGCGAAGAAGGGAAAGGTCAAGGACGGCAAGGAACAGGCTGGGGGAAAGGCCAAGAACTTGGATATTCTCCGGTTAAGAGAAAAGAACATCCCGGTCGAGACGGTGGAAGTCGAAGAGGGGATTAAAGGTACTATTCAAGCGTTTTGTTTTTTTCGAAGATGTTGTGTTGCCGGTTCGCATTTCTTAATATCCGCTTATAAGAAATTATATAGCAGCGGTAGATGAAAGCTGCACCTGCTTCCTTTTTTCCAACGGGCATGCTGCAGCTTTTCGCTGCATAAACTACAGTGCGTGAGGATCACGCAGCAAGCAATTTCAAAACCTACAACATGAAGAACCCCGTCCGGGGCGGGCCGCCGGCCCGCCCAAATACTTCGCCCAGC
>JACKZZ010008550.1_pt1 | contig 10090 bp, 9 predicted proteins | sample 8027871 | NCBI WGS metagenome assembly JACKZZ01 (sample SAMN15724774, study PRJNA655200) | protist metagenome | isolation source: fluorescence activated cell sorting (FACS) single amplified genomes of... | place: USA: West Boothbay Harbor, Gulf of Maine | collected 2000-07-19
ATCGCTGCAAAGAATGGTCACGACGATTGTATTAAAGCCCTGAAGGATCTGAAAGCTGATGTGCTTGCGGCTGATGAGAAGAACATGACCCCGCTTTTTATCGCTGCTTGTTATGACAAGATGTCTTGTGTGAAGCTTCTACACAAGTTTGGTGGACTGCTTGACTCCGAAACCAAGAGTGGTGATCGGCCGATTGGCATAGCTGCTCACAATGGCAAGAATGGAGCCTTAGAGGCGCTAATTGCCCTGGGGGCCGACGTAAAGAAGGGGCGTAAAGATGGCGCTTCAGCTCTTTTCATTGCCGCCAGCAATGGGCAAAAGGCTGGCACATTGAAAATGTTGAAGGATGCTGGTTGTGGCGTGAATGACAAAGACGATTCCGGCTGTACGCCGCTTTATGTTGCAGCTCAGAAAGGGCACTCGGAAGCAGTCGGCGAGCTTCACAAGATGGGAGCTGATCTTAACATGGCACAGAACTCGGGACTAACACCTCTGTTTATCGCTGCTGCGAATGGTCACTCAGCTTGTTTAAAGAAGCTTTACGATCTTGGTGCAGATCCAAAAATCACATCTAATTCTGGCGATGCTCCTATTAGCATTGCGGCGCATAATGGCAAGATCAAGGCTGTTGAGTGTCTGGTAAATGATATGAAGGTGGATGTTGAATGTCCTCGTAAGGACGGTGGCTCACCTCTGTTTGTCGCAGCGCTCAACGACTCTGTAGAAGCGATCAAGTAAGTTTTGTTTGGCTTTGTGAATTGTTTCTGTTTGTACTGGCACTAATCTGTCCGTTATGCGTTCTCCTGTTGCTCTTACTTTCATAGAACACTTGTGAAGCTCGGTGCCGATGTGAACCGTTCGCGCACTGATGGTGCACCCCCGCTTTATATTGCCGCCAATCTTGGCAAACTAGAGGCATTGACGGCTTTGGTGAAGGAATACAAAGCAGATATCCATAAGGCGACTAAGACTGGTGTCACGCCAATGCACAGTGCTGCCTTGGGTGGTCATCCGAAATGCATCCAGGTACTGAAAGATGCCGGTGCGGATGTGAATGCAAAAACAAATGCTGGCAAGACCCCTCTTGATCTGGCTAAGGAGCATAAACGGGCTGATGCGATCACCTTACTGGAAAAGCTTGGTGGACACGCCTCATAAATAGTGTTCGAATCGGGGCAATGCGATGCGATGCGATACGATGATGAAGGTGTTTTGGGAAGAGATACTAGAGCGACGCTGTTGTGTAAGGAGAGAAGTAAAGGAGGAACTCGGCTTGGCTTGGCTTGGCTTGGAGTACAGTAGGTGATTGATTATGTTAAAGTTTGGAATACCGGTATGCTGGCAGACGTCGGGAGAGGAGTGGAGCGGTCGATGCTGGTGTCGCTGCCAGTACCTAATATAGTAGTTGGTTTTCAATATCACGGGCTTTTGGCAACACGCACGGGGATGAAGTTGCACCTTTTCCCCATGAATAAACGTCCTATACCTGCTTGTGTGCGGTACCGGTACCATGTGAAGGCATGTAAGCTGGATATGGAGATACGAATCCAAGCACTCAAATGATATTAAAGTTGCTTTCTGAACAGCAGATAACACCAAACAATAAAAATTATAAACAACAACAACAACTACCGTTTCTTGTAAAGTTTCAGTATGTTGTGAACATGCTTGCTATTCTTTTTATGCGATTTGATCGCTTTCCTACTAGACGAAGACTTTCGTGGTTTAGCTGTGCCATATTCTGTAACCTTCTTATTAAATAAATCCTTCTGCTCTTGAATCTCATCAGTTGCTAGCTCAAGATAGCTCTTTTGGTGTTCTGTCACTTCAGCACTAACACGACGACTTACGATGGCACTATGGTTCTGTTTTTGTAATTGTCGAACTCGCTTTTTAGTCACAACAACAGCTTGTTGTGATCGATCAGAGTATGACAGATGCTTCTTTAGGATATTTGAGCTCATCTTGATTGTTATTTTATATATCAACAAAGTATAATGAGCAGTACACCTGGTACACTGCTGATAACGTTGCCCTAGAGTTACAATCAAAGTGAGTCAGCTAGTTGTCTGCTTCAGCTTTCACTTCTTCACTTCGTCCAATGATATGATTTCAATGGGAAATGGAAATTATTTAATTAAATAGCTAACAGATATAAGGAGTCCAGCAGGGTACTGTACCAAGGTGCACCAGATGTGGTGAACCAATGATGTACCTGATGTATCAATAGTGGTTAATCAATGGTTGTGAGAAGGCGGGCAATTTTTCATTTTTTGATTTTATCAGTATGCAGCAGAAATCGTTACTTTTACAGTTATTTTGACTTACGATAATTATAAAAGAAGCAGTGTATTTGTTCTTTACCACAGCCGGTACCAGGTAAACAATATTCAGCTCAACAGCTGTATTACAAACAAAAAACATACACTCTTAATTAGGTTATAACAAATACCACTACGATAATAATTAATATAACGAATATTTTACAATTTCTTTGAATACATGCGCCAATTGCGAATTAATCCACGAAACATGCCACCATTTGAGGGGTTCACCAACATCATGTCATTGTCATTGAAGTCACCAATTTCCTCTACTTTCTTTGCTACTTCATCGGTGATTGATATATTGTCAAGGGTGTTGCCATTCATTGATACCATTGCAACAGCATGCGCAGCATCAACTTGAACCGCCACATCATACCAGACATCATACCAGACGTTTGTTCCATTGTGGGTGACAGGAAATTGCAATCGGCCATTGTTGAAAGTTATATATAGGTTTTCGGATGAGATTTTAAGGGCAAACCAGCGAAAGCCGTAACCACCAACACCCAAGTAATCATCCCATCCTTCTTTGGGATGAACAGCAAAAGACGTGGCAAACACATAGTGTCTCTTATTTAATTCTCTGACGGATACCACTGCTTGGTAATCACCATAATAGTCCGCTTTTAAAGGCAAGCCAGTATCTTTATCAACAACTATTTCTGCAGGTAGCTTCATTTCCTCTCCTGTCACATCACATTCTTTTGTACCTTTAAAAGGAAAATGGAACATTTTCGTCATGCTGGAAGCACCCATATCATTTTCAATGCACACCTGGTTTTTCTCATACAGTTCATCTGGGTCCTTGTCTGGCTTGCAACCAGCAAACTGATCAACTTCTACTTCAGCTTCCTCCTCAGCAGCCTCATCGGCAATGGAGTACAATCTCCAATTTTTCATATAACCGGCGAAAGTTTCAGCACATGAGAAGTCAGTAAAACAAATCGTGTTGTCATCGTAATCAGGAACATTGCATATATCATAGTCAGCGAATGACCCGCCCAATCTCACTGGGTCACACACCAAGTCATCAAACAGCACTTCGATGAGCAAATTGCGCATATCAACGTGAACAGCAACATCATGCCATGTCGCAAGAGACACTACAACTGGCTCATCATTATGTTTGACGGTCATACATGTACCGTAGTTGTCAAGAGTAATACTCAAACTATTTGAACCACTAGTCTCCACCGCTAGTCCAAACCAGCGACGCGAAATGCCACCGAACACCAGTACGGTCGCATCCCGTTGTTCATATGCTGCAAAGGAAGTGGCAAAAATGAAGTGTTTTTTGTTCAGTGAATGACACGGGCCCTTCGCTAACAACCCGTAGTTATTCGTACCCTTAATTTCTTCGTATGCCTTGCCATCAGCGAATAGACCGTGCACTGCATGCACAAACGATGCTTTGGGAATCTGCATATTTTTTGAAGGGTCGTTGAAATCGCTAGTGTCACCTTCGTGTGCGAACGGGAACTTAAACACAGTGTGCATGTCTTTCAAAACTGGGAAATGGTCCAACATGGTTGAGGTAAACTGACCATGTAATTGAAGCTCCGTCTTTGGAAACGGATAATCCGGATGGGCTGAAGGGCCTGACGCAGATGCGGACGAAGGCGCAGGGGCAGACAAAGGCGCAGGTTGAGATACAGCTGCATCAGGAGGAGCAGCAGCAGCAGCAGAAGGCCCCGCGACCAGATCCACCGATACACCCACAGCCTTAAAATCTTGCAATTTGTCGTATAAACTGCGGGCCTTAAGGGCCATCTTGACACCGAGCTCCTTCAGATCGTCTGCCGATTCTACGGCATACAGCGCAGAGCCATCAATTTCTTCTTCTGCCATTGCAGCACTGTACTTGGAATAACCTATCCCATTTAAAAGCGTGGTCACTTGACTAATACTGAGTGACTTAAGCGGCAACATGTCACCTCCGCTTCCACCTGCTGATGCAACGGCATCCCCAGCAGATACCGTCGCAGCTGGAGCAACAGGAGCCGACATATCACCAAAGCGATCGTTTAAAGTAGATCCGCAGACACTAATAATTTTGGAGATCAAGTCATCCATCAAGGCGTCTAGATTTCCTGTAGGATTATCGTCGCTCAAAGCGCCAGACAAATCCACATACAAGTTGCCACCAAGAACAAAACCTACTTCACCTGTCCAGTTTGCGGGACTTTTCATCTCGGGGCTAGGATCAATGAGAACAGAAATCATCTTTGCGCCTGTCTTGCGACGAGCCGCATAATTAAACCAGCCATGTATAGTGGCAGATCAGCGCATCCCGCAAACACTTCTGCTACCCATGCCTGCACGCTCACAGGTGTCCATTCACGCACATTAGTAGGGTTTTCTTCTAAGAATGTTTTCGAGAGTGTCAGTTTCTCCATTGCGCTCTTAAGTCTTTCGTCCACTACAGGAGCAGCTGTGGTTGAAGCTGGAGTTGGTGTTGGTGCTGGAGGCATCACCTGGGTGTGATAGTAAGCAACAGGTGCCGGAGCGGGAGCGGGAGCCGGAGCGGCGATTGGGGCCACATATCCCTGCTGAGATTGATGCGCATAGGCGCTCGGATGCTGCTGTGGTAGTGGTACTGTAGGGTTTCCACTATATACTAAAGGCTGCTGTTGTTGTACGTACGAGTGTGGTGGTGCTTGTTGACCCAGGTGAGCAAAGGCATCAGGTGGCGACGCTGCAGGTTGTTCAGCAGCAAAAAAAATATCAATCTCCGTAGCGTTGCAGCCATCCTTAGTCATACGCTGCCGTACGGCACCTGCAGGCAATGCTTTTTTCATCTTCGTATATTTATTCAGATTTGCTTAAAACACAGCGGAAGTTGCCGGCTGCTCGGTATACCCTGTATACATCTGAGCCGTCTTAAAATGCAATGCAAAGCTAATGAGCAATTAATGAAAGCTTAAATATCCACTATTAAATTCAATAATAAGTTGGGCGAGACAAATTAATGAATTGTTGCAATTGGCACCGATCTTTTTGGATTTGCCTCCAAATTGGTACAAAATTGCCAGCCCATCGGAGGTTTTCAGTTCTGCAATTATCACCCCCACACAGGGACAAAAGTGTATGGACACACATGCACGGCGAAAATTATTGATAACAATAAATTGTTTACATAAAAAATACCTCAACACATCAGCTTACGGCGCAATCAGCGCAAACGTGACTGCCCTCCCATGCCAGTCAATTCAAACGGCTTCTTAGGAGCTCGTATCTGATCTTTCTCCTCTTGGCGATCTCTGAAAGGTTGTCTGCCAGTATCAGACACAGGAGCGTTTCGACCCATCCAGCTAGGGAACACAGAGTCCGTATTGGCCAGATTAGCAGATACAGGAGGTCCAGATGGTGCAATGGGAGGAGCATAAGCAGGAGTTGGGTTGTCCAGCGCACGGACGGAGAAAACTTTGCTGTGACTTCGACTGCGACTTCTACTTCTCTGTCTGCGACTGTCGTCATCCCTCTCTCGGTCCCTGCCACCATGCCTGTCTCGACTCCAGCCCCTGTCGTCATCTCTCTCCCGAGAATTCCTGCTCTTGCTGTGGCCAGCATTCCTGCCATCATCTCTTTGCTTGTGGTGATGCCCTTCATCCCGATCACTCCGCTTCCTGTCTCTGCCTCGCTCTCGGTCTCGCTCTCGGTCTCGCTCTCGATCCTTGCTGCGATCACGAGAGGATCTGTGGTGTTTGTGGTGCTTATGGTGCTTATGGCTCTTGTGGTGTTTATGCGAGCGTTTTCTCACATCTTCATAGGCAACTTCAGCAGTTGCAGAGGCAGAGGAAGAGGCAGGGACAGCGCCTGCTGCATTCAAAGGTATTGTAGAGTCCTCGATCCTCGTGCTAGACACGACACCTCTAGTACTCCACACATTCACACCTTTGTTAACATCAAATCCATTCATCTCCACCAAACCATCCTCTCTTTGTTGCGTATAAGCATGACCAGCAGAGATTTCCACTCGCCCAGTACCAGAACCAGCGCTATTTCCATATATATTCGCTTCTAATTTTTCCTCTTCTTTTTCACGAATCTCTTTAGGTAAGCGATAATTTTCGACATGATCCACCTACAATATAATATAACACATCACATAACAAGTTAACATCAATACGTTCATAGTATTAATTAATCCCATTCAACAGGACAGAAGTATTAGTATTACAACAACAAACCAAATGTTACAGCAGAGCAGTGAGCAGTTAATGTCACCAGAACGCTATATTGTACTCACCCTAAGAGTTTTCTTTAACAACGTAACTCCATTTAAATTATCAACTGCCAAAATCGTAGAACGCTGATCTTCATATTTTAGAAAAGCATATCCTAAAGATTTGTTTGATGCCTTATCACGTGCTAAATTAATGTCTTCAATCTCACCAAATTGTGACATAACACAAATTACATCCCCTTCTGAAAGTTCAGAGCTTAAACCACCGATAAATACCCACCCGCTATCTTTATACTTTTCATGCCATGAGCCACCAGTTATACCACCAAAAATACCAACATCAATTTCTTTTTCAGTAATTTGTTTTAATTCTTTAACAACATTCATGACAAATATAGTCTGAGAACAAATTCCAAAAATCAAACTGTATTATAGTACATAATTTGCTAGCACGCCAAGAGAAAAGATATTTAGAATCGCCAATTGCAATATGAACACAGTCGAAATAAGAATAGCGATCGTTTTATCGTTCTATTTGTTATAAAAGCACTATTTAGTGTGTGGATGATACCGGTAGTTCACTCACTTCACTGGTTGAATCAAATAATGTGTTCAAAATTTCAAGCTCAGTGGGTTCGCGAGACTGCTGGTGTGCGGTCAAATTATTAGAACGGCAGCAGAGCATCATTGAGGGAGTGCACCAGGTGCAGTCGGCAGCAGTGACCGAGTCTGTCAGTGCAGTCGGTTACAAGCAAAATATATATTTTTAGTGTATAGTATACCGGTAGTGTATACAATAGCACACTGACCAATTAAGTGACACGATTGTGCTTCAGGATCTGCTGAGTGTTGCTAATACAGTCATGAATTGACACGCCAGTAACATAATTACCCACCAATGTGCACCGGTTTCGCTCCGAAAATGTTTGATTCTTTGCCAGATCAAGAATACTCCGAATTTTCTCTTGATAACCTCTGCAATCAATCAAGCACAGGACAATGACGGGAGGATGTGAGGTGATGCTGCATCTACAGACAGATACTAGCAACAAACAAATACATACATACATGTACTCACAATTCGAATTGAGGAATACCTTTCTCCCACCGCTTGATACCCAGTAAAACTGGTTGCCGGACACTCAAACCAGATACAGACTTTGCTGACTGCTCTCGATTCACATAAGGCTGTGGTGAAATTACTCCACTGTGCAGCCGAGACGCAATATCTGGAAGGTACTGCGGAAGTTTCGCAGCAGCGGCCACATCGGGGGAGCGTCCCAGCAGCTGCATTAGCTCCAGATGTACCGTCCTGGCAAGTTTGCTATCCGACCAAGAAACTACGTTTCGACTACTGTCAGCTGCACCCTTCGGTGCGCTTCCATCCACACTGCCACCGCTACTGCTACTGCCGCTGCCACAAGCATCCGGTGATTCACATTTGAACTCATCTCTTACTCTTTCACCTTCATCGATACTTTTCTCTCGCTGTCGCTTTGCAACTGAATGCATTCCACCAAGGAAGGAAGTGAAAACAACGTAATTCTCATGAGGAGCTTCAAGCCTGCCTGAGAATAGCTGAGAAGACCAAATAGTTCCCAGCGTAGTGAATGGCGATCGAGAACCTTTTGTCGAACAATCTGATGGCAGTTTCAATGTGCTTCGTGGTATCAAATGACCAAAAGCTTGTAGCCAATTGGTTGAGCTGTCATTTCGTAATAGTTCAGGTGGATAAGCAGTAATCACGGAGGCTACCGGGCAATAAACCACCGAGTTGAGGAGTGACACCATAGGTTCTGGAAATAATCTCAGCATCCCCGAAGGGTTAAAAGCATCACTTCGACGGCGTCTGACCTCATCAGCTCTCCATCGGGCACTTCGCATACTGTCAACATCACTCACATCAATCCTACCTGCTGATACAGCAGAAGTTCGTGTTGATTTGTCAATAATATTGGCTGCAACGAAAGCAGGTGTGGCAAGGATAATTTCTCGGCTTGATACCGATTTCAACTCTCCACTGGCTGTACGAAACACTGTTTGATAGAGCTCTTTCTCTGTGTCATAATGGATTCTAACACAAGAGTGCTCCGCATGAACAGACGCTAGATCAGGGTGTTTTTCAATACGGCTCACAAGAGCATCTGTTAACACCTGCATACCGTTCTTGAAGTTGCAGAGGGAACCTGCCGGAGGCTTGGGGATTTCATGCCCAGCAGTTGCCTGAGAAGTGGTATCAGGTCGCTTCTTTAACAAACCTGCGAGACTTGAACCGATCACAGATTCTAAAATACTGCGGGAATAGCGCACCACACGCTGACCTTCTTTAGATTGGCTTCGATTCAATTGGTGATGAATGTTATCAATGGGTTGGTTGTAGAGATCAAACTGTTTTATTTTAGGAAAAGCAGCAGAGATACTGAGAGACCTTCCATCGCCTGCATAAACACCGCTGATAAACGGGTCCACCAATCGCTCGTACAATTCTTTACCAAAATGACGAGTGAAAAACTCTTCAATGGTCTCTTCGCGAAACCCATTGATGCTCTGCTTATCATCATGGTCATTAAGTTTACCTCTACTCCCTCCAGCATTATTATTGTTTAAAGGTAAGTTTATAAATCCTAACATTCCTTGTATTAATCTTAACTTTCCAAACAAAGAGAATAAAGTTGAACTAACAAATTGTTTCAGTGAATGAGGTAATGCAGTCAAAGCATATTTTTGTAACATTTCATTTGCAAAAATGATATATCGAGGTAATGATGGGTCAGCATAAGCAATTTCATCAAGAATTTCAAGTTCTTGACATAATTTCAGAATAGCATCAGTTGGTTGAAAAGAATTAGGGCCTTCTTCCCATAAAAAACCAGAACCTTTTTTTGAAACAATATTTCCACCAAATGTAGGTTTAGCTTCATATATCCCAACAGAACGGCCAGCTTTGATACATTCATGTGCAGCAGTAAGGCCACAAAGACCTGCACCGATCACAACCACATCACTGTCCACTGTTGTTCCCCTATCGTTATTGTAAATTGCACTGTTCTTCTTCTTAAGTTTCATAGATCCTAAAACATCATTAAACCTATCAATCCGATGTGATTTACTACTAGCAATGGACATTGGAGATACCGGAGCACTGCGTATCCAGTTCGTACCACCATTGCCAATCCCCATTGCGGGGTTGCTTGTGCCCGACACCACCAATGAAAGCGTAGCTATCAAACAAACGTGAGCCACCAGATTCTGCATAATCAAATTTATAAAAGGAATATATGATAGATTTTAGCCTATCATTGTATTCTGCATCACCTGCTGGTGTAAGTTTACTATCGAGAACACCACTTACACCAGACTGTGTTGCTGTACCAGCAGGGGTAGTGTGACCAACAGACCACGTTGTCGATTAGAAATTGGTGGTCGATTAGAAATCACTGATCACTGATGTATGATTATTTGACGCAGCTTGACATCACTGGTATAATTCAAAAATTGCTGCTGTATTATTAAAAATCAATGCTTCAGCAGAGCGGAATGTGATAATCAATATATCAAAATTAATGTGCTGCACATT
>JACKZZ010013871.1_pt1 | contig 10090 bp, 13 predicted proteins | sample 8027871 | NCBI WGS metagenome assembly JACKZZ01 (sample SAMN15724774, study PRJNA655200) | protist metagenome | isolation source: fluorescence activated cell sorting (FACS) single amplified genomes of... | place: USA: West Boothbay Harbor, Gulf of Maine | collected 2000-07-19
TTACTGGCTGATTATCATCACATTTCGTCTCACGAGGTGAATACAAAAACAATAAACAAAATTAAATTTGTGGGACGACACATAACAATATGTCGGTAATTATAAATAATTAATTGATTTTGTGTTTAACAATAGTCTTGTTTGATTTCATTATTTCAAAAATTGAATCAAATCATTAAACGATCAGGGCTGGGGAAATTTTCAACCAGGCGACCGACTTGTGGAAAATGGTTTCGTACTTCGGAGCCGGAATGCAGAATGTATAAATAATGAATTAATTTTTTTTTTTTTGTGAATCGTTTAACGTCAACACTCTCGGTGACATAATATCCGTGAGGGACGAACCTGCCCACTACTCACTTAAACCTGCCCACTACTCACTTATGATTAAATAATTATTTATTGATTGTTTTGGAGTGACGACGTGATGGTTCCTGACACCGTTGAAGGTCTAGCCAGGCCGCCGTATTTCAATGGTACGTACCCCATCCGGCGGAAGCCGTTTGAACACCCATTTTTCATCAAATTTTGTCATAATTTTAAAAAATGAACCTTTCGAGGAACCCTTTTGTCAATGTTTTTCGCTTGTGGAAGAAATTTGAGTTGTTAAAGTTTTGACATGGGCATTTGATCGTAATTTTTCATGTTTTCCATATTTTTCCTGGTCATCATGGTACATTTGTTTTCTCCAATAAAACATCATTTTCGTGTTGTTGATATTATTCCAAATTTTGAAGGCATGATTCCGGCGAACAATTGTGGAAGGCCATGTATGTTTTGCGGCAATGCCTACCCTCGACAGTACAGAATCCTCGTCAAGCCTCAATATAATTAATATGATTAAATTGTTTTTTTCAAATTTTGTGCGAGTTTATGCATTGATTTTTGATAGCACCATCGAATATTGATCGTACCATGTTTCGTTTTGCCTACAGAAGTGTGATTGTCGATAATTAATTATTTTGAACAAATCCACATACAATTTTGTCTTCGTTTGTTGGATTGATGTTCAACCAATTCATCAGATAACGAGTTGTGAAATTTCCATGAAATTGAAGTCCAAAAAAGTTTGTTTTTCTGACGGCGCGGCTTGCGAAAACTAACGTGGCCATCTTGCTGACCACCGCGCAATAAAAAAACACACAACAACAAAACAAATAAAAACAACATGTGTCCAAATGCAAAAATCGTTTGAACGACATCAACAATTCAATTGAAATTTCGCACTACATTCCCAGGCGAAATAAAATTTCAAAAAGAATTTTTATTTCGCCTTGGAATATTTCAAAAAGACTATCGAGAATGCGAGCGACTCGCAATGCTGCAACTCCAAACAATTTGCTCCCCGCAACAAAAAACCACACACACATACAAAGAATACATACGGACAAACAACAAAAAACGCAGTGCACGGTGTGGATGATTATTATTGGTGATGTGTGCGTGAATAAATTAAAGGAACGTCTGATCATTTGGCGATTGGATAAACAACCAACCAACGCCATCCAAACTCTGCGAAGGGCGCGCGACGATTTACGATCGCTTTACGATTTCGTCGACAGAATCGTGTGGCCTTGATCAATCCTGTGCGTGCAAAATAAAATAATTATACAATTGAATCCAAAATGGAATGATTTAATCTCATTTCAAATTGATTATTTAATTGAGATTACAAAATGCAACATATGATGTTGAACTAAATAATTAATTACAACATCATCGAAAACTTTTCAAAACAAATCGTCATCAATTTTACATGTGTTGCAATTTGACCCATCAATTAATTCGTAAAATAAATATAATTAATGTGTATAATAATAAAAGACTCACCAATTAATTTGTAAAATATGACATTGTGTATAACAATAAAAATGTGCTAATGGCATTCAAAATCTGACCATTTGACAAAGGTTCAAAAGCGAAACATCAGTAATATTTACGATTGAAATGATAACAATAGTTCACTTGAACATGAACGAATGTAAACAGTAAAACATTGTATGTGGATGCAGATAAAAACTTGTGCTAGCACTAATGACGCAATCTGACAAACAGCCCATCATAATGCTACATTTGGAAAGAAATGATGCAAACAAACAATTAATTTCATTTGATCGACGCTCGAAATGAAAAGCCAATCAAAACAAATTAATTATTTGATTTTGATCCTGATATGATTTGAAACAAGAATAATAACTATAATTATTATTAATTATATTAAATATTTAATAAATTTAAATTAATATGTAATTATTATTATTGTTGCTTAAGAGGAGGGCTCGCCGCATTTATCAATGATGCAATCGTTGTCGAGGGCGGCGTCCTTGGTGCAACCCTCCAGGTTTTCAAGGCCACACCTGATGCACTCTGCGGCATCATCAAGACTGTCGCCCTCGCACGGCTTGGAGCTGCAGCCAAAAAGGCAGAGAGCGGACACGCCGGCGGCTAACAAAAAAAAAAAATGAACACAATGAACCATATTTTTCAAACCATTTTTTTAAAAATTTAACCCAACGGAGTCCTCAATCCATATACGATACAAAACAAAATAAATGCTATTCATCTGCACGTAAAACTCCAATACAATGCCAACAAATTCTATATGGAATATCTCTTTAATGACATGTACAGTGATCAATCTTTGTGATAATAATTGTCTGTATTCAAATTGTTGCATTTGATAAAATCATAACCATTTCTTGAATCATCCTATGGGATAAAAATTAAATTAACTTTAATCAAATTGAAAGAATTCAGTTGATTCAAAAAATCTTGAATGTTCGAATTCTTGAATTACATTTTGTCGGCACAAAAACCCATGTTATTAAATCCTCTCTCGCATATTTAGATAACAGGATTATTGCCCTGTGTCAAGACACTTTGAATAGGCTAGTTTTCTATTCAAAAAACGGTTGCCGCTTCCGTTCGAAATTCTTTCAATTTGATTAAAGTCAATTTAATTTTTATATTATATCAGACACGAAAATGCTCAACGCGTTGATTGATGAATTACCGAAAACAACAGCGATACGAGACAACATCTTGATTGGAAATGGGGTTTCGAAAAAGAAACGAAGAAGGTCTTCAATTGAATCTGAAACAATTAATAATTAAAATACAAAAAATTCAAATTAATATGTTTTTTTAATGCGCTGCTGTGTGAAATAAATGATTAAACATAACAAACCATTCGGTGAATAAGGGGATGGACGGGGCAACCACCGCGCCTGCAGCGCGGAATTTTGTTTTGTCATTTTTGTCACTTTTGGATCCATTCAACTTTCGAATTATAATGGTTTCGTGACCTGATTTCGTCATTTTTGCCACATTTGGGTCCGTTTACCAATGTTTTATAGTGGTTTCGTGACCCGATTTCGTATTTTTTGTCATTTTTGGGTCCATTTAGAATTGTTTTTATAATGGTTTGACGACAAAATTTTGAATACAAAAGATGAATTTGTCAAAAATGACAAAAAATAAAAAAACGCCTCGAGCGTTTGCTTACTGACATTTTGGCGAAATCGCGGATCGATTTCATTCCCTATTGCGTTTTGTACAGACGGACAGACGGACAGACGGAGAACACCGTCACCGAAAAACACCCCCCTAAGCATTCACTTGCTATATTTTTCGCGCATAAATGTTTGACACAGGAAGGATTATTCATAGAAAACGATTGGTTTTTTGCCTCATCCTGAAAATATGCGCGGCTGGTCAATTGTCTACATATTTTCGTCATATTGACTCATAAATTGTGTCAAAATGCATAAAAAAATGTTTTTGATGAAATTCGTAAAATCATCATAATTACGATGGTTTTGGCACTCAAAAATTGCTTTTTCATAAAAAAAAAAAACATGCCCCTGTGGTCACCGCCAAAAAAACAATTGGACTTATTTGTCTCGCCTCCTTCCCCCTGCAATCAAAAAACGGCATCGAAACTGTTTTTGTGTTGCTGTTGTTTGCTGGCGACGTGGTTCGCGTAAGCGAGAATTTGAGCAAAACCAAAATTGCAATGAAACAAATGAAATGACATTCCAAGCGAGATGCACGCAATTACGTGTGATTTGTCAATGCAAAAAATGAAATATGGTTTGTTTGCTCTCGAACAAAGATAAGAAAAAGCTTGATTCTGGATCCGATACACATGAAAGAAAATATATGATTCAAAAAAATCCGCCGCCACATGTCGTTGCAAAAATGTTGATGTCCGTTTAATCATTGATTAGTTGTATATGAAATAATGATGACATGTTGAAACCAAATAATTTTCAATCAAGAGAAAATACAATAATTAATTATTCATGTTGGAAAACAATTTGCATTTCGTTTGCAAAAACAAAACATGAAACAAATAATGTTACATTATATGATTGGTTCAATGCCCGGTAAAAATATGTGGCAATTACAACGAAATATGGTTGAAACATATTGTTACAAATATTCAAATATCATCCATGAATTAATCAATTATCAAATGCAGAACATCATTTGTAAAACTGCATGTCATTTTATGAGCACATCGATTTTTCTTTTGTCCACACATTTGTTGCACTTCACGTCATGATCTTGGAAAACAATATGCGTGTTGTTTGCGAAAACAAAACATGAAACCAATAACAAACACCAATGCAAACCAGCGAATACATCCACAAACTGACGTACATTGTTGGGAAAATCTGACTAAAACAAAAACTATTTTTTTCAAACAAACAAACGACGGATTCGAGATGACAGATGATAATTCAATCACCCTCTTCTCAGGCCCCTGGTAGCCTGGCGAGTGCCAAGAGATAAAAACAAAAACTCAAGAAAAACGAGGCATTCGCACAATTCGAAGACAACTCACGCCGCTGATGACTCTCAGCATGCGGCCGCTGATCACTCTGATAATGCGAACTCAATGGTAATCGCGTTAGATATTTCTGTCGGGAAAACGATTTTTGAATTTGGACGCGTTTAGAATGTTTTTGATATGTTTTGTTGTTGTGATTCTGTTTTTTCTGACAGCGCGTCTCGCGTAAGCGAGCGTCAGAAATATTGGTGACACGTGATTGCATAAAATGAATGTTTTTGTTGCCGAATCATCAAACAAACATGGGAAGCATTTTGTTGTTTGTTTGACAACAAAACGAAACTGCGATTCGAGGGATGACAATGGCATGATGACATCCCTCTGGCCCAACGCATTCAGCCGAATCAAAGACACAACACATTAATCGCACCGAGGATGCCGCCGACAGGCGATGCTTACTCGTGGAATTAATGACTCGTTCAGAGTAAACCACATATTGTAAAAACGATCACTATTCTGCAAATCACCACATGGGGACGATGTGTACTCGTAAAATAATATTAATGATCGTAAATATGTCAATGTTTGAGTCAACTTCGTATGCGTTTTTTGCTTATTTTGGTTCCGTACTAATCGTCGATTGTTTTGATTATTTTATAACGATATTAAATTCTGGAACCCACAACATCCTGATCCGATTGTCACTTCAAAAAATATGGGAAACAACAAAAGAACCAAATTGAAACGACTCCCGAAACGAAACAACCTCCAAAAAAAAACATTGTTCGCAACCTTGATCGATGCACAACGTATCAGAAAATGCGAAAACATTGGCACATAATGCTGCAATTAGACCACACGTTTTCCACACAAATCTGCGTGAAAAAAAATCAAATGAATCAATATTGCTGAGACAAACATCTTTAAACAAAACTGATGACAAAAAAAATGAACAGAAAATATGACTAAAAAAAGAATCTCAATCCGGGATCCCTAAACCAAAACAAAAAACTGTAACCCCAACAATGCAAAACGTCAACATGTAATTCATTATTTTACGGTCGTGTTGTTTTTTGCAAATATAGAAAACAAAATTGCGGACATTGCATTTATGACGCTTCATTGCGTTCGATATTTGAGTCGGGACATCGCTTCTTGAATTTTCATTCGTTTTTAATGTGTTTTTTCATTTTGGTATGGCGATTGTGTATTGTCCTGCGTACAACTTCCAACATACCAACGTTCAAACTTACAACAACTCCTGTACGAAAAAATCAAAGCACAATGTGTCAGAAAATGCGAAAACATCAGCACTTACTGCTGCAATCAGACCACATGTTTCGACGTAAATATGAATGAATAGAAACGTATCATGAATAAAACTAATTATAAATCAATACTGCTGAAAAACATCTTTGAGCAAAACTGGTGACAACAAAATCAGCTGAAAATATGACCACAAACGAATCTGAAAACTGGTGACACCAAAATTTTGGTAGCGTGGTGGCTACAAGATTATAAAGACATGACTGTGGGCCGTCGAGAATAACGAATTGATATGTGCATGCATTGCAATACGAAATTCACAAATTCCCCATTCGATTGTTTGTTATTTTTTTCCAAATGTACTGTTTTTACCAAACGGAGACTTCGATGTGCATTCGTCAATAAAAATTCAATCACAATCGAAACACCCGTGCCATATACAAAACACAACCCTGACAGTAACGATATTGTTGAACCATCCAATACACTTCTCAAAACATTCACCATGACTGCAACGATATTGTTTTCACAAAACTCAATAACAAATTTCCAAACGACAACTAGATCGATGATTGTTTTTTGACCCAGCAGAGCCCTCAATGATCATCCGTCAATAAAGGTTCAATCACAGTCGGAACACTCCAGCCCAGAGGAAGTGTCAGACAATGGCCGAACAACTTATTTCGTGAATGGTATTTCGAACTCCTCCTGCCAATCCACGATGAATATTTATTTCCTGGCAACGGGGTGGTTTGAATAATTATTTATTTATTATGAATTACAATCATGTCAACAAAAAATTGTAATTCATTGACTTGCAATTGCATCCTCATCCACCATCGTCGTGGGTGGCCCATGGCCATCATCATCCACCATCGTCGTGGTTTGTCCACAATCGCTTGGAGAAGATACCACTGATTTGCACTGCTGCTGCTGCTGCTCATGATCGCCACCGTGGACCTGTACAATACGCATCATATTTACATCTAAATTCTGATTTTTGTTGTTGTTGTTGTTGTTGTTGTGTCTGACGGCGCGGTGGTGAGCAAGCTGACCACGCTTGCTTACGCGAGCCGCGCCGTCAGAAAAAACAAAATCACCGTGGAACTATAAATAACAATACGCATCATTTTGATTCAATCAATATTCAGGTGAATCAATCATTCAATGTATTTCTGAAATTGTTGTTGCAATCTGGTTGTATGAAGCGACTGAAAGAGCCGCAGACGTGAAAACTGTATGATCATTTCTTGAAGATTTATTGTTTGTGTCTGTGAAATTGTGATGTTTGTCAATGGAATTTTGAAGGGTGTTGCATGTTGCAATCTGGTTGTATGAAAAAACTGAAACAATCGCAGACGTGAAAACTGTTGAACGAAAAAATTGTCGTAAGAAGCAGATTGCTTCATTCGAAAATCGGAGAAAAATACAAACACGGTACAAATCAACATTTAACAAAATATTAATTAATTAATTATATCATTAATGAATTATTCATGAAACACACAAATATGTTTTTTTTTTTTTGGTGAACAATGATTAAAGTCATCCGAACCCCTCCCGCAGCGCGGGAAATTAAACGGATACCGAAGGACCTGAAGCCGTTAAGCACATCCACTACAACACACGGCTTACAAGGAATGCCAACCGGAAGTCAGAGACTCCCGTGGAGGCGCCAACATAAGATCGGCCCATATGTCCGATCCACACAACGCTCTACTCGCCCAATCCCCAACGCGGACACACACCATACGACGACCAGTCAGTCCCCTTCCCCATGACTGAACCCCTGATCGAAGAGCACCAAGACCGTCGAGGGACAGAAGGACGAAGGGGGTCAGGTCCCACCCAACCAATGACGAGCCCCCACGGAAGACGGACCCAGACACTCGGACTCGAAAAGAATACTCGGACGAAGGAACACTCTCGATCGGGGCACAATGCCCCCATGGTCATAAACTATTATTGCAAATCAGTTGCGAAAATGCTTTTTCACAAAAAAAAAGAGTACGATGGCAAGATTGAATTTAGCTAGACCAAATTCAGAACCAACATTCTGTTCATGCCATACATGTTGCATTCGACAATATGAATGACATGAAAGAAGAAAAAGAAAAAGAAGATCGTTGCGTTTGGATTATGTCGAGGGACCACACTCACATACACTCACCCACAGGGGATAATTACTCCTGTGAGCTACACAGAATACTGCTGCACGAATTTGAAACATCATTAGGCGCATGTGGGATACGGGCAAAACTAAAATACAATACAAATATGATATTACATTCATTAACTATTTCGCTAACATTTTGAATGAGAAACAAAAAACGGTTCATTCCAGTCATCACCAAACGAAAGAGAATCAGATCTCCAAAGATTCATAAATTGAATTGGCTTGAATGCGCTTGAATTACGTTGCGATTCATTATATTTATTAAATATATTCATATTATATCATATTAAATAATAAATAATTAATATCCATTACTGCAGATAATGATCGTGAGTTAACGGGAATTAGTGATCCTGTTAACGGGACGAGTCCAAAATACACCAAATACACAAATATGTAAAAATGTATCTTAGCTATAAATTTTATTCAAAAATAATTTTATGATTTGAGGCTTGATGATATTGTACACGAAGCAAATCGCGCTCGCGTTCCACGTGAGCGATACGACTTTGCAGCCAACGTACATCTTGCGATTTGGCATGCAACAATTCAAAAACCTTCTCCTTTGCCTGTGCCTTTCGCAGAAACATTGATTCCATGATACAAAATTCCACATAAAATGTAAAAACAAATCACACCAATTGACACTCAAACGCCTCTTTTGTACATCTTGCGATTTGGCGTCTACCAGCTGATCATGTTGTACCAGCACAAAAATACAACATTTGGTTTTTCAATCATGCCCATTACCATGTGCAAGAAACGTAACAACCCATTTTCAACAAAAAAACTAATTAAAATTTAAAATTTAAATTGACAAATCAATTTTGTACTTCAGAAGAGACCACCTTTTCCAACTCAGAAACTTTACGCAACAATCTATCTCTCTCCAAATCTCCTTCCTCGTTCTGAAACTTGTCGACTCGGCCGCCACCGAGTGTTTCGCCAGGTCCCTTTCGGGGTGATGACTTGTCATTCACACAACAACAGAAACAATAACATTGATGAGAACAACAACAACGGAGCAAGATAAGAACGCCTCAATGAAAAGAATTTGTATTTGACAATGACAAAAAATTGTTTTTGGGTGTATGACAATTTGGTGGACAAATCACAGCGAGTCATGCAGTTGACGAAGCCACATAACGATGACTAAGGTGAAATCTCTTTTCCAAAATTGAAACTTGACTCGTCAAATTTAAAAAACCTTCTGGCTCCGTTCTTGGTACTCTTTTACTCAGTTACAAAAAACCGATTTGACACCTTCTCACATACCAAGCGCAACTAATTAGTTACTCAAAGGCACAATAATTACATCGCTTCCATAAATTTAGGCAACAATATTTCTCATGACAAAATAATTGCGATTAAAATTAATTTTTAAACCACCATTTGTGCACGTGTGCTATCTCGAAAGATATGACACGAGAACCTGATTGAATCATTATTTGGAATTGCCTAGCAACTGATTCTTCTGTTTCACAATGAAAATAAATCAACGAATTAATTAATTAGTTTTGTATTTAACAATACTTGTGGAGTGCACGATCTGAGCAGGGAAAGCAAATGCGTAATTTCGACCTCGTACTGCTGACGCAAAGTCTGGTTTGTCGCCCGTAACAAATCAATCTCTCGCTCAAGCACCCCCGGGACTGCACTGCAATAAAAATTAATATTTGTGCGACGTGAAAATAAATCATCATAATGTGTGTTGTGTGAACGATTAACACACACAATGGGGCGTGATATGATGTATAATGAATTGATAATGCGCGATTCAAATAGCAAATGCCACACTGATGGACCACATCCTGTGATATTTGCCAAATTATAATAATCAGAGCGTTCCACAA
>JACKZZ010013073.1_pt1 | contig 10089 bp, 10 predicted proteins | sample 8027871 | NCBI WGS metagenome assembly JACKZZ01 (sample SAMN15724774, study PRJNA655200) | protist metagenome | isolation source: fluorescence activated cell sorting (FACS) single amplified genomes of... | place: USA: West Boothbay Harbor, Gulf of Maine | collected 2000-07-19
GGCCCGCAGAGCAGCAGCGCAGCGCATCACGAACTGCAGGCTCTCCACGGTGGCGGAGTGCGGAGCTCAGCAAAAATGTATTAGTGTCTTCCGTGCGCAGTTTTCTCGAGTGCCACAACTCCGCCGGAGCGCCCGTAGCCATTTCGCTGTCGGGCGGCGTGGACTCGATGGTGATCGCGAAGGTCTTGCAAGTGCTGCGGGATGACCCTGACCCCGGCTCTGGCTCTGGCTCTGGCTCTGGCTCTGCTGCGCTGAGTAGCGTGGTGGCTCTGCACATCGACTACGCCAATAGAGATGAGTCGGCGGAGGAGGCGGCCTACGTGCAGTGGTACTGCGACAAGCTTGGTGTGTCCTTCGTAAAGCGCACAGTGGGGGAGGTAACGCGAGGCGTGACTGACCGAGCCGAGTACGAGAAGGTATCCAGAGACATCCGCTACAACTTCTACAAGGAGGTGCTAGCCGAGCGCGGCTGCGAAGGAGTGATCTTCGGACACCACCAGGGAGACGTGCAGGAGAACGTAATCTCGAACATCATGCGAGGCAGCTCGTGCCTGCACCTGAGCGGCATGGAGACGACGGGAGTGGCGAACGGGGTGCATGTGTGGCGGCCGCTGCTGCACCACTCCAAGGCCGAGATCTTTCGCTTTGCGCACACCTACGGGGTGCCCTACTTCCGAGACACCACCCCGACGTGGAGCACACGCGGCAAGCTCAGGAACCACCTGGTGCCGCTGCTCGTGGAGATGTACGGGGCGGGGTGCCTGGGAAACCTGAGCCTGCTTGCCGGCGAGAGCGACGCCAGCCGGCACATGGTGGAGGACGCCATATACGCGCCGCTCCTGGACAGCGTCGTGCGAGAGAAGTGTGGGCTGCGCGTCAATCTGCTGCCGTTCCTGCAACAGCCGCGCTGCTTCTGGCGGGAGGTGCTAAAGCGCCTGATGCACTCGCTGGGCATGTCTATGATCCGCGACAAGTCCGTGGTTGGTTTTGCAGACCGCATCCGAGGCGGGCAGCAGAGTGGCAAGAAGTTCCACGGCTGGCTGGAGCTGCGCAAGAACTTCCCGGTAGAGCTCTCGGCAGCTGGCGACTTGACCATCTTCAAGGAAAACGTGTTGCTGGTGGAGCTTCCGAGAGACGTCCGCGTGCGCGTAGACAGCATCGGCTGCGCCAAAGACATGGAGGCAGACGCCCACTCTGGTGCTCACGTCGAGATTCTAATGTTTGGTCCATGGCGAGCACGCCTGTCTTGGATTGACGCGAAATTTGCAGTTTCCGCTGGCATCGACACCGGCCAGGCTGTTCTACAGAGCCCCAGCGAGCTGCTCTCCGGGAGTTTTTCGTACTGCCTGGACATCCCGGCGCACTGCGTGGAGCTGGAGTTCCTGGGCTGTCGCAAGGGGGGTCGCAAGAGTGCGGAAGGGAAACCACCGCCGCAGCTGCTGGGTATCGACCCTCGCATACGGAATGCACTGCCTATCCTTGCTCCTAAAGCTGTGCATGCAGAGGAGGGCGGCAGCAGAGAGACACGCCAAACGGATACGGTACGCACTCTTCATTTGTCATACGAGTATGCTTTTTGAGAAAGATCGAAGAAGAGAGCGAGAGGGGCTATAGAAAGAAATTGTATAGGAGATTCATTTGTCAAATACCATAAAACAGTGTCTAAAAATAAGCCTGGGGTGCACGGGGCAACGATCTAAAGCAAAAACGGGGTTTGCTTTGGTGCCTGGCGGTAAATCTTGCGATCTGCGATGCAAACTACGACGCGGCTGAGTTCTGGGCAGTGCACCTTGAGCAGCTCCTCCAGCTCTCTAGGCTTGGGCACCTCTCCGACGAACAGCTCGTTAGGCAGCTGCTTTCCAGCCAGGACCTTGGCCACGTCCACGTTCTTCACGCCGATGGTGCGTATCTGCACAGCCTCCACGTCCCCGGTCACATGCTCCTCCCGCGAGAGCACGAAGCTCATAGCACTCAGGCAGTCTCCGGGCGTGGTCTCGTTGGGAAAGGAGCACTCCAGCATCTCCTCATACAGCACTTCGTGCAGATCGCGAGAGGCCAGCGAAGTGGTCATCCCCAGAACTAATCCTCCGGCCACCACCAGCTCGTCGTCACGGTACGCACGGGTGTTGAAGTGGCGCTCATGCGTCAGGCGACCCATGGTGGAGAGCTGCATGGAGTGCGTGAGGCTCAGCGGGCGGGACAGCGTGTGCAGGATGAGCTGGCCGGGGCGCAAGTTGGTCATGGTCTGCGAGCCCAGCGTCTGCAGCGTCTCGGTCATCTTCACCAGGTGGCCGAGGAACTCCTCGCCGCCCTTGCCAGCGCGCGCATCCACCTCTACCTGTGTGTGCGCGTGTGTGTGTTATGTAGGGTGTAGGGAGACGAGGGTTAGTGAGTGTGAGGCGAGACACGCTGGGGGCGAGGACAGAGGCGGAGGCAGAGGCGCATGCAGAGACACCCGCATACAGAGCGTGCGAGCGTACCTCGCTCGCGGGCACCACGAAAGGAAACATCATCTGCTTGGAGGCAGAGAAAATGAGCACATCGCGCTGGTTGATGATCTCGCAATACACGTCGATGATGGAGTTGTGGCCATCGCTGGTGTTGCGGAGCTTCTCGATCACGAAACGCTTCTTGAAGGTGTCCCCCGAAAAAGCCGGCCAGTGGTACCTACGGCGAAAGAGGAAAAGAGCAGAAGAAGAGAAGGGTACAACATAGTGGGCGAGAGAGGGCGATAATAAGTGTGCGAGTGAGGGGTTAGTTTGAGAGTGAATGAGAAAAGACACAGACGTTGACACAGATACAGGCACGTACTTGGCGTTTGAGAAGCTGGTTTCAATCTTGGCCTCGTCGGCATGGGACATGGATGCCGCGAGATACAGCATCATGGAGAAGGGAATAGGCTGGTCCTGCAGCCCCAAGCTTCGTGCGAAGGGTGTGGAGGTGTTGATGCGGTCATGCGAGTAGAAGGCGCTCTGCCAGAAGTCACGGAAGGCGCTACTCACTGTGAGCTCGTAAGGAACCTCGACAACATCCCCCGGGCGCACCTTCTTCAGGTCCACAGCATTATCAATGGTCTCTCCTCTGATGACTCCCTGCTTGGCATCAAAAACACTGGTCTCCGTCTTGTAGAACTTGGCCGACTTCTCCTCCGCCGAGTAGGAGCGAGAGCTCACCACCACAGCAGCCAAGGGCTTTCTGGCAAGAGTCAGTGGATGCCGCGCACTGGCACGTAGAGGTTGCAAGAAGGCTCTCATGGTGGCCCCCTATAGTCTCATCTAAACAGCTTCGAGAAGCCCCGCAGTCCCGCGGCAAGCCCCGCGAGATGCATGCCCTTTTGGAACGACGTAACACCCTGCAACTAACTACACTTCATTGCTTATTGCTTGTATGGATCATAGTTTGTTCCACTCGGATCCATATATCAGTTGGCAACTGAAATCTGTTTGGACCCAGGGCCACTTGAGGAACCATGTCGCGTTGTTTTATTCGTTTTGTGGCGGTATTGGCCGTGTTAGCGTGCATGACTGCTGCTGCTTTGGCAGGGCAGCCACTGCCTACAGATTACCCCGAGCAGTTCATCATACAGTTTCAGAGCAACATCACCTCTGTTGCTCTCCCGGAAGGAATGAATCCTGACCATTTCCCCACGGATAACCTCATGTACTACGACTGGAGCAAGCAGATGCAGCGCGTCGACCACGGAGCTGGCAGCTACGAATGCACCAAGTTCTACGAGAGCGACTTGCCGTGCACCATCTGGTTCACACCTAGTGGGCTTTTCCGAAAATTGGAGGAGCCGCTGCCCGAAGGACAGCCCGAATGGTAAGTAAGGATAGATTATATTAGAATGACCGGATGAGCTGGTTGTTTCATATCTCTGTTCTGTTTGCACTTGCTAACCTTTGTTCCTGCCCTACTTATTTCCCCCATAATTTCCCCTTTGCTTTGTTACTGCAGTTGTTTGGACATGCCAGAGATTAAGGCCAGCCCGCCCAACTGGGCCCTCAAGACGCAGCCACTTCCCACCTACCTCGCGACCGACGAGGACGCCTTCTCTGGCGTCACCAGCGCGCACTGGAGCTTTGTCACCGACGACCCTAACCCTGCCCGTGCCCCGCACGAGTACCGCCAGGTTGACGACGGGAGCGAGAGCAGCGGGCGCCCCCTCGTGTTCACCTTCCCGGTGGCAGACGGGGCCCAGGATTACCACTTCGACCCAGCCTCGCTGGAGCTGGCGCCGCCCGGCCAGGAGCTCTTCGAGCTGCCCGCCTCCTGCTTCGTCGACTACGACGCCTCCAACGCGCCGATCATGTGTCCGCAACCCAGTTCTGACTAGGCGAGTGAGTGAGTGAGTGAGTGAGTAAGTGAGTGAGTCAGCAGTGAGTGAGCAGGTGCGTGTAGAAAGTTTAGAGGAAGAAGATGGTGCTGGCCACGAGCTGGGTCCAGCGTGTGTAAGATTTTCATTATAATCAGATTTAAAATTATTGAATGCAAGCCGAGCACTGCAGTACTGCTTAACTCCAAGCCAATCACCCCCACCAAAAATCGACAAGGATTCTCCGCCGCGACATGACGAACGACCGTACCGTACGGTACGGCCCAGGGGCCCGCCCGGCCGAGATTTTGGTTCCTTGGTCTGGCCTGGAAGAGTTGACAGGAAGACCTCATGAACAACCTGAAAGCTTCAGTCTCTTCACAACTTGTAAAGGCACCTCACCTTGGAAATCAATATAGTCCTTGTCTCATCACAAGGTGTACCCTGGTGTCCAGAGAATTCAAGCAAGAGGGAAGATCCTGTCGTGAGTGTGAAGTATGAGCTCTCAGTCGAGTCTGTCAGATGGCGTGTCTACGAACGTAGACACCCCCGAACAAAATGTCTTGGATCCCCATTATCTGATATCTCTGTTCGTGACGGATGACGCTACAGAGAGCGACGCTGTCAGCCTCGAGTCAGTCATGAAAGTAGTACAGGCGGCGCCAATGTCGAAGCTGCTTGATGGCAACACATTCGCGGCCCTTCAGACAGAGCATCTACTTGGCAGCTATCTAAGCGCCATGCTGTGCGCATTCTCGACCTTGCCAGTGACACGAATTCGCCTGATGATATACAGCTCTGCTATCGCAAAGCTTCGAGATGGCAAGTTCAGTGACGCCGAGCTAGAGGTCACGCAGACACACTTATTGCAATACGCGCACCAATTGAGCGACGGCGAGTGCTTTACTCTCGTCGGCAAGATCTTCGACACCAAGGACCCGACGAGGTGGACAGTAGACAAGACCGTGCACGTGCAGGTGTCGGGCCTGACCGCAGTGCTCGAGCTCGCCAGCCGGCTCTGCGAGCGCCCAGAAAGCCAAGTGCGCCACGCATGTCATGCGGCGATCATGAACGTCAACGGAGGTCACTGGCCTCCGAGTGTCACACTCATGCTGGCCGCCGCCGCCACAGAGATGAGCTCCACGGCTGCAGAGTGCGCCGAAACCCTGAGCCGCATCAGCGCAGGCGTGAAGTGGTCGGCCGCATGGGGGGGGCGGCGAGAGCTGCGTCGACCCAGACGAGCTGCCCGAGCTGCTCTTCCACGCCGCCGCCCTGCTGCGCAGACCTGGAGGAGGGGAGCTGCGCAGCAGCGTCGTTGACACGCTGGGCCGCGCTGTGGACACCATCCTCGCGCAGTCCGGCGCCAGGGCCGGCACTGGCGCTGGCAGCAGCAGCAGCAGCAGTAGCAGCAGCAGTAGCAGCAGTAGCAGCAGCAGCAGCAGCAGCAGCAGCAGCATCTCCTACAACGGTCAGCACTCTCGCGCATCCTCCGTGCTCGCCACCATCGTGCACCACCTGTCGTTGCTGTTCGCCAAGGACCGGGCTGTCGCGGCGGAGATGCTGTCAAGGATCAAGGATGGCAGCTTTGGGGTTTCCAGGACGGCAGATTCACAGGGGGCTCTGCTGCTTACTCTGCTAGCCGCTCGTGTGCCTCGCGAAGAGGGCCGCGTCCTCGGGGCACTCCGGGACGCAGCCGTGCGGACGGGCGTGTGCCACAGTCGCTTCGGCGGGGACTGCCTCCTCTCGCCGCTTCCAGAGCAGGTGGAGCCCTTTCTGCTTCCGCCCACTATGCCGCAGGTGCAAGACGCGTTTGTTGCTTTTGCGAAGTCGCCTCTGATGACGGAGCAGCTGAGTCCCGCATACATTGACTTCGCACTGACCCTTGTCGACACGGCTTCCTCTTCCTCTTCCGCGCCACAGACTTCACAGCGCTGCGCCGGCTGGTCTTTGGTCGGCCCGAAGGTGCAGGTCCGCTCAGAAAGTGTCAATGCACACGACGACGACGAGACAAGCACTGTTGGCATAAGTCTTCTTGTTGCTGCCTTCAGTCGATGCGAACATGTTCGGTCTAAGATTGTGCAGGAGCTCTCTGTCCGACTGCTTGGGGCTACATTTACGACCCACACCCATGCCGTCGCGAAGGTCGCCATTCTGACCCTGGCTGCTCTGGTCGACAAATGCCCTCACGGGCTACTTCAAGTGGAGTCCGACGTGCAGGACGTGTTCGTCGGCCTGGGGGAGTTGCCCGCTGAGCTCGCGGGAGCGCTAGTGCTGGCCTTTGGCCCTCTTTTCCGACATTGCGGAGCCGTCAGAGACAGGTGCTGGCTGGCTGCGCGCAAAGCCGCCTTTAGTCGCGATGCGGGTTGTCGTAAAGGAGCCGTGACTTCTCTCGCTTCTTTGCTCCAGCTCCAGCTGGAATGGCGAACCAGAACGGGCACTCGTGTCGAGAGGCCACCAAACCAGTCTAGTGCTGGTGCTACTGTAGACATGGCCGAAGCTCTGTCACTTTTGCGCCGAGGGCTTTACCAACAGAGCACAGTGAGAACTATGCTTTATAGTCGCTTGGTGGTCCTGCAAGCCGAGCATCCCATTGCAAGAGATGCCATCATGACCCTGCTGCTCGGCCACCTACGAAAGCTGACCAAGCCGCTGGTCGCAGGTGTCATTCCCAGTGCCGGGCTTGACACTCTCAGTGCGGGCTACAAAAACCCAGAAGAAAGGCAAGATTTCGAAATTGTTTTCGATTTGAGTGCTTGTGGAACTCTTGGTAGTGTCGAACCCTTGCAGTCGCTGCTGTGCAGCATCCTTTCAGTGGGGAAATGTCTCCTTGCCGCCCCGGGCTCGACACACAGTGATAACGAGAAGAAAGGTGTGCTCGAAAGCTTTCAGATCATATGGGACCTGTCGAGCGCATGCGCTGTGCTCTCTGACTACGAGCTTGGCATACAAGACGACAGTTTCGACGCCAATGACGCAAACCTGCTTTCCATTACCCAGGTAGCACAGCTGCGCACTTTGCAACAAATTGCCAAGAGCTGCTCCATAGCTGTATCTGAGCTCCCCAAGAGCCTGGGTGGGTTCGGGCCAAGCTTGCCGGACCCAGTGCGTTTCCAGACTGTATCCGCGCTGACCTGCTGCTCGCACAAGTGGGGGGAGAGGCTGCGCAGACACACGCGAAGTGAGGTCGCGAAAAACAAAAAACGTCGCAAAGCAGGCGAGGCTGTTGAGGAGGAAGTCGACGTAGCAGCAAGTAACGAAGGCAGGGGGGATGAGAGTAGTAGTGGTTGCGGGTTTAGTAGCAGCAATGTTGGTAATATCGCTTCTTGTCCAGCTGATCTACTCTGCTGCTTGAAGTACGCGACGTATGTGATGAGCAGTCTTTACCTAGGGGGCGATGCTGCGAACCCGTCTCAGCTTGACCAATATGACGAAGGGGAGACTGTTGGTGACGTCGACGAAAGCTCACGCTTACTGGTCACTCGATCTGCACTCGAAACTGCTCTTTGTGCCCTGGAAGGGCTTCTCGCTTTGATGCACGCCCACACGAACTCCCCAGACACCCCCGTAGCCAAGATGATGCAGAGACTGCGCATAGTGGTTCCTTATGCAGCGCTAGAGCAATGCATTGAGCAGCTTAAGGCGCTGTCCTGCGGCTTGCTGAGGTTCCTTATGGTGCTGGATGGCAGCGAGCCTACTAAAGACTGCATCCGCACTATTGCGAATGCAGGGATTTTCCCTCAGTTTGAGCAGGGGCAGCTCGCTCTGAGGTGTTTGCTAGGGTGCGTTCGTGTCGCCGTCACTGCTGGCCCGCAACAAGAAGTCGCCGCGCAGACGTGCATCTACGAAATGCTTGGCCCGGCCTACAGGCTCGCCTCGCACATGAAGAAGAGCAGGGCCTCCACGCAAGCTGGTGTGTCGTCCACAACGATGACCGCGGGAGTCACGGGCCATGAGCAGGTGCGGGGCATCAAGAACATTCTCAAAGGATTCACCAGCCTCTTCAGCCGCTTCATGTCTGCAGACACAGACGCGGATGCCACTACATACGACGCAAAGGAAAAGCGACAGTTCGCAACTGCCAATGAGCGCATAAACATTCTTCTCGCCCTGTTTGTTGAACTCACTCGCTCTGCCGACCCAGACGTGCGGCAGGACACTTCATCTAAGCTGCTGCAGTTGTGTGCAGACAGAGTGCAGCCTGCGAGTCCTTCCTTCGTCGAGAAGATGATGACATTCGTGGTCACTGCGGTTCCCGACGGAGCTAGTGCGCGATTGGAGGCCGCCGTCAAGGCGAGTGCACGTGTTATGGAGTGTGTTGCGAAGTGCTCCGAGATCGAGGAAGAAGACGCAATGTCAGATGTGGAATCGGAGGAAGGAGGCGTGGCGATTGTCCAGCAACGCCGAGACATCAAAACACACGCAGGCTATTTCCTTTGCCAATCGAATCTGCCTGCTGCCATCAATGCACTTGCAGGCATCTTTGAGCGAGCAACAAGCGATGCAGAATTTTTGCATCGCCTTCGTGACCAGCGTTTTCGCCCTGCTGCCATGAAGAAGCGTGCCGACCAGTTGCTGCAGCGAGTCGAGAGTCGGGACATGGATCCCAATGACGGGGGTGGAGAGGCAGACGAAGATAATGCAGATATACGTCGCAGGCATCGCTGCGAGGACGAAGAAGAGCGCGCAATGCTAGCCCGCGATGTGGTCGACGCGACTTTGCATGGAATGGTGCAAATGATTCTACAAGGCGTGTGCCAGATGCTTACCATGTATGCGGGCGCTTCTTGCGAGCGGGTGCTTGCCTTACTAGTGAAGATATTCCGCTTGCAAGTGCGTCTAGCAAAAGACCAGATATCTTTCGTTGGTGATATGGTACCTATGTCTTTCCAGCGCATGTTCAAGCAGTCCTCGGAGAGCATTGCACTGGTCAGGTCACTCATCAATGAAATGCAGGCCAAGGACTTAGAAGCAGCTGGAGGCAGGGGAGGAAGTCAGGACGCTCAGCAGCAGGAGGGCAAGGTAGGGGTAGGCGGCAAGAGGAAGAAGGCCGCAGCGCAGGCAACCGGGAGGCAGGCCAGGATCGTGCCAGAGCTGGTCTACCAGCTGGAGCAGCTGGATGTGCAACTCATCGCCATTGCTGCGCGCGACAAGCAAGCTAAGTGCTCGGTTGCAGGGCTGCTGCTGCCCAGCACTCTTCGCGACTTCAGATTGCAGTTCAACGGCGACTCCTCTCCTTCTCAGAAGCGGGCAAAGTAATCGAACCCTCTTCTTCTCTCATTTCTCTTTTCTCTGTGCACTGTGCACCTCGCCCCTCGCCCTGGGGGGGTGTACTATATTATATTGTAAATGTTTTGAAATAATGGAAATTTTGCCGTATAGCTCTTACACTACGCATCCGAAAAATAAATGATAAATTAAATTGCATCTGATTTTTACAGACAACCCATACACCGTACAGCTGGATACTCGGCCCCATCCCCATATCTTTCGCGGCGGCTACATGTATATATATATACTTGCTTAGAAAATACATGTAATCACGTAACAAAACTATGCCGGACGGAAGGGGTCCTTGTCTTCTTTGTGGAACAAATTTATACGAATTGGGCCACGCCGGCCAAACTATGAACATCATCAGCGCTGGTATCCCGATCAAGAGTGGGGTATGTGGTGCGGGCATCAGCGCTAACAAAGACAGTCGAAGTAGACCTTTGCGGCGGCTACATGCAGGAACACTGGACCTTGGGACGCGAGAGAAACTTTGAACAATCTTC
>JACKZZ010018732.1_pt1 | contig 10087 bp, 15 predicted proteins | sample 8027871 | NCBI WGS metagenome assembly JACKZZ01 (sample SAMN15724774, study PRJNA655200) | protist metagenome | isolation source: fluorescence activated cell sorting (FACS) single amplified genomes of... | place: USA: West Boothbay Harbor, Gulf of Maine | collected 2000-07-19
GCGGTTTGAGCTGAAATCGCTGGCACAACCTCTGATGCCAAAAACTGTGAAAGATCATCCAGGGTTTTACAGCAACTGTACGAGGTCAGAATTGCATCCATCGTGTCAATACTAGAAAGACCTACTGTTAGTAATGAGAAGCGCCTTTAGAATTCATAGTTTCACACGCACGTCTAATAGTAACCTCATCAGCTGAGCCTCATGGTTCTGTATCCATCTACAAAAAAGCATACCAACACATTTTTATACTTTTGAAAATAAACATTCAGTTATGCATATAAACATTCAGTCGAAATTAGATTATAGACTTGATTCATCATCATTTTCCATCACATCCGTTGCAGCTAAAATATGAGTCCATTCAAATTGCTCTTATAATGCACAATGATGTACTACTTTTTTAGATTCATTCTTGTCATGTCAAACTCACTCTTCCCCCCAATGATGTCTGAACGCCGATATCCACGCAAAAAGTGCCCAAAACACTATAAACACCAGAAATGCCCCCATACAGTACACCCACCCCGGTAAGCTCAAGTCGGCCTCCTCTTCTCGGTATTTCTCAGGCGAGTCTTTAAATATCGACGGGAAGCACTGCTGACCAAGGATCTCGCTCGCCCGCAGCGACATCGTGCACCTCACCGCGAATTTCATCCTTTTCATTCCGAGAAGCTCCCGGTCCGCAACCGCGTTGCCGTACACGATCTAGTAGGACAACGCGTCTGCTTGTGGATCGGCGTGAATATCAGTGTCTACGTAGCTTTGGTTGTCGTCCAGATCCCAAATCCCCTCGATTGCTAGGTCTACGGTCGGCATAGGTTTTGCTAAAAAATCTCTCCACTCAGCTTCGGCGTTGGCGCCAGCTTCGGCGTCTGCTGTGCCAGGGTCGTTGGAATCGAAGTCATCGGTTTCGCCTATTCGTTTTCGACGGAACGAGCTGGTACCATCCTGCGTGAAATCGGTCATTTCCCCCATACCACCTGAAGCGCCAAGGTCAGCATAAGGGGTGTGAAGTTCTGATCCTGAGGCTGCAGCAGCTGTTTCCGCATATAGATTCTGGCTGTTTAGTTTTTTTCGAGCCTCAAATTCCGCCTTCATCCTGGAGCGTTGTTCGATTTTCTTCTTTAATCTCTCCCGGAATTGCTCGCGAATACCGTCAGATAAACCCTCCTCCAGGGCTAAAGAGAGTTTCTTGGAAATGTCTTGTTCAAGCGAAGCCTAGGAATCGGATTTCGCAGCCGTTATTCCAGTCGTATTCGAATCTTCGAGCTCGAAGTCTCCGTACTCTTTTTTCAAGTCCCGCAGGTACGTGCCATCGAATATCAAGTCTAGGCGCACCCGCTCGCTGTTGAAGACTGGCTGAAACCGCCGCGGGCCCCATAACCTAACATCAAACAGAGGAACCGAGCTCCCCGTCTTCAAATGGAGCGTGTAGTAGTGCGCGGCGAAAGAGCTCATACCACAGTCTGTACATGGAAAATCAGAATAAATTTTCCGAAATCTCTTCCTCTCCACCTCAGGTCTAAGCTTCTACTCTAATCCGTTTTTACGATACAGCTGGTGGTCTGTGGAAACTCGCCATTCTTCGAAAATCAGCTGTTCGTCTGAATCGCATTTTTCCATCAGCGTTGCGCGATCCACTATCGGATCGTGCCTCCTCGCTGCGGCGAAATCCTCTGCACTCGGCTGAAACTCGCTGTTTTGGTAGTTCTGGGCGGCGGAACCCTGCAGGACCGAAGTTACACCAGGGGTGTGCCCGACTGCGCCCGGCACCAGCCGCGGAGATGGATTATTTTGGAGATAGGTTAAGTCACTCAGGCTAGTACCCGGCGTACCACCCCATGCAGAATTATCGAGGGTCGCCATGATAGGACCTTGCGAGCTGGAACAATCTGAGTTGCTTGCGAGCTGGAACAATCTGAGTTGCTTGCGAGCTGGAACAATTTGAGTTTTACACAAACTATTGAACCTATAAATATCTACTAAACAGCACGGTGCACCTTACCAGTCTATCATTGGATTCTAAAATTGAAACTACAAAAATCAAGAATGTATTACAGTTTAAACGGCCTATGATGCGTTCGGATTCGAATTTTGATCATTCCATTCCAGTTTCCAAGTTTCAACACACGGGTATGACATCTTACGAACTCAATGTTCAGAATCCAGTTAGTCTCGTTAGGAACTAGCTGAGATAGTGGTACTACAGACGAACACCCACTGTGACCCGTCATTCTGAATCGTGATTCTTAGACTTGAATCTCGACTTTTATTACATAAAATGTCTGCTCTAAGGCTTAAGCTTTTAAACCAAGCAGAAGCCAGTCTCAGTGCTGAGGTTAGCCTTTACTGATGATTCCATTGTCTACTTCGCGGAAGGGGACAGGATTAGTACTAATTGAAGCAACGTTTTTAGTTAACTTTTTGAAATCAAACTTAAAGGATAAGTACAACTAGTAAGTTCAAAGTTGTGTTACTGTACAAACTACACAACGCCTGAATCTGATACATGATATCAATATCACAAGCAGGCTCCCAACATACCACCAATATCTGTCGAAAAGGAGCTTCGCATATGCGCCAGCGGTTCGGAGTCAATCGTTTGCGCGCTTGCCAGCACATCTATCGCGAAATCGCAAGCCCGAAGGCCCCAAAGCGCTCCCCGTAACTGGCCTTCTGTCACGCGATATTGTGCGTCAACATCGTACTGCTCTAGAAGCATATAGGAAAACGAGTTGTCGTCCAGGTGAGGAGAAATTTGAGGCTGCCGATGAGCGTTGTTCATTGTCAAATCAGCAACATTGCCAAAGTCTTGACCTTGTGACCCCGTGAGTGCCATCTCGCGGCATATATCGGATCGCCCTGAAGCTCCCTGGGACGAGATCAGAAGAGAGTCGATTTCGCAGGCATGTGTGATGCCTTGGGTTATCTGATCAAAGGCTCTTGACGGTGACGGTTGTCGTTGAGAAGCTTGCGCTTTTGATGATGACTGATTTTTTTGACTTTCGACCTTCGCGTCGGCGGAACCGCGCCTTCGTTTTGACGCTGGCGGAGAGCCCTGTCTGGTACCATACCAACCCGGAGAGTCATGTGGACGGTCATCCGCTGCACCTGATGCTTGAAGTTGAGTCTTAGATTTCGAATTCTATGCCATGTCTTGTCGTGCTGCGCGTGCTCGACGTTCGCTGGCTGCGGATTCAACGTAGCTCAGCATTGTGTAAATGACTTTATCGCGTAGAGACGATCCCCCAACTTGTACCGCAACGGCCCCTGTTATGGCACACATCTTGACCATCTGCTTGAGTACCAGGCTAGCGCGATACCGCAGCGCGTCTCTGACCCCCTTTATCTCGACCAGAATTGGCAGAATTATGCTCGTAAAGATTGCGCCCAGATGCCCCCCATTCACGTGAGCCTGATTTTACAGCTGCGGATCCCAAAACACCCCAGTACCAGCGTCAGACTCTGGATCCGTTGGCCCGAATTTCATAAATTTCTCGGCCAGTAATGAGCTCAGCGTACCCAACATCGCCTCCGCATTTTTGCTGGGTTCACCAAACAGCCGCTGAATGCCCATGTTCACATCCTCCGTCGCTGACGCTGTATCTAGGGCTAGCATATCCTGAGCAAAAAGACGGGCCTAGCGGACCAGCAGGTCCACCGCTCTGTCCGTGGGAACTCGGGCGAGTGCACTACCACTTGCGGGTGCAGCTTTGGTTCCTGAACCATCCAGCAACGCGGATGAGACAGGATCACGCACCAAGGTCTTCAAAAACGAGTTTGATATCGCATCAGCAAAGGGGTGGGTGTAAGCCCTACCTGACATCATCTGATTCTCCACGTCTGCCCCGGCGTTCCCAGATTCCTTTAACAATTCCTGAAATTTCTGGCTCGTTTTGCGCAAAACACCCTCGTTTTCTGCGTACAGAGCGCTGGTGAACACAAACGGCGTTTCATCTACCGAAGCTAGGTTCTCGGCTGGAGAGGGTAAAATCGTCGCATTTCGCCCGTGAAACGCGACGAGTGCCTCTTGAATGTCGGACACGGTAACACAATGACCACTATTACTAACAGGCCTCATGCAACTGGACCCTGCGACAGCCCGGGCGTCCGAAAGAACCTGCTGAGCAGAGCGTGCTAAATAACATATCAACTCGATTGCAGCATCCTCAGTAAAAAGCTCGTGAGGAAGAATACCAAAGCGGGTCTTCCGCTTGGGATCCAGCAGGTTCCGCGTACATGCGTACAGGTGGCTTTCGGACGAAAAACGAGAGTCTAAGTCTTGTCCTGGATTCTTCAAGCCAAGGGGATTTCCAACTCTAGTGCGGATGATAGAGTCAGTTTCAAGGGTGTTTCGATAGAGGGCTACGTCGAAGGGAGAAATTTGTTTGGGAATTGAACCTCCACTCTGTACAGAAAGTTGATTACCGTTTTGCGTTTTTTCGCGGAACCCCTTCTCGTAAAACTGGAGCAGCTTTTCATCTTCTGTCAGCCTTCTTTTTTTACCGTCATCTTTCTGTTTTAGGCCCGAAGCAATGGTCTCTGCCCGTGCGTGCTTCCAGTCGTTCAATGATTTCGTCGTCATTGGATTCAGTTCCGATAGCCTGGTCCCATTTATCTGACTCACTTTCACTCGGCGCTGCGCCTGCTTTTGTATCCGCGTCTCATGACCGATGAGGTTCGATCGAATTATCCGGTAATTTGTTACCGCCTCCCACTCGCGTTGCTCGACAATTTGCTGCATAGTTACTATTTGCCTGGATTGTAGCCCGACAAGTCCTCCACCCGGGTAGGCAGCGGACAGGACTGGAGCCGCCGTGGCAGAGCCGAGAGGTTGCTCCATCACTCGCGCGTGCAGTAACGCGGCGGCCTCTTCGCGGAGAATCGGCGTTTGCTGCTGCTACCCTTGCAAACCAGCAGCTTGAGCAAAGCCTGGAGACACGAATGGTGGTCGAAGAGGACCTGGTCCTTGGGGAAGATTCCGGTTTTGCTACAGTATAGGACTCCCCCGCGACTGAGCTAGTTGTAGGTTTAACTGCTATTGAACCTGCTGTTGTTTCTGCTTTAGATTTGTCCGTGCAGCTGTAGACGAGCCTGCTGCAGCTTTCGGTAAATTCAGCGTCGAACTTGAACCTGCAGCTTTGCCGTTTGGATCTGAATTTACGAATGTAACCCCCGCACTGGGGATCCTGGGAGTCGCGGCTGACGAGGAACCAGGAGATACAATACTCGGGGAAAAAGACTTAACGGGAACGGCTAGATTTGCCTATTACATTTACAGGCCTGTTTGTATCTGCTGAGTCTGTTTGCCCTGTAGCTGCTATAGCTGTTGCTTTCCCTGGTTTGCGCTTCCACCTAAACCTTTTCCCGTTTTGCCGTGAGAAACCTGCTGCTGCTATACAGCGTCTGGATTTTATAGTTGACTCCTCCCTCGCAGTGCTTGCTGCTGACTTGAACTTGAACCTTTTTAGAGAGCTGCACCAGCGACTGGTATATTAGGTTTGGCACCTTTTAGCTGCTTAGCACTACTGAATTGGAAGCTGAGCTGAGACAACTCTTCCTGCTCTGCAGGTTTCAAGATCTTACCCTATTTCTTGGCATTAACCAGAAAGCTGAGTCGATGCACTTTGTCCATTGGCATTTCGCCAGGTACTAATAGTGTCGGATTGCCCCCCTTTGGATTCTTGGCGCCAGGCGGACCAGCCTGCGGCGCAGGACGACTTTGCTGACCAGACGCGGCTGCTGCATTTGCTGCGGTATTAGACCGGAGATTACGACGAGACATACTTGCAATAGTGGCGTGAATAATTTGAATCAACCCTATCTAGATTCTAGTTTGTCGATACAATAACAACTGTGCAACTTCACAGATTCCGAGTCTAAGATTAATCATTAAAGGTAGTATCTATGTCGAATGAGGTAATCAATAAACATACACATCCAAGTTTCTCTGGGTATCTTTTCTTCAGTTCAACGAGGATTGCAACGAACGAAAAGTATTACAGGAAAATCGTTAACTTATAATCTCGGGAATATGCACTAGTAAAAAGGCCGTATATGAGTCTGTGACGTCCGACTAACTTCAAGTTGAAGATAGTCTGAATCACAGTACTATCTGAGACCGGAACTCCTGGGTCATGACTCATGCAACCCTTAAGCTTTTTAAGGGATACTTCGTACTGAAAAATCATGAAACGTGACTCCGCAACAGGCTCTATCGAAATCGTCGGGGTTGGGAAATGTAGAGTGAGTCCACGGTCGAGCATTTCATGAAAATTCAATTGATACAAGTAGAGGAAACTGAGTTGGCAACTCTTACAGTACTGAAGTTTCTATAAAAATACAAAGTGGTAAACATACAGACTGTCGTACTGTCTTCAATTACAAATCCTATGATAATGTGATGTCTAGACTCTGATTACGTCTAACTGTGACTGTTGTCGATGTCGTTCTCAACACGGAAATTCGAGCAGTCGAGTTACGAAATGATCAAATAGTTTTCTGGATTGCAATCTTCAATGGGTAGTGCTACGTCCTTGAACTTAAACTTATACAAAAAGGGTCAAGTCTGACCGTTACAATGCATGAGAAAAGCCGTGGTACACACAAAATCGGTTCACATGGTTCGAATCCTACTTGGTAAATCATACTACATTTTGGTGCTCCTTGATTGAATCGTTTCTAATGTTCTACTTCTACCACAGCCTATATTTGTACACTGATATCTGTCAGAAAACTTGAACGCAAACTCACTGCTACGAGCTTCTAAAAACTTGGTTTTAAATTAGGGCTAGTCCGCTACAATTTCTCATCATTCAAACAGAAAGGTCCAGGAGAATTAAGATCACTCCTCCTGACTTTTGTCCACTAAACCTTTGAAAATTCCGTCAGGAATCTGGCACAGCTCATCCCAGTTCCCCACTTCGCTCAGCTGCCCCGACACTATCACGAATATCTTATTACAGTTCCTGATCGTGCTTAGTCTGTGAGCAATCGTGATTGTCGTCAAATTACCCTTCTCCTCTTCGAGCAATTGATCCAAAGCCGCCTGCACTTCCCGCTGTGAGTGATTATCAAGTGCTGATGTTGCTTCATCCAGCAGTAGGATCTGCGGCTTTCTAATCAATGCTCTCGCTATCGCTAACCTCTGACGCTGGCCACCGGAGATTTTACCCGCCCCTTCGCCTAGTGGGGTGTCCCAGTCGAATTTGGAATTGGGACCAATGAAATCCACGTTTGCCTTGCGAGCAACTTCCACGATCTCGTTCATTGTGATCTGGAAGAACGTTGCCAAATTTACAAACAATTTCAAGTGGTCAAGATTCAACAATCTTATAATCATACAGACTTTGATCAGGTAACTAACCTACAACTAAGTACTAGTATTTAGATTCTAGTCCTATCAAGTACCGTCTATAGTTATTACCTGCGCCCTCTTCTTTCTATCGTTTTTACCTTCGCCCTCTTCTCCATACTCAGCCCCCAGAGACACTTACCTTCGCCCTCTCCTCAATACTCAGTCCCCAGAGAATGTTTTCCTTCGCGCTTTTATTGAACAAGATCGGTTCTTGCCCGACGTAGCCGATCACGTTCCGCCAGCACTTCAAGTCTATCCCCACTCTCAGCGGCAACGTCGGTGGCAGATGCGGATCCCCGTAGGGCACAGTAGCTTGAATCAGAACTCGTCCGGAGTTCTCAAAAGTGAGGTAGCGCATGCAGCGATTCGACTCGGGCTCGTGTTGTAACTCGACGTTCGTCAGCATGTCCTCTGTTACTCGCTTGTACATTTCGGGAATGCACGTGTTGGGGTCGTAAAAACGCATTAAAAGCTGCATGACCGTGGATTTGCCGCTGCCGGAGGGACCTGGGAAGTTATTAGTACATAATTCTCACAAAAATTATCAAATTTCTAGTCTATATCTCGAATTGCAGAGTCCAGCCGATTCTTAATGTCATCAAGCTTGGCACTTTCAAATTTGCGAATCAGTGACACAGAAAAGTTTCGACGCCATACCCGTCAGCGCCACCTGATCTCCCCTCTTGATCCTTACCTGTCAGCGCCACCTGATCTCCCCTCTCGATCTTGATATTTAGTCCCCTAAGAATCTGGTCCGCCGGCCTCGATGGATAAGCAAACTTCACGCTCTCAAAGATGATGCTTATGAAGTTGTCGACCTTCTGTCTCTCAACTTTGTCCTTGATCAATTGCACCGGGCTCAGCATGTTCTCCGGGTCAACGTTTGAGTACTGCACGTGCGGTTTTCGATGCAGTATCGCAAGAATATCCAAATAAGCTAGTTTAACATCCGGTATTCGCCGCTTCGTTTGCACCAGAGCCCCTAGCCTATCCGCTACCCCAAACAGAATAAACAAAACCCCAACAATAACACCCACGTCGCTTACTTTCCGCCAAGCCATAAGCACCACGCCAATAATGTAAACAGCTACAAAAATCATCCCAATCGTAGCGGCTACCCAGCCAGCTGCGATCGCGTCGTCCCATCTATCTGGGATCAGATCCGTTTCCTCCATCCCTAGAGCACCTTTTACTTTTAGATAAAACTCATCAGTTGCGTTGCATTGCCGCATTGTCCGGAGATGCAGAATCCCCTCGGTGATGTAGCGAGAAGACTCCTCTTCCTCGCCGTCATGTTCGTCCTGGGCTGCATCCTGCTCGGCTTCCAACGCCTGCTGCGCCGATTTTCGCAGCTGGGGCTGGGGGAGGCTGTCGATATTGGTAGACCCTCGAGAAGTTCCGCTAAGGGAGTTGCCGTGACCGGAGGCGGGGTTACTGGTGGTAATAGTACCAGTATCCGCGGCGATTGCGGCCGCGTCTTTTTCTTTATCCGAACCCTCAGACGGTCTTTGTCGCTTTTTCTTCGGCCGCGCCGGTTTCGTAGTGATCCAGGCAGTGAGGGAGAATAGACCGATGATGACCATTAGGAGGGAAATGGAGAGCCAAGCATTCATGTAAAGACAACCAACTATGGAAACGAGACAGAAGAAACCGTCGTGGATATTGTTCTTAAGACAATCGTAGGCGGTAAAAACAATTGCGCACGACTCGCGAAGCAGGTGGGCAAGATGGTCGACGCTGTTTTCGGGCATGTCAAACCTGAGAAGATACGAAGGAGAGGATTGAAATATGTTGATCTTTGACCTGCAAGTTCGGATTCTATCGGGATTCGGAACTCAGATTTTAAACGTATCTGACTAAATAATAGATTCGAGTTGAAGTTGTGGTAAAGTCTAACATTGATACTATAAACTGGACCTTCATTCATTCAAAAGATAGACTAAGACTTCCGACTCAAAATTTTCACCAAAACCATACCACAGTATATCTTGACAGCATATCGAAGCGAATAATTGCGACCTCAGTCTCGAGGTGCCCATCGCCGTCAGCTTGGTTATCGCAATATCCGCTAAACACGTGCAGACCGTCAGTATAATCGACAACCCAATGTACCCATACACACACCGGTAGAAGTTATCTCTAATTTCCACTACGTCCGGCCGCTCGCTGTGCAGCACCGATTTGAGCTAGTTCGCGTTGTCATGGAAGTCTACCCCGGATTTTAGAGCCCACATCTCAAAGTCCGTTGTTTCTTGAATGAGTAGAATAACAAGCATAGTCCCCGCTGGTTTCAGAATTCCTAGAATCGCCGAGATGAGGAATGCTCCGTACGCCCAATACCGTACCTCAGCCGCTGTCTGATAATTATCGAAGAGATCGAGCAACATCGCCTGGAAATTGATCTGCTGTGTGCGATCAACTTCTAGCAATAGCCCCATGTTAACAGATAAAACAAGGTCGCTTGGATCGGGCTGAGCACACTCCAGGACGCTTAGGCCACCGTGGTTATCGAAATCATCCTAATGTGGATCTTTATCTGCATCATCTTGCGCATTCTGTTTGACGTGCGGATGGGGTTCCACCATTGTCGTCGGTATTCGGCTCATTTTGGCCGCCGCTAAAGCGCGATTCAAATGCGACGCCCTGCGGTGCTGAGTGTGCTCTGGGCCGAATGCGATCGACAACACCTCGTGTGTTGATACTGGTCTTCCCGTGTGTATTGGAGCCTTT
>JACKZZ010023702.1_pt1 | contig 10079 bp, 9 predicted proteins | sample 8027871 | NCBI WGS metagenome assembly JACKZZ01 (sample SAMN15724774, study PRJNA655200) | protist metagenome | isolation source: fluorescence activated cell sorting (FACS) single amplified genomes of... | place: USA: West Boothbay Harbor, Gulf of Maine | collected 2000-07-19
CTGATTGTTCGGACCCGACGTAAGTGAAACTTAATTTTTTCATTTTAAGTTAAAAAAATTAAAACAGACTTACTCCCCCCATTTTCCTTAGTAAATTCTACCGCCGCGGCCGCCTGACGGCCCCGGCGGCGGCCCCTCAAACCACTGGCAGCCGCACGGTCACCGTGACGCTGCGGGCCGCCGCCCGTACCACCATCTGTAGTACTCGGACTACTCGGAGTCAAACTCGCACCTTCAACTAGTACTACCTCAAACGGAGAAGTCGCGGGCCATAGCGTGCTGCCGAGACATGCAGCATACCCTAGACCGGAGACAAGAAGGGAGGAAGGCGAAGTGATGGGAGACATTCTTAGACTGTCACTTGCGTGTTTCGCTTACTAGTAATGGAAATAGACTCTATTGAATTATGATACTGCTAGCTCTGCTACAATCAGTTACTGTTGACTCAAACTGAAAACTTGTACTACTAATACGGTACTAGTGTTACGTAACAACGACTGGTTGGACTTTGGACTCTAACAAAGACTACGGTGAAAAACTTCTTGACTGACCACTAACGGTACAATTACCTGTTTTTATAGAGGGAATTTGGAGCGGCCATCAACATCAATGTCATGTGCAGGTCAAACACGCAATAGTATGATAGTTTCTCGACATGACGCAGATAGGCTGACTTTACATCGTGGGATGTTGAACCGCCAACGCACAGGTCTTTTCAAGTTCTCCAAGAGCATTATTCGATAATCATACAGGAGCGGTCTTGCAAATCGCGATTACATATATATTAGTGATCGTGCAGAAATCTAAAACATAGGTTTTTCGTGCGGAAGATTATTAACGGCATGCAAATTGAAATAACTCAGATTCAGATTCTATGGGGCAGTTACTAGTATGGAATCTTTATTTTCACGATATCACGGTATTTGTAGAGCATTTTTTTGTATCACGGATTTTGTAAAGCATTCTGAATATACACGTTTCGAAAATAGATCAAAATAGGACTGTTTTGTAGCAAACTTGGTCGACGTCGTAATTCTTTGATGGCAGTGCTAATAGGAATGGTAGAAAATAGTTTGTAACAGAAGTAATTCTATGGTGCTTTCGAGAATATTTCAGATTTTTTTCGATCGAAATTTTGAGCTGGTAAAATAATGGTAAACAATCCACGTCAAAGTTCTTTGAGATTAATGAAAATACGAATAATATTAGCGCTGTTCTAGGTTTGTTAAAAGTTAAGCTTCAGACTTAAAGTTTGTCTCAGATATAGGTTGTGGTATTTGTTTTTACAAATTCTAAATTCTTGATCATCATAGATCAATGTCATTGTCTAACATAATGTCATACAGTACTGTTAGTTTGAATTTCCAATTACTCATACTAACTGTACCCCTCCACTCTTAGTCTCACTGCATTTTACACGGATCTTCTCCCTTCCTCTGCTGCTGCCAGCTAATTGCGTTTTCGTTCATATTTGTCTGACTAGCCCCCGTGTGAAACCGGCGACTGGCAACCTCCCTCTTCCCCCCGCCCGACCCCCGCTGCGAGCCGGAACGGGTTAGCGGCTGATGATGATCCAGACGCGTAAAACGGGCCGGCGAGAGGGCGGCGTTTCCCTGGGAAATTGAACTGGAGTTGGCTCGGTCTGGGATGTTAGTACTGTAGGCGTTGGATAATCCTGTAGCATTGGGAGATGCAGGACCGGCGGTAGCTCCAGTGGCCCTGGTTCCAGTATCGCTACACCTACCCGAACTGAAATTTGACCTTGTGCCGGATGGACCTGAATCTTGCTGGTAGGAGTTGAGGTTGAGATTCGTTTGCATAGCCGAATTAGCGTCCGTAGTAGTGACAAGCGGTACCGGTGGACTGTAGGTGGAGTTTATCGTTGGTTGTGGCCTCGTGATCGGTTGGGAAACCTGTTTGCCAGATTCTCTGAACGAGTTCGAAAGGTTAGTCACTGTCTGTGCGGACAAATTGGTGGTGGGAGGGACATCCGGCGTAGCCACGAAATGATTCAGATTACTACCTGAGCCTCCATAACCAGGAACAGTCGATTCATCAATCTGGATCATATCCGGTGAATGTAGTCTCGGATTCAGCTCCGGGTCCGATTCGATCCGAGGCTGTTCAACCTTATGGGATTCACTCCTCTCCACCCTCGTAGTTACCGTAGTTACTGTGCCGTGATAGTACGTAGGTGAGAATTCCCGCAACTGGGAGCCTGTTACAGTTTGGGGACCTCCCGGTCCATCCATTCCCGGTACATGTCCCCCCCTTCCCAGTGCTATCCCCGTCCCGCTCACCTTTCTCAAGTGCTGCTCCGCCGCCGCGTGGTAGAAGTCGTTGTGCTTGCTGGTCTGTTTCAGGATCTCCTCCTCACCCAGTATGTCAGTTGGCGATAGCATGCGGTTGGGTGTGGAAGCGAACGCGGAGAGCGATTTCCGGCAGGTGGTGGCCGAGATGCCATTTTTTTGGGAGAGGTGGACGGGATGCAGGGGCGAGATGACCTGGTGGTGATTCAGGGCAGCCTGGGTGGATTCCAGGGATTGACCTCGACCGTCACCGGATGATGATTGCTTGTGGGTCGCGATTATGGGTTGTAGGGTTTGAGAAAGCGGAGGTCTGGAGGCTGTTTTAACTCCAAGAGGAGTGAGAGATCTGGGACAAAACGTGTTCACCGGGATGTTCAGCATTGGAGCATTCAGATTCTGCGGGGAATCAGATCGGCCTCTCGGCGTATTATAATTTGAGTTACTCAATGGCTGCTGAGGGAGCGCCAAAGCAGGTATCCCTTGGGCTACAGGTCCAGGAGATAGCGCCCCGCTGTAATTCGATCTCATCATTTCCCGCCTATTCCGCAGCATCTCCTCCTTTTTCTGCGCCTGCACTCGCATCCTACTCTCAAACTGTTTCTGCTGCTGCTGGAAGCGGTGTGCCATAGATGGAGAGCATAGTGCCGCATTTTCTCCGGTATTACTAGTAGCTTCAGCGGCGGATTGGCGGACCACAGGGTAATATTGGTTACCTGATTGTTGCTGTTTCGGGGGGGAGGAGATGGCTCGGGTTTTGGCAGAACCAGATAGGTTGGTCTGAGACTGTTGTTGAGAAGACGGACTAACTACTGTCGTTGTAGACTGATAATGCATCCAGTTTGCATCCATTCCAGGATGAGGGCCCCCAGTCACTGCACTAACTGTATTCGCCATAAAGTTATTCGCGTTATGTACGGCAATCATTGGACCTGAGCCTCTGGTAGTGCCACTTGCACTCCCATCCAGGACCTGGTTCGGATTCTTCCGCGGCGTTCTGTCGGCCTCATGGGGACTGTGGATAGGGGGCGGAGACAAGGAGTTGTGCATCGCATGAGTCTGACCCTGAGGCTGCTGTTGTTGAGTGTAGTAACCATTAGCACCGGGACTTGGAACCAGCAAGCTTGAGGGAAGAGTGGACTGAATCTGATTCTGGTTACTAGTAGACTGCCCGAGAGTTTTAGCGGCTGATTCAGACTTCGATCGATCACCACTTCCAGTACCCGGGCCGCCACCACGATTAGAGGGTGAACCTGGACCTGAAGGTGCCGTAACAATTGTCGCCGTCTGTGCTTCCGGTCTGTACCGAAACTGGATCTGAGTAGTCACACTCCCCGTAGCCAAAAGCGGCTGATGAATGGCGCCGGATCCGGGCATTTGAATTCCCACAGGCCGAGACAGCGTACTTCCGATGCCGAAGCCGATTCCGTGTCCCTGTGGAGGTGTGGCTAGCGAATATGCACCCGGAGAACTTGAAGAATTATTCATACCAGAAGCAGAAGTCTAAGACGGTACATAGCTCGTTCCATTGGGCAGCATAATCCTCCCTGAAGGTAAAGGAGAAGACGCAGAAGTGATTACACGAGGAACTTGAGCAGTCACAGTGGTAGTGGTCATTGTCGACATAGTAGCCTTAGGAACAGGTTGATTCGAACTACCCGTGGTGATTTGCATAGGTTGACCCGTTGGTGGTCTTGGAGATTGGGTTAAGACGGTGCGAATCGGCTGCAGTGGCGTCATAGTTCGCATATTGCTATTTGGACTGAACGGGCCACCGGGTGAGAAAGGGCCACCCGGTGATAAAACGCGGGTGTAAGCTGTTCCAGTGGGGCGGGCTCCAGAGGGCGGCTTTACGGCCTGCTGAGTTAGTACCTGATTCGGAATCTGATTCTGAATCTGAGTAGTAATCTGATTCTGCGGCCGCGGCGACAATTCATTCCTAATCACGGTTTTATTCGTGGTCGTGTTAGTCGTATTCACTGTCGTATTCTGGTTCACCACCTTAGTTTTGTAAATAACGTGGTCGTACTGATTATCATGACTTCTACCATTCCCGTCCTGTAGCTACTTCAGTCTATCCTCAACCGCTTTCTGTCGATCCTCCAATCTCTTACTTTTCGACTCAAACTCCCCCCCCAATCTCTCCCTCTCCCTATGTTCATGCTCGGCCAACTACCTCAGCTTCCTGTCCCGCTCCTGCTGTTGGATATCTTGGATATCTTTTTGGCTCAGAGTCGTTGATTTAAAGTTAGTACCATCCCTCTGACTCTGTTGAGTCTGTAACTCCTTCTTCCGCTCCCTTTCCTGTTCTTCTAGTTCAGATAATTTGTTTCTCTGGCTCTCTTCGAGATTCATAATCCTCTTTACGAAATCCATTTCGTGGTCTGCTATTTGTTGGATGATTTGGTCCTTCAGGGAAAGGAGGGAGGACTCGGATTCCGGGACCTGTTGAACTTGTTGGGGTTGCTGGTGCCCGGGTTGTTGACATTGTTGGGAACTTGAAGGGTTACTAACAAAAGTGGGGGGAACAGAAGCCGCACTGACAGTTACAGACTGAGGTTTAGCAGCAGCTGGTGCTTTAGTTAGAACCTTGGGGGGACCAGAGGGAGACGGTGGTCTCTGCGGCTGAAAAATCGGGGAACTCGGTTGAGGTTGAACTTGAGGCTGCGTTTGAATCTGAGGAAGAGGTTGTTGAACAGCAGCCGCTTGAGCAGCAGCAGCTTGAGCTTGCGAAGCTTGTGTCCCAACAGTCTTCATAAATTCCTCCCTAAGTTCGGCTTTTATCTTCATCTTGATTTCCTCCATTTCAGGAGCCCCTAATATAGCAGTCTTGTTACCCTCCGAACTTTTGTCAGTACCGTGAGTGCCCGCCATGAAATCCGATTCCGTAGCATCAGCGTGGTTCATCCACTTCTTAACCTCGTCCTTCGCCTCTTGCCGGCTGTTCATCTCCCGGATCACCGCTTCCCTGGCTAAACGAACGGTTTCTTCCCGATGCTCCTGGGAGAGTTTCTGCTCGAACAGCAAATCTAAGTCGAACTGCAGGTCCTGTTTTAACTCCTTCATTAGCCGGGAAAAGCCCAATAGGTCCACGTTATCCTCCGGTTTCTGTAATATCTGAGGCTGACTCTCTGAAGCTATGGATGGTTGACTCGCCTGACTTTCAAGTTTAGACTCTGTTGCTGATTTCGTCTTCAACAATTCAAAGCTCGCGTCTTTCGCCGCAGTAGCCGCACTTGCCGCAGCGTATGCGGCCTTACTAGCGGATTCTTCGGCCTTGGCAGACGATTTCGAAATCGATTCAGTTTTGGCGTTCACGGTACTCACATCGCTTTTCAGGTTAGAGCAGTTCCTCTCCACATCCAAGATTCGGTTTTCCAGGGTCCTCAAACCGGCTTGAATCGACTTCAAAGAGTTTTCGAGGCCATTGAGGGCAGCGGAGGTAGCAGAATTCGCAGCGGTGGCGGCGGCATTCGCGTTTGCTGCGGCTTGTACTGCAGCTGCATTTGTATCCTTACTACTACTTTTACTCATGGAGAGAGCTTGGGCCGCAGCCGTGTTCTCTGCTAACTGCTTCAAACTAGCGGTTGCCGTCTTCAGCGACACTGTTAGTCCTTTAACCGCGTCTTCTCCATCTGAGACTCGGTTGTTGATCTCGTTAATCGCTGATATCCCCTTTTCCTGTCTTTGTTCCTGGTCCCTTAACTTTCTCTCAATTTCTCCTCCTTTCCCCTCTAGATCCGTTACACGATCGGCGATTTCTCGCATCCTCTCTAAGGTTCTGGAGCCCATTTCCGTGACCTTAACCCCCACCTCTGCGATTCTCTTGCTGTTTTCCTCGTGCTTATCCGAGATCTTGCCTTCCAACTGTTTCGAGAAATTTGTGACCAAAAGAGTATTCTCAGTTTCAGATGAGGATAGGTGCCGGAATTGGTTCTGCAGGGTTTGGATCTGTTGTTTCTGATCCTCTAAATCCGTTGCTAGGGCTGTTAACTGGGAAGAAGAAGCGTTAGTCGATGCTGCTGCGGAGCTGGCTGCAGCAGCAGCATCGGACTTCGCAGCTAAGCCTATAGCCGCACTAGCGACCTGAGATTTGATAGAGTCCCCCAAACTCGCCTTAGCTTCAACAATACCGCGGGCGAAATCGGATGCTAGCTTGTTCAACTTCTTTTCCAGGTCGGAGGTTAGACGGTCGCAGCGGTCGTTCATTCTTTGCTCCAACTGAGTTAACTTAAACTGAGTATCCTTCTCGAGCTTGTCAGTCTGAGCTGCTGCTGCTGCGGCCATGGCACTACTAGTACCCGCTCCATTAGCAGCACTCCCAGAGCCTTCCTTAGACGAAGCCTGAAGCACCTGACTCTAAGCTTTAGCCAACCGAATACAGCTATCCCCCGCCGCCTCTTCATCTAAAAACTATTTCCCTCCAGGAACTAAAAAATGCACCCTTGTACCATGCGATCCCCCTCTTCCATTCTCAAACTCCTCATCTCCTGCTGAAAGTCCCGCTGAATCTCGGATTTCATGCTCTCGAGCTTTTCTTTAACCAGCTTCTCATACTGTTCGTCTTCGGCTTTCCCCGCTGAGCTACTAGTACCTTGCGAATCCTTGGCCTGGTAAGTAGCTGTATAAATCACCTTCTCGCCTATGTCCTGCACTTTGTCGCCCATGTCGGAGATCTTTCTTTCGCCATCTCTAACCTCTTCTCTAACTTCGTTGATTTTGTTGCCCATGTCCTGCAATTCCTTAATTAGGTTCTCTAAGCGAGAGGCTTGCTGGGACAACTCGGGAGAGATCGCCTCGACTACAGATTGGGAGATGCGGGCATGGAGGTGGTCGTGGAGAGCGCCGTTTCCTCCACTTTGATCGCCTTGAAGTTGATTGTTGTTAGTGCCATACTGGTTTTTCAGATCCATACCTGTTCCAGCGGGCGTTGAGTAGGCGAGGGAGTTAGAGGATTGGGGCATCGAAGCGGATACTGGTTGATACGGTGAGGATCCGTTACCTTGAGATTGGGATACTAGATTCAAAGGCGGAACGTTGTACTGGGAACTTCCCGCTGCTCCACTCTAAGCAGTAGGAAAAGCACTCATGTTAGAGTTGCTCACATTCGACTGCCGTCCATCACCACCAGCCACCACTGATTGATTCAATATCCTACTCCCCGCCCCCAAACTCTGACCGTTTCCACTATTTCCCCGATATCCAACTCCGTTATACACTTGCTGGCTCTGTCCACCGCCCGCTAACCACCCCCCTCCTGCACTCGTTTTCGGGCTAGTGCCCATGTCGGCAAAAGAATTCTTCATCGGTCCCTGGACCCCCACACCGTGACGGTTCGAGGTGTAGTTACCGTCTGGACCCATCGAGGGAGCGGACATGGGAACTCCTCCCATATTACCCTGACCCTGATTCTGATAACCCTGATTCCCACTCATACCGTAACCGTTCCCGATATTCCGATACTATCCTGCCGGCGTCACGGTCTAAGACCGATACTGACTGCCCCCGTAGTCCATACCACCAGCGTGGACATGCCTACTACTCCCCGACGCCCCCGTACCACTCCTTTTCGGACTCTACGTCGAACTCCTTTGGGCCAGATCAGCGTTGTTAGCTTCGAAAAACCCCTGTGTCGGGGCGACCATACGGGTCATGTACTGATTGTTGACCCCCTTCACGTCTTTGGCCACGGTGGGCTTGGACGAGGTACCGACGGGACCTGAATCGTCGGATTCCTCGGTGGGGAGACCGACGAGGGCGTTGAACATGGCTTGATGGGTGGTGGTTTGTACTTAAAGTTACTGGGTAAAACTCGGGAAAACTCGGGATTTGACTGCTACTTGAACAGTAACTTGAACAATGCTACTAAACTTAGTACTGTAACTCAGACCAAGACTCAGAGGATAGCTTTTCAATTCCGGGGGTAAAACCTTTGACTAGTCAACTTTAGAAGGTAATACTCAGAGAGTAGCTAGTACAGTGGGGTTAAGCAAGGGGAGGTAAAACTTCAAGCCTAATAGTAAGGGTTACTAAGGGTCCCGTTCAACTACTGTTGTACTGTTACAATAAATTTGCTATAACAAACAAAGGCTGCGATTACAGAATTTTAACTTTTTCCTACAATACTGCTACCTAGTACGGTCAAATTTCAATGAGACCGACGGTGTAGGGCTGCGTGTCAAGATTGTTAGAAATCATTTTTTCGAATTTTTCAAATCATGGATTCAGTTATTTGAGGTCGCGCTGCGTTTGGACAGAAAGATTCAGATTCTTGAAGAAATTTACTAACGAAAAAAGAACGAATACTATCAGTTTGTATTCAGGTTGAGCAGTATTCATACTGAGAGAATCCCAAACGATGACACAGCGAGAGAACGAACAACCGATAGCTGGCAATGCAGTAGCATCACCATCGGAATCCGAATCCGAGTCACACCAGCAGAGCCAACTGTTCGTAGCCAGGCCCGTACTGCGTTTTTTCTTTGGTAATCTTTCAAATTCCGACTGCTGAATCACAACGAATCATATAAGGGGCGTAGAACGGCCCAAGAACGGATACGCAGCATCGAGAGCATACTATGACCTACAACTTGAAGTTCAGCTCGCCTACACATGATGACACCGATCTTTAAGTTATTCAACATTGAAGTTACTGTAATACTGCTTGCTTGTTACTTAGAAAGAACTTTTTTCCCTTGAGTGCTTGAAGCTTCACACTGCCTTCACAGGAATTTCAATTTTCACACAGACTAACTGTTACTTTATTCATGTCAATGTCAATGAGTCTGAGAGCACTTCACATACTAACTTCTACACATAATCTGACCTAATGCGTTCGCATTGCCATTTGTGTCTTATTTCAGCGTAATAGATTACTCAAGATTTAAGGAAGATGGCATAGTTCATAGTATTGTTAAGGAATATTTTTCGGGTCAGTACCTCTTGCTTCCATATTAAGATATCATGAATTTGCATTCAGTCGTAGCACCCATATCATGGGGCCTTGACAGTGTTTTGTCCACAACTACAATATTGAATAAGCACTACTGTCGAAGTTGAACGTCGTTAGACAGTGGATGATTCACGTAACAGTAGCGGTAAATGTAATCGCGGCAGTATTACGAGGCTAGTAATAGGTCGAAGTTCGGAGTCGTAACCAGGTTCGCAACTCCCTCCGGAACCGGTCATGAATTTTCGCCACTGAGCAGCTGCAGCAGTCTTCTGCTGCTATAGTACACTGAGTTCAAATGCAGACAGTAACACTAGATGCACCAGTCTCACTTGATTTTGAAAATTTACTGAAGCTCTGCGACGACGGCAATACCGTAGACTGCCGTAGGATGATGTTCAGAAAAACTTAAGTAGTACATTACAGTGCACTGAAGCTTCCTCCCTATCACAGTTAGTAGCACTTCAGCCCGATATCCGCTACCATCCATCTGAACGATACTAGTAATCAGCACCACCATTCCAATTTCCAGGGTCAGTCTACACACTTTTCACAACCCCAGTGACTGTGACGTCAAGTGTCCGACTTGTCTGCACACCGTCACGGTGACGTTTCTAACATTAAGTTCTAGTGTTACATCCTACTGTTACAAATCTAGTTTTTACAAGTCTACACACACAGAATCAGAGTCAGATCACCGCTGCACACTGTGACTCTGACTGAGTCTGAGTCGTGATTCAATTTCAAATTCGAGTTAAAAGTTTTACTGTTAGTACAGTTCTCAACATGAATCTCATCCGACACCTGCTGTATTAGTGCCTTCC
>JACKZZ010001873.1_pt1 | contig 10075 bp, 10 predicted proteins | sample 8027871 | NCBI WGS metagenome assembly JACKZZ01 (sample SAMN15724774, study PRJNA655200) | protist metagenome | isolation source: fluorescence activated cell sorting (FACS) single amplified genomes of... | place: USA: West Boothbay Harbor, Gulf of Maine | collected 2000-07-19
TTCTATATTTAGACAAGTGATATTCCGAAGGGATTCACATCATCAATATAGACAAGTGAAGGATGTAGATTTGTTGAATTGTCTTGGTATCTATTTTTAAAGCCAGACAAAGTCTGCGGGTGGTCTTGTACCCGTGATTGTAATATCTGATCGTGATTGTCATTGTGAACGATGAGAGGGAAAACATTTAATATCATTCAGCGTTGTGGCAAGCCATCTATTCGAAACAAAAATCTCACTCACAGTTCGCATAATATGTCCTCGAAAGTGTACACATATTTCCCGAAGTTCACGTCGATTGTTGTCTTGTGTGTTGCAAATAACTTTGTGTTTTTTTTCATTCTCGTTTGTTACGTTTCGTCATCTCTGAATATTAAATCTGACGTCGGCCTGGCTTCTAGACGTATTAACAAATAAATATCATGAGAGAGGCATTTGATATGTCCGATTCTTCATGGAGCTTTGTTATTCTTTTGAAGACCACTGCTTTTTTAAATATATTATGATATGTTGAATTTGCTCGTTGCCTATTTTCGCTCGAGAAGTTTATCTGCGCTGTCTGCGAAATGCAGACAGCAGTAAGTTATAGAACTGTACCGCGTACCGCGCGGCGCGGTACGCGGCACGCGGTGCGCGGTACGTTCTGGGGGGAGCGTCCAGAGGAGCACCGCATGCTGTAGAATTCGAAGAAGCTCCAGCTGAGTCGGGAGTCCAGACTCCGTCTAAATTCTCGCCAGTTGTCTCGCCAATTGCCTTGGATGCACCGAATTCGCGCCCGTGGTTTTCGGCTCGTGCCGCGCGGACGGCCGCGCCACTTGCCCGAATTGCCATGCCAGCAGCATATTCGTTTTCTTTCATGGTGGCGCACGGGGATGTCGAAGGAGCATGGTTACCCGGAGGATTATTTGACGGGGATGGATGGCGACGGCGGCAGGGCAAATCCGCAGCAGATCGAGCTCGCTTTTTTTGTGATTGGGTCGTCCCGGGAGCGTGTCATGTGTGTGAGGCTCCGTCTCGAGTGGTGTCGTTGGATTCGCAATCCTTTCCCGTTGGCTAATTATGCAGTTAGCCGCAGCAAATGAGTGCGTTTTCTCCCGAAAAATTCTACTAATTCTGCCAAAATTAGCGAAAGGCAGAGCGGAGTGTGTCGCGAAAGTTAACAAGAAAATTATTTGGCAAGAAAACTAACAAAGAAAATCGGAGAACAGGCTAATGAGGAGGTTGTGATATTTCTGCTAATTTTTTCCGCTGGTTTTTCGGAGTCGGGGGCGTGAACGCGCGGCACAGCATCTACCAGCGGTCTCGCAGCGAGTCGCTCGCAGGAACAGACGGGTTGTTTCCTCGATGGGCGTCTCAAAGACGTGCCGAGAAATTGGCAGAGGGATATCTGAACATGAGACTACGTTGCGGTGTGGGCGGGAATTTCAGGCGGCAGATAGGCGGTTTTCAAGACAAAAAGCCGAAATCTACCGCGCGCGGTACGCGGTACGCGGTGCGCGGTACGTTATCCGGAAATCCGGGAATTTCTATAACTTACTGCAGACAGCCAATCTTTAGCATGCGTATGTCTGCCACACAGGACCCAGGGACCATCGACAAATTGGCGAGTTAATGTTGGACGATGTGAATGACAATTATATTGTGGGTGTCTTTCTTGCAAACTTATTGTCAAGATGGGTGTCTTTCTCGCAGTGGATAGAAACTTATTGTCAAGATGAGAGTGTTGTACAAGATGTCTAAAGATGAAAGGTGTATCTAAGGTGTAGACATGTCTATGTTGTGTAAATTCAATCATACTATTTTGTAGCGTCGCGTTTTGATCGTTACGTTGTGGCAATGACCAATGTTCATGATGACTGTACGACTGTCCGTAATAGAGAGACGGAGATGACGGACAGCAATGTATGACATACATGATCAGCGAGAGCGCCAGCAGAAAACCAAGAGCAGGAACAGAGATGCATGAAGCGAGCAGCGCCGTGAGATCATCTGGATTTCCCAAGCGGTTCTTTGAGGTCATTGAGTTTATTTCAAGAGATGCGGAATCGAGCTCGAGTGGATAAATATCTGGAGTGCATGGAGTCCACTACTGCAGCACAGCAGGAGTCAAGCAAAACGAGTGCGACGAGAGCGTCCAGCATCAAAGCTAAAGATTAACGCAGATTGATCTCTATATTTGATCAGTTTCACTGGGAAAGTTTAGGAAGTTCTTGAGTTCATTTTGACTCCGTGTAGTGAGTACCACAGACACCAGAAATCCGCCACAGTGTCGACACATATCAGACGAGACGTCGTAAACAAGGACGACACATATTGCAACGACGAGACGTCGTTGCAATATGTCGAAACTCTTGGCGAAGCTAGCGGTTGCCGGTGACCCGGATTTTGTCGAGTACGGGGTATGTCAATTTCTACCGATGACAGCATCAACGAATTCAGATATTTGACAATTTGTCGAATAATTAATGTATCAATGATGCTGATGGTCTTCATTCTCATCAATGTCTTCATCATTATTAGCCATGCAGAATTTCGATTTATTTTTCCCCTTTCCCATTTTTTCCTACAGGCCAGGGCCGATGAGTCACTTTATTATCTTCCGCGCGAAGTTGGGACGACGCCCGTTTTGCCGCCGTTTTTCCCGGAACCCGCGCAAGCCGGCTATTGGGCAAGGCGTTCACAGAATGCCCGCAACGACATGCAGGAATTGGCTGAGAAGCTCGAACAAACCGAGGATCAGCTGGCGGCGAACGCGATAGAAGCGAACATTCAGGCAGCAACCGCGCGAGCGGCCGACCGGGCTGCGCATACCGCCGCAACTGCGGCGAATCTCGGCAAGATGTTTGATCGTTTGATGCACCTCGCGAAAGAAGAGCGACCCGTGCCACACGAAGAAAGCGCACTAAGTGGCATGGTGGAAGAGATCAGGAGAATCGTTGGAGTAGTCGGTAGTTCCAAAATAAGTTCTGATGATCCATCAGTTTCACTGCCAGAAGAAAGCGCAGCTGCACCATCAGATGAGCACGAAAAGGTTCTTCAATTACCCCTCAATTTCAATCGCATGATTCGGCAATCCGATATTACGCGACAGCCCGCCATCGAGTCTGTCCAAACGCAGCTCGAGAAGCAAATCCTGATACCGCTGCAAGAGCAAGCGAGTAGGATCCGTGATTTCTACGGGACAGTGTGGAATCGGCACATCGAAGCACTCACGAATTTCAGTCCGCAATTGCAGGAGACGAAATTTAACATTGTAGGAGAAGGCGGGGGAGATGACGAGCATGAAACTTTCGGGGAACATGATGAAACGATGGGGGAGCATGGTGAAACAAAAGAAGAAATAGACCGAATATCATCGTGGCCATTTAACGATGGCAAACATGTTCAGCAAGAGCCAAGAACAGAAGAAAATACAGAAAAGCAAGCAGAGCAAGAGCCTCTTGTTCTGGTCGAGGATTTTGTGAAGGACAGAGCCATCGAAGATCCTCTTGCCAATCCAAGACTCGCACATCTCGTTGGAGCAACGAAAATAAACCCCCAACGAATTCTTCATGCTGAACCCATATTGTCAATAAACAGGATGGAGCCATCCTCAGCACCTACAAACGCGACCTCAAATCATGCCCACCAAACTCACGAATTCGAGCAAGAAAAAGACATGCGTGCGTGGTTCCCGGAGGAGGAGATGCTGAAACGTCGTGAAAAAGAGGAAGATTATATCGAGGATTGGCGAGAGCGTCATTTCGGGGACGAATGGCAAGATTGGATGGTGAACAATAAGGGGTTCGCAGACAGCAAGGTCGCGAAGGAGATTCGTGAACGCAGGTACGGTGGTCTTAGCCCGAAGGAACAGTACAGGAAAGATAGAGAGTTAATATTCGAGGAATTAGAAGCTCTGAGATAAAAAACATTGATGATTTCTAGGCTACTTCTATGTAGTTTTTAGGTTTACTGGAAAAGTCCTATGGAATAGTAGGTTTTCTTTATCTGAATCTGTCAAGCAAAGCAAGTACATCTCGTCTGTGGACATCGGATGGCAAGTGTTACTTCAGTAAAAACGAAGCACGGGACGTGGTGTGGGCACCCGTCGACTTGTGAAAGTGCAACTGGACAAACACGATCAAGATTGCGCATTCTGTTCGGTCTGTGTGGTTGCATGATGATCGAGCATGAAGCAGGTGATTCCCTCAGTCAGGAGCAGTCCATGCAGAAATCACAATACATTTAAATCAGCAGGCAAATTGCATTCGCATACAGGAGTTTAGGTAAAAGACCCTGAAAGAAGTCGAGCGCGGGAATTCGTTCAACACGGTATTACAAGATCAATTCGTATTGGAATTGAAATTTTGACACAGCAGGTTCGTATTGGAATATGGAAATTCTTGGCACAACAAGGTCGTATTCAATGACGCTTCGAATACTATTCGTTATCTCTGATCTTTCGCGATCGCGAAATTGCTTCAGAGCTAAAAGGAATTTGTCGATATCTTCTTGGTTCGTTTTTGCTTGTTTGAACAGCAGGTGGTCGAATGAATGCGACATGTACCCATAATTGTCCCGGTTCCCGTAGGCACCATTGTACATACATTGATTTGAAACTCCCTTTCACCTACATGAGCAACGTCCTGATCAGTCGATATTATGGAACTGATAGATATGTTAATGATTAGTGTCCAAACCCATGTGTAAAACTAAAAAATTGGTATTCATTTTCTAGAACTGTAGGTACTCCAAAATGTTGTCCAATATCGCGAATAAAGTTTGGAATGCTTTCCTCCCTCCCGCGTCCAGATTGCCGCCCGGTCATAAAAAGCCAGGAAACACTGAGGAAGAGATCAAAGCCTGGGATAAGTTCATGATGCTGCGGGAATTTATCTTGAGCCCCAGACGGTTCCCTCCCGTGCGCAAACTATGGTTTTGGTGCGAAAATTACGTCGCAAACGACTTTTCCGATGAAGCGCTGGATCGTTTTCAGAATTTTGATGGCTACTGCGCTCAGGGAAATACGGAAGCCGGCGTGATTTTCAACAATAACAATCCGGCTGACAAGAACAGGGTGCTGACGAAAGGAGAAGCGGCAGCTCAGCGTTGCGAGTGGGCGTTGTATTTTTCAGGGAGAACGGATTTTCCCAACCTGCTAGCGATGTACAACAAGGAAAAGAAGCGATCGCATCATCTGCGTTTAGAAGGCTCCTGGCAAGGCAGCGAGAATGAAGGAGGCCAGGCGTACCTGATGACAGTGCGATTGAACTTTTTGACGGGCTTAGACGAGTTGAAGAACTTGAAAGTTCTTGGTGGGCGTAGTGGTAGTGAGCTAGGAAATACAGGGATAAACCGAGGCTCGCGTACCGAATGCAAACTCGTTGAAGGCAGCATCGAGTGGCAGTTAATGCAGTGTCGTCGATCCGATGGGAAATATTATGAGTGGATGCAGACGCAGGTGGGGCATGTTGGGGTCGAATTGGTCATGGGGAAGCTGTATTACGACGTCTCAGAGGACGGGACAAGCGTCGACAACGTGATTCTACGCTTCGTTGGGTATGGCTTTTTCGATCCGGATCGCAAGCAAATCCGTGGCGGCAGCAGCGTGCAAGCGATGAAATTTTATTCCCATCTGGGCGTGGACGATTATCGATTGCAGTTGACCTCGTCGCCTTTTGGCGGAAGCGACTTTATTTTCCGCGGCACAAGTAGAAACAAATCCGACGACATGGATCCGAACAAATGGCCGGGACTCTGTCACGCACGGATTACGGCGAGCGAATGTTCGAACCTCTTCCCGATTTCCCGATCTCCTAATTATAACTCGGCAGTGAACGCCATGTCAAGTGATAATTTGGATGAAGTCGTCCAAAGCCCTTCAGGCGATATTGGAGGAATGTGTACTATCTGTCTCGATAGTTACGTGCATAAAGTGCGAGCTCCTTGCGGCCATGCTTTTTGCGCGGCTTGCATCTGCGAGCACCTTCTGCACGGAAGACCGGATGTGGGCGCCTGCCCGATATGTCGACAGACACTTACGACCGTGTCGCTTGTAAATTGCGAGGACGGGAAACCGTTGCTGAAATCCCCGGCGCAGTGACATCACACTTCGATTTTCATTGATGTACATCCTTCCTTGTCTTTCCTCAACTATGAACTTCTTGACAAAGTAGTGTACGACGAAAAAGAAGTCTCGCATCGATCAAAGTCTTCCCGAATTTAGTCTATTTGACAACATAATCCCACCAAGCATTTGTTATGAATAATCAACGTAGTTTGTGTCACCTATGGTATGTTTGTAAATTAAGTCTATGAATTATGTGACTTACATATTCAGTCGACTCAAGCTGCTTGCTTGGAGTCCGCTGATGTGATGCAACGGCTTCGTTGACCGCTTGTGTTTTGTTTGCTGCACGAGCAGCGTTACAAGTAGAACATACGCATTGTAGCACGAGTGCATTCCGAATTTTGGTTTTTCGTGATGAAAGCAGATATTGTTCGTGGACAGGAGCAACAGATTAGTATTTTTTTCCAACTACATAATTCAGGAAGTTATTTTGTCAGAGTTGAGGAGGACAGATCGCGATGTCGCGGCGGTTCAAGGATTTGTTATTGATCTAGATTATCAATTTTCTTCCACCTCGTCCAGGAGTTGATGGCTCAAAGCATAACTAAGCAATCACAATTTGTTTTGCGGTCGTTTCTATTGAAAATCGGTGTTTGTCCAAATCACAAGTTGCAAGAAAGATGGCATGATCGGATATGTGACCGAGAAGGCTGGTGAAATGTGTTAGAAATTCCGCGTTTGTATTTGTTACGTTGCCGTAAAGCGTTGCGTTTGGGCTGGAATCGCGATTTCGCATAATCAAGTATTCCGTGAACTTTCTGCATCCCCGACTGTTGGCTTTTGTTTTGACTCGATATGAGCGGTTCCGTAGGAATCTGCAGCGCGACCGTTGAAGTTTGGATCGCGACGGAAACCCAATCCAGGCATGAGGCATTCTCACTCATATATTTCAGCTACAACATGACGTTGTTCCTTTCCCTGGGCAAGACAGGAGGCTCCGAGGTTTGCATGCCAGCTAGCACAGCGCCACCCTCCGGGGTTTATCGTGACGAAGACCAGACACTGTCGGTCGTTTGGGACGAGATGGAAGCAACTTTGAGCTTCGATAGCGATGGATTCCAAATGGGAAAGATTCAAGGGAGAGATGGTCAGTCAGACTGCGCAACAGGGAGACGAGGTGCGGAAGCAAAACCTGTCTTATTTTCCGAGAGTCTGCGGGCGGTGCGACCACGTCTCTCATTGCAAGAGCTCGGCATCAGTCTTTGCTGGGCCCTCCCCCTGCGCGCCCGTGGAGGAGAATGATAGTATATGCGATGCGTTCCAATTTTCTCCGCTTCGTAATGCAAATTACACGAAATTCACGGTGGTGCACTTTCTTATTTCATTGGAAATTCACTGGACGGACTCTTATTTCATTGGCAAATTCTGGACAACGCGGTCCTGGGCCCTCGGCCCTGTGTTCAGAAAACCTGTAGCTGGATCGTCCTCCCGGAGTGCGATCCTAGCCAGGCCACTATAGACACCAAAATGCTCGAACACGCGAGCTGGCACAATGGAAGCCTCCACGCGGGAGGTCTTACGCCATTTGCTCTAAAGTGCGCGGCGGCACAGACGCTCTGCGAACGTCTTTACAAAGATTGAACCCTCGGTTCGCTTTCCACAACGTGGATTGCGGCCTGCGGCCGACCATGGACAAGGGGAACCCTCACGCAGAGGGGCTGCAACGCAATTACGCCCCAAGCCAACCCCAAAGACAAATGCGCACACGCGCTTGCCATGGGAGAAAAAAAATGACGCCGGGCGAATCCGCCACCTCTTCGAGTTCAGGATGAGCTCTACTCGGTGGGCGATCTTTGTGCATGTGTCTATTTGCAATGCTGTCTACTTATGCTAAATATAAGGCGTGCAGCCAGCTAAATGCGCATAAAGAGCTCATAACCCAATGTTAGGCATAACTGCCTGTCCGAATTAGCGGAGTAGAACACCTCTCTCATCTCTCGATAAAATGCATAAAGCAGCGTGTATACTTGTCAACCAACAACAACAAACCTGAGATGAAATCATTCAGAAATCATGATGTGCATGAGTGTCCCGATAATGGTCCATTTCCGGTCCAAGAAGAAAGAGTCCGTCCAGTGAATTTCCAATGAAATAAGAAAGTGCACCACCGTGAATTTCGTGTAATTTGCATTACGAAGCGGAGAAAATTGGAATGCATCGCATATACTATCAGAGAAGCCAGATGGTAATCATGGCGGCAGATCGTTTGCGCCCGTGGGGTGGTTTCTAACTCTCGTTGCCAGGCTGGCCGTTTGAAAACATCGACCCGTGAGCTTTCGCTCGTGTCACAGAACGCTGAAGTCACAGAGCGTTGAAGCGCGCCTGCGTGTAGCGCAGAGGTAGACCGTTTTGAAGCATGAGAGTCTTTCATCTGGTTTGCCATTTCTTTTCTGTACGCTTGATGCAGCACATTGCTGACAGAGTTATTGTGTGTCAATTTTTCAAGATGGTTTCTGAGTAGTTGCTAGTCTCCCCGAAGCCATGGATCTTTGCGACGTCAGCAGTCTATGATAGTTCTTGCATGAAGATGTGGGAAGCTGAGGGCATTTCAGATGTCGAACCATGTCGGCCCCGCTCAGGATGGTCTGTGCGAGAAAAAGACGAGATGAAAGTGCAAGTGGATGGGCTCACTAGATTTCGCGTCAGTCGCGCCTCCACAGGAGAGGACCCCAATACAGTGCAGAAAGTTGTGATAGAGTCGAGCCGAGGACGAAATGCTGATCTCCAAGATGGAAACGAGACAGCTGCAGTTGTGGTCGAAAGATGGTGGAAGGGCGTAAAATGTCAAACGACAATTGATAAGGCAGCCGCTAATCCAAACGAGCAGTGGAAGGACACTTATCAGCCGGAATTCGTCTCGTTGGCGACGTTTATCGTCGAGATTCCCGATATGCCTAGTGGTGGCCACAGTAGTGCCAGCCATCCTTCTCGTATAGAGGCACAAGGCCCTCATTGGTTTCCTAGATGGTCTCACTACGGTCATCCTGGTTGGCATTATGACACGACTGAGGATTGCTACGATTTTGAGTATCATTTATGCGAACAGTTTTCAGTATGAGGATCCTTTCAACAAACGATATCGATATTGTTATCAGGGTGAAAATACCATGTCTAAACAACAGAGTATTTTTTGTCCGTGTAATCGTGTTCCAATTTAAGATGAATGTTCAGAAACTCGTTGTAGGTTTCTGTTGCACCCGAATCCTGCAGAACGGAAGTCTGAAGTGTGGGTCTCGTACATCAGGCACAGAGTGGAGAAAACAACCGAGCCACACGATGATGAGGAAGAACCCTATACTAGCGTGTCGGACTCGAAAATCCATCACCTCCGAAGGATTCTAGACGTGTTTGTTTCGAGTTCATGGATTCAGAGCAATATCTAGAAATGGATTCCAGCTACGTGTCATACATCTCCTTGCGTAACGAGTCGAGTCTCCGTCTTTCATGTGTTTGATATATCTCCGTTTTCTCTGGAATGGTTGCGAGGGCCCGAAATCGAGCGTAGGCTTTAGCGAAGGATGATTTGTGGGTCACCGGTCACGGAGAATACTGAGTCGAGAATTTTGAGAGCGCAGAGGCACGAGCAGTTCAGGGAGTTGGAGTGGAGCTCTTTCTTCCGGCGAGTTGTGAAGAGAAAGATAGAGTTTGATTGTGTGAGTATCGTTTGCATCCCCGAAGAAGACGAATTGAGAGCACGAAAGAAGATGTTTGTAGGAGTAATGGTTCAGATTCTAACGGAAAATCTCTTGTAATAAAAAGAGTTTAATTGCTGTGTGTGCTGAGTATTTACTACATTGGTTGAGCAGGACACACACTAGGTAGTCAGAATCGATAGGATCTGAAAGTCAGTTTCTTCAAAACTCAGTTTCGTTGTTTGGCCCGAAAAAATATGGATCCAGAAGATGACGACGGAGAGACCGGCCCAGATGGAGGTGGTGTTGAAGGCGTCATGCCTGGTAATGTTCT
>JACKZZ010002923.1_pt1 | contig 10075 bp, 11 predicted proteins | sample 8027871 | NCBI WGS metagenome assembly JACKZZ01 (sample SAMN15724774, study PRJNA655200) | protist metagenome | isolation source: fluorescence activated cell sorting (FACS) single amplified genomes of... | place: USA: West Boothbay Harbor, Gulf of Maine | collected 2000-07-19
TAATTGCATTTTGAAACTTAAAACAACTCAAAAATAATGAATATTAATAGTTTAGAGCGACAAAATCAACTAAATTTTGACCAAATTCGACAAAGACTTACTATTATACAAATATATAAATTACTGTCAATGTTTAAGTTCTTCTAGTGTTGTTAGCGCTAGCAATCCGTAGATATTTTCTATCTTAAAATAATAGGCAGCTATACGACCAGTAGCTATAATGATGAAGGGGTGATCGAATGATAATAGAGAATGTTGTAACCGTTTTCAGTTTATTTGGGAATAGAGTCTATTTTACTCAAATGGACATTGAACTACTGAAATCGATTTATGATATTGATGTAGAAATTAGTCGAAAGATAGATAAGGAGAAAGTGAGGAACGAGAGAGATTGGTTTTTAGACCATTTAAAGAATCAAACATTAATCCTGTTACCTCCTCTCGTCTTATCGGATCGTGGAAAGGTCATCATACGCGAGGATAGCTGGGAGCTGCCGTCAGAGAACAAACTGTTTATCCTTAGTGGACAAGAGAAGATTTTAGGACTTGAAGCTGCCCTTCAGTATTTAAAGAACAAAAAAGAATGGGCTGAGCAGGAGAGCAAACCGCGAGTAGTGAAACGGGTTGAGCGGATGATCGAGAAACTTTACAAGCTTCCCATCACTTTGCAAGTATATCTTGAGTATTCGCTAGAGCAAGAATGGAAATGTTACTGTAATCTCAATACCCAGAGAAGGACGATCCATGCAGGGGTGAAGATGCAGTATGACCAGCAAAATGAATTTACGATTTTTACACGAAGAATGGCGAAGAAATTGGAGCACCGTATGGAAATAGACCATAAACTGGCCCGCGTTAGAAATGAAAGTTCGGCTCTTACCTCGCTATCCATCATGAATAAATGCACATATGCCATGTGGAAGGGCGATCTCGTTGCGAAAGAAACGAAGATGAATAATCGAGAAATTTCCAGTTCAAGGCAAGAAGGGCTAACGGAGGAATTTTACATGGTTTGGTTGGATATATTCCCTGCTAAGGGCTATAACAGGGAGCTTTATGTCTCAGGGTTAGCTGGTATTCAAATAGCCTTAGCCTACACGGTTTTTCTTTTAACAAAAGACGAGCACATGCCATACCACATGGCCATTCAGAAGCTTTTAACACTTAAATCATCGTGTACATGGAAGCATAGTGATCCGCTCTTTACGCATCTTTTCGACAACAGCACAGGACGGATTAAAAAGCATCATACAAAAGGTTCTATTCAGGAGACTGCTCGCAGGTTTATTGCGAGAATAACAGAGGAGGTTCAGTGAATGCGGGGAAGTCATCAAGCATTGGCGCAGAGACAAGACACTTTCTACATATCAATGAATGAAATAATTACTAGGGTACTAGGAGGGAACATTAGACTCAGAGAAATTAGTCAGCCTCATTTGGTATCGATTAAAAACTTTATCGTAAATAATCTTGAAAATAAAGAAGCACATATTCGGCCATTGGTAGGTCACCTGGAACATGGAAGTCTTTGTTTGGATGGTGGGATTCAAATCATCGATGGGTCTCATCGCTTAAAAGCATGCGTGCAGCTTCAGCAGCTGGCCATAAAAATAATCGAGCGGAAGGATGAGCAAGAAAACGAACTTGCAATAAAAGTACTCGGAGTATTTAATCATACGGTGATACCGATTCAAATTCATGAAGGGCTAACCGTCGAACAACAGCAGCAATTCTATCTAGAACTTAATTCGCTCAGCAAGCAAAATGCTGGTGGAACGCGGAAAGGTGAAGAGGAAGTTGGTCATGAGAAACCCTTGGGTGGACGTCAGGGCAGACAGACCTCAAGGGCTTACTGACAAGTTGGTATACCAACTCTAGGTTAGTATACTCTACTTCTATCGAAATGCAATGGCATTTAAAAGGGAAAAGGGAGTGAGGAATAGATTATGGAAAAACAAGCGCGCTATATTGTTAAACAAAACACGGTTTTATTAATGAGGGAATATGATTCCAATGGGAAACAATGTACAAGAATAATAGAAGACAAGGATTGGATTTTCGTTGATCAAACTCCATTACAAGTGATCGCTGAGAGTATGAATTATTATGGCACGAATTTTAAGGGGGCGATTGAGGGCGCAAGGTCCATCCTCGGAAAGGTGCATATGTGCCCGATCATGGTGAGCCAAGTTCAGGATATTTGCTTATTCCCACACAAATCCGCAGGTCATCCTGAGTGTATTTGGTTTAACCACCAGCATGTGCTCAACACCCAGCCAATAGGGCGGCATACCTTAGTGGAATTAAGCAATGGCCATAGCATTAAGATTGAAGCAAGGCTCACTGCTTTTAACTCAAAGAAACAGAAAGCCGGAGATTTACGGCGCATCCTTTTCGAGCGAACACATACTACGCAAATTTTATATGTGGAACCGAAGAAAGAATACATTCGCGATCATAAAACTGGTAAGTTGCATTTACACAACCATCACTAATTAAGTAAGAGAAAACTAGATTAATAGAATAAAAAGGTGAACGGGTGAGAACGAACTCTCCCGTTCCCAATCCGTCCAGTGAAAAATGTTTGTTCATGGGGATTCTGTCTGAAGTGGATTCATTTTTATAAAAATAAAAATGTTGTACCTGTCCTTTTTACCGAAATCTCTCTATATAAAAAGTGAAGAAATACATAAGGAAATGGTGGCGAGAAAATGTGCGGTTGGGTGAAGTTGAACCGAGATGTGATTGAGGTTGATTTATGGAAAGAGGTGGTTCCGTTTCGACTGTATCTGTTGTTGCTGACGCAAGCGACAAGAGAGGACGGAAGGATGGTAAGCGGTATTCCGTTAAAACGAGGGCAGTACATAAGAGCCTATTCCAAGCTTGTTGAGGATCTTGGCTACCGGGAGGGAAGAGGCGAGAAACAGTATTCCAAGAGTACCATCAAGCGGTCCGTGGACAAACTCGTGAAAAAAGGCCTCCTCACCGTGAAAGAAACCAATATGGGTACGTTATTTACCCTAGTAGGTTCAGAAGAAATCCAGGCAAAAGGATTTGTTGATTTTTTTTGCCCTTCTTTTCGCGGAACGAAGACAGAACCAACTGAAAAAGAAGGCGATACAAATCAGGAACTAAATCAAGAAGGAGAGAAGAAAGAGGAGAATGTTGAGAAAGAGAATGATCACGCAAAGCTTTCCGAGGAAACCAGGACAAAGGAGGAAGCACAAACCGCGAGAACAACCGCAATCACAGAGCGTTTTATTCAGCTCCGTAATCGAGGGTCAGCACTATCAGCGAAAGACATGATTGCCGCTGAAAAAATCGCTGCACTGGAGGTTTCGCTAGAAGAGATTTTAGGTTTGATGGAGGACATTCAGTTGAACTACGGTAAAAAGAACCGTGCGGAACAATGCATCGCCAGTTTGACTTATTATGAGACTGCGATTAGGACTCGACGGGCAAATGCCGAAACACAAGCAAAAAAGCCACAAAAAGAGACTGTTCAAGACCGATATGCTCGGCTTGAAAAGGAAGGGATACTTGGATAGAGGAGGGAAGAGGCAATGGAAAAGAACGAAGTCATTCAAATTTTATCGAAGATCGAATCGGTGTATCCGCAATTTAAAATTACCGATGATACGGTGGTCATGTGGATTGAGGTTTCGAAAGGAATGGATTACCAGCTTGTGATGCAAAGATTGACCGCTCATATTGCGAAATATCGGTTTCCACCAGTGTTGGCGGAAATTGCGGCCTCTCAGGAAAGTGAAAATGGATATCTTCAGAAAACAAAACAATGGGCACAAGAAGGGAGAGGTCGGATTGAACGAGATCATCAACAACCTAGAAGGAAACCAAAACCAGACTGGCTATTTAAATCCATACTACGTTGACCAAACAGAAGCAGAAAATATGGTGCTTGGAGCTGTTTTTCTAGAACCTTCAAGCATCAATGAATTAATTCTAGAACCTCATCATTTCTCCCATAGAAGGAATCAGGTGATTTTTCAAGCTATGATCGAGCTTCGGCAAGAATCACAGGGAATTGATGTCGTTACCATGGTGAATAAACTGATCGGACACATGCAAGAGATTGGCGGCGCAACCTATTTAACCACTCTAGCTGTTAGTTGTCCGACCATTGTTCACCTTGAAGAATATCAAAGAATCGTCCTCGAACAATATAAACTTCGCGAATGTAAACGAGCCGCAGCGGGATTTTTAAGCAGTGGAACTATGGAAGACGCAGAGGGTTTCTATCAGACTTTTATCAAAATGCAAGAAATTGGATTGATTCAAACTGAAACAAGACAGGGTCATATGATGACGGTTTTTGATGAAATATTTGAGAAGCAAGGTGACCTGAATGGGATTGATACCGGCATTCAATCGCTCAATCAAATGACAAATGGCTGGGCAAAGACGGACTTGATTATTTTAGCGGCCCGACCATCAATGGGGAAGACCGCATTTGCCCTCCAGCTTGCGATGAATTGTTGTCAAACAGGCGGTGTAGTCGATGTCTTTTCCCTAGAGATGCCGAAAATTCAACTCGCCAAACGAATCTTAAGCAACATCACTAGAATTAATGGGGGAAAGTGGAAAAATCCATATATGTTCTTTACCGAGGAAGACCAAGAAAAGGCAGTAAAAGCTCTTGGTGTTTACAATCAATGGAATCTTCACCTCCATGACAATCCCCGAAGAACAGTAGCCGACATAAGAGCCCAAATCCAGAAAACCCGACGGGAATATCCTCACGATGATTATCTCGTTGTGATTGATTACCTTCAGCTCATTACAATCACAGGGAAGTATGATCGGCATGATCTCGCCGTTAAAAGTGTTACCACCGAGTTGAAACAGATTGCCAGGCAGTATGAAGTTCCAATCATTCTCCTTTCCCAACTCTCTAGAGGAGTGGAACAAAGAATGGACAAGCGCCCGAAAATGTCTGACCTCCGCGACTCCGGCAGCATCAAACAAGACGCCGATTTAATCATGCTCCTATACAGAGACGAATACTACAACAAAGATAATGAAGAAAACAAGTTCATTGAAGTCGATATCGCGAAACAGCGAAATGGAGCAGTTGGGGTTGTGAAGCTGATGTTTGAGAAGGAGTTTGGGAGTTTTGTGGATGTGTATGGGGGAAGGAGTTAGGAGACAAACCTTTTACTTCTTATTCTATCCCAACATTAATCCTGTTGTTTAAATGGAGATGATAATATTATTATGTCAACTAAATATAAAGATTCTATTCTCCCAATTTCTAATGAACAAACAGACATAAGTCCGAACCACTTAGAGGATTTTGGTCAACCTTGGAATCAAGATAAAAAAGATCAACCTTTGGTACGAGGTCCTGCGATGGTCTCTCCTTTCCAGGCTGCAATCGTCCAGCGGGCAATCGATGGCGACACAATTGAATTAACCAACCGACAAAGGGTGCGGCTGATTGGAATCAACACCCCAGAGTCGACGTATAAAATCGAAGCGTACGGAAAAGAAGCACGAAACTATACCCAAGAAAAGCTAGCAGGAAGAACCGTCTGGTTACAAAAAGATTTGTCTGAACGAGACCGTTATGGAAGATTGCTCCGAATTTTCTGGCTAGAGCAACCAGAGAACGATTTTGAAAGTGAAATTCGCTTAAAGATGTTTAACGCTGAACTACTCTTAAAAGGGTACGCCGAACCCTCCACCTTTCCGCCAGATGTAAAATTCAGTCCTTATTTTCGGAAATTTGCCCGCGAGGCGAGGAGTTCTAAAGTGGGATTGTGGGGGTTTGGAGACAAGGGGACGACAACCGGGGATTTTGATTATTTTGGTAGATAGGACTATTTAAAAGGATTCCCTAGCACACCACCTATGCTTAGAGTGACTTGGTGCGGACCCATCGATACTAATTCTATCTCAATGGACTAAACCTGTTTTTAAAAGGGATTTGGGTATGATTAACCCAGGCCCTTCTAGTGTAGAATTCAAGCGTGAATAATGCTAGAATCTAAAGTTATAGCAAGATAGGTCAATGGGAGACGGCTTAGTGGAAAAGAAGAAAAATAAGGTAGTCTGGATAGAGGCGAAAAGGCGATGTCAGCTTAACGAAGCTGATCTTCAAATGGTGAAGGATTCATCTTTCTATGTAGACAAGCATTGGAAGATTACCACTATACTCAACCGTGATAAAGTCAAAATCAATCTAGAGGTGAAGAAATGAATAAAAGAAGAATAATCATGGATTGTGACCCAGGTCATGATGATGCGATTGCGATTATTTTAGCGGCTGCACGGCCGGAATTAGAGATTCTCGGCATTACAACGGTTTCGGGAAATGCGGAAATTGAAAAAACAACCATAAATGCCCTGAAAATTTGTGATCTGGTTTCCTTAACAGATGTGATTGTTTCAAAAGGGGCAAGTGGGCCGCTTGTTCGGGTACGGGAAAATGCACCCGGCATTCATGGAGATACAGGTTTGGATGGCCCTGAGCTTCCTGAACCATCCCGCAGCTGGAGCGGGGAACATGGCGCTGATACGATAATAAGGTTGGTAAAAGAGTCAAAAGAACCTGTGACTATCCTGCCGACAGGACCATTGACAAATGTGGCGTTAGCATTAGCAAAAGCACCAGAAATCCAGGATAATATTGAAGAGATTGTGTTGATGGGTGGCGGTACATTCGGAAACTGGACACCTACGGCCGAGTTCAATATTTGGGCCGACCCGGAGGCTGCAAAAAAAGTTTTTGACAGCGGTATACCGATCACGGTTATGGGACTGGATATCACCCATCAAGCCATGGCTTCACAAGCAGTGATTGATCAGGTGAATCAAATAGACAACAAGGTTGCCAAAATAGTGGGAGAGCTTTTAGAGTTTTTTGTTAAAACCAATAAAGAAATGTTTGAGTTAGATGGAGGGCCTGTACACGATGTGCTAACGGTCGCCTATTGTGTCGCACCGGAATTATTTAAGCTGAAAGAAGTCAATATAGTAGTCGAAACAAAGGGCGAATTTACGGCCGGGACGACATTGGTTGATTTACACGGGGTAACAGGAAGAGAAAAGAATGCCAAGTTCGGACTCGAACTTAATGTTGAAGGCTTTTGGAATCTCATGTTTGATGCTCTAAAAAAATATTAAGGCTAGGAAGAAGCTGGTTGAAAATTACTTCATACGGGGGGATTAAATGATTACCGTAATTGGAAGCATGAATATGGATTTGGTTGTTGAAACCAATCACTTACCGGAAAACGGAGAAACGACGTTAGGAACTTCCTTTTCAACTTTTTTTGGCGGAAAAGGTGCCAACCAGGCCGTCGCAATGGCAAGACTAGGGAAGGAGGTCCAAATGATTGGGGCGTGTGGGACAGATGAATATGGGAAAATCGCGCTGTCTTCCTTAAAAGATGAAAACATCAAAACCGACCATGTGTTTTTATTTTCGGATGAAACAACCGGCATTGCCTCCATTATTGTATCCGATGGTGATAACAGAATTATTGTCGTTCCTGGGGCAAACCACCGATTGACGCCTGAGGGAATTCAGCGGTTGGAACAGGAAATCGCAAGTAGTGAAATGGTTGTTATGCAGTTAGAAATACCCTCTAACACCGTTCATGCAGCGTTGGAAATATGCAAGGAACACAAGATTCCTGTCGTATTAAATCCTGCACCAGTCAATAATTTTAAAAAGGAATTTATTGATTTAGCTACTTATCTAACACCAAATGAATCGGAATGTAAAAGCATTTTTGGCGAAGATATCGAACAGTCATTAGAGCGTTATCCGAATAAGTTACTTGTCACGTTAGGTGAAAAAGGTGCCCGTTTTTATAATGGCAAAGAGCATGTATTCATTAAAAGCTTTGAGACGAAAGCGATTGATACGACTGGTGCTGGTGATACGTTCAATGGGAGCTTTGCGGTTGCTTTAACGGAAGGGAAAACAATTGAAGAAGCAGCGCGATTTGCAAATGCAAGTGCTTCATTAGCTGTTGAGAAAAAAGGGGCTCAAAGTGGCATGCCTTCATTGGATAGCGTTTTAAATAGGCTAAAATAGAAATGAAAGGTACCCAATAAACAGATTACTTGGATGGGGGATTACATATGAAACCGATTATATTCGATGTCGATACGGGGATCGATGATGCCTTGGCGATGTCTTACGCTTTAAACTCACCAGAACTGGAGTTGCTTGGTTTTACGACCTGCTTCGGCAATGTACCGGTAGAAGAGGCGACGCGCAATACACTCGCGGTTTTAGAAAAAGCAGGGAAGAAGATTCCTGTTTACGCAGGAGCTGATCAAACATTAAGTGGAAAGCAAACAAAAGGCTGGTCCAAACATGTTCATGGGGAGGACGGGTTAGGAAATACCCTGAAAAAGGATCCCATTGCTCAAGCAGAAAGTCAATTTGGACCAGAGTTTATCATCGAGCAGGTGAAGAAACGTCCGCATGAAATAACGATCATTGCCGTTGGTCCACTGACGAACCTTGCATTGGCGATTAAAAGAGCACCAGAAATAATTCCGCTCGTTAAAGAGGCTGTGATTATGGGGGGCGCTGTAAAAGTACCGGGGAATGCGAGTGCCTATGCGGAAGCAAACATCCTTGCTGATCCCGATGCAGCGGAGGTTGTTTTCTCTTCAGGTTTGCAGGTCACCCTTGTGGGACTTGATGTAACCATGCAGACTTTGTTGCCAAAACCGAAGCTAGATGAATGGCGTGCCACTGGAAAAGAAAGTGCGCATTTTTTGGCGGACATGACTGAGTTTTACATAAGCTTTTACGAATCTAACTACCCAGGGATTGGAGGCTGTGCACTTCATGACCCGCTCGCAGTGGGGGTGGCCATCGATCCAAGTTTTGTGTCCACGGAAATATTGAACGTCAAGGTCATCACAGATGGAAAAGAGGTAGGAAGAACAATCGGTCATCTTGAAGGTGAGCCGAAAATTCACGTCTGTACAGAAATCGAAAGTGCTCGTTTTTTGGACCATTTCCTTAGTCGGGTAATAGGATGAATGCTGAAAGTCCGCTTAGTGTATGTCACTAGAGGAACGGTGTCCACAATGGATTTTTATTGTTCTAGTAACACTATGTGCTAAATTCACAATGAAAATTTGAAGCTCGTCCCATGTATTTCACTCTTATATTGAACTTTTGCTCGTCCATAGCCGCTAAGGAAGAGGGTACAGAGGGACGTTGCCTTTGTCTTAATTTGAATTATATGATGGGACAGGGTCTGTCCCTACAAATGATAACAATTGGGAAATAATATAAAAGTAGTATTTTGATAGGAATGTAATGCTCTTAATCGGAGGTCCATCCAGAATGAGGATGGGCCTAATATTTTTGTCTTGTGGAACAGTGCTGTGAAACATAAGTTTAGGAAGTACTACTGAACTCAACTCTTAGAAGGGTAAGATACTTCTTTGAAGACATTGTTAAATTAGAATCAACACACTTAATTAGAATTCGTTATTTTCACCCATTATAAGGTTATATTGGAAAAATAAAACTGTTACACTGTTATTAAGATATAATTATATCCATATTTTATTTTATGTGTTTTTTAGCCATAGGGGGGAGTTTCAAGGATGAAAATTGATGCTCATTCATTTGAAGTGTTTGATAGAGACAATTTTGTTTATCGAAAAGATGCAGCAGGATCTGAAAAGGTTAAAGAGGATTATGTATCGGCTTGGCATCAGTGGAAGAATATTGTGGAAACAGCAGTTGATGAGTGCGGAAGTACAGTACTTGTCGTAGAGAACACAGAGCACTGGCAAAATAGCGGAAACTTGCGCAAAAGGTTTTGGACGAGAATAAAGGGTTCTAATTACATGAATTTACCTTCTTGTATAGCCGCAATGATTAGTATAGACAATTTAAGAATTTATCTTGAGTGGCATGGATATAAGAATGAAAAGTTAATAGAAGAACGGAGACAACATAATAGTTGGTTAGACCATATTTCAGATTGGATAAGAGAAAAAAACATAAACACTAAGGAATTCAAAGTATGGACAGATGCTGAAGAGGTTAAGGATTTTGTACAGTATATTA
>JACKZZ010002988.1_pt1 | contig 10073 bp, 2 predicted proteins | sample 8027871 | NCBI WGS metagenome assembly JACKZZ01 (sample SAMN15724774, study PRJNA655200) | protist metagenome | isolation source: fluorescence activated cell sorting (FACS) single amplified genomes of... | place: USA: West Boothbay Harbor, Gulf of Maine | collected 2000-07-19
CATAAACATTTTTTTGATGGTCAGTGTTTGGCATCATTTATGGTTAGAACTAGCTCGTTTTTTAATCCATTGTCCCGGGAACCAATAACATCTCGTGTGTGTCAGCGTCTGGATATTTATCTACAAAAAAATAACTTAAAAATTTTACGTGTGTTAGAGGCTTTTAATTTAAATAAAAAAATGGTTGGCAAAGAAAGTGCGAATCAAAGCAGGGAATTGCAACGCGAAGCTGCAACTGTTATGTCGTCAGTGTTCCAACCGAATAGACATAACGAACAAAACACAAGAAGCCGAAGGGGGACAAGGCGCAATAACAGTGGCCACAACAATAATAATACTGACTACACAAGAGAAAGGGAGCAAGTGTCTTATGATACAGCCACTGGTGTTAGAGTATTTGATGACGATTCATGGGTAGAAGCTAGTCCAATTAATCTTCAGCAAGATTTTCCAACGCTATTATCTAGTGGTACCAGTAGTAATGTTGTCAATAGCCCGAGCATGTCGACTCCTAACGATGCCTTGTATACTACCAATACAGCACAATCATCCAACAATCACCATGCAATGCATAATAATATTCCGACGCCAACATGGGGTATTAAGGCAGGGAGTGGAAAAGTACCTTTTATGCAAAGTCAAGCAGAATTTCCAACATTTCAATTGTCAAGCGATACCAAGAATACAAGTAATGGTGCGAATAATAACAAACAAACAAATAGTACGTGGTCTCGTGGTATGTCTTTGAAAGCTGCTACAGACCAAGCAAACAAAGAAAGGGCAGTGAAAGTGCCTGTATCAAAACGTCCAGATCGATTGCGTTTAAAATTAGCACCAAAAACAATAAGTGCAAATGCAAGCGAGAAAAGTACTCCGTCGATCGAATCTATGGACAAGCAATCATCCACGCCATCGATTTTTGGTGAAGCTCGTCCGCGTGAATATTCCTTAAAAGCACAAGGTCGTACAGAATATGATAGCAGTCTATTATATGAAAGTGACGCTATTTCATCATTGGAACAAGGCGGGTTTCTGTGCCCATATTCACCATGGATGTTAGCAATGGGACGTACTATGGGACAACGGTGGTTAATTCAAATCGAATCAACGCTTCGCCAATTTGTCCATGAAGGTCCCAGTGTTAAAGTATTACAGCCATCGCTAGCATCTATGCCAATACGCCAACGAGCATTTATACATGAGTATTGTCAAAATCATTGGGATTTCTCAACGGCATCAGTAGATCCAGAACCAAATCGACACGTTCGAGTCTATAAATCTGGAGAACCCCATATACCATTTTTGTTGCTGTCACGGTCCGTGTTAGCATATGCCGGAGACCTTGGCCGAAATGTTGATTTAAATGATAGACCTGGTGGTGTCAACAATACTTTTAAGTCGGATGCTGGTCGTATTGCTTTAGTAGGAATAGAAGGACCAGGTAATCAACGGGCAACATTAGAACAAGTGCATGGCTTATTTCGTATGAAATGTAGGCGGTCCGAATACACGTTAAATTGGATACATGATGATAAAAATTTAATTGTTGAGTTTGCTACCAGAATCAGAGCGAGAAAATGTTTCCAACATATACTTGATAAGCATGGTCGTGATGGTCCAGTTACTTGGAAAAAAGCGCAGTGGTGGCCTGCCCCAATTTCATACGCAAAGTATCAATTAGATTTTATATCAAGTAAGCAACGCGAAAGAAAAATGCGAGAGAGAGAGAATAGGAGAAAGCAGTATGAACGGCAAAAAATGGAAGATAAATTACGACGAGAACATGATGAAATACGGACAAGGAAAAAAAAAGTACGGGATGGTTGGTTTGATAGTGATGAAGATCAAGTACCAGCTTCATCTTCTGATGATGATGAAGGGAAATATGTAAGGAGTGGTAAATACAACTACGATGCATTTAATGACGAGGCTAGCGATTGGGAAAATGAATACGGTGACGAGAGTGAAGTTAATTTTAACGACCAAAATGCGGTAGATATGCAACTATCAAGATTAGAAAGGGAAGAGGCATTAAAACGCATGCGTAAATTATCGAATCGCACAAATAAACCGATGGCTATGGTTAAAACTACATTATTGGATCATGCCGATCGAAATGCATGGGAAGCATTAATGAGTGGCGATGATGAAGATGAAAGTGATGAGAACGAAATGACTAGTATTGCTTCAGAAACCAGTAATAACAACACAAGTAGACGTAGGAATTCAGGAAGGAAAGGTAAATCTGTACCAAGTTTTACCATTGAATCTTCAATTGCATCTGGGTTTACAGACCCGATGATTTTGTACGCTGAGCAATTAAAAATGCTGCAAGATATGGGAATGCTGGATGCAGATCGTAACATAGCTGTGTTGATGGACGTAGAAGGTGATATAAATTTGGCGATTGAAAGGCTAATGGGTTAAAAATATGCTATTTTCCCCAAGACCACCAGTATAACTCATTGCAAATAAATTTTATATACGTATAATTTTAATTCTTACTCATTAATTTAAATAAAATTTTATGATACATTGAACCTTTGTGATTTTTATAGTACATTTATAATTATGTAGATATATCTACTTCAACTAGACCTTAGACCTACGTCCATACTAAACTTGTACCCTCGGGATTAAATTTTGAATACGTATAATATTTTAAACTATTTGTAAGATTACATACATCTATTCACTTCAATTTGCATTTTCAATACCCAGTATTATGAAGGCATTGTAAATCATCTATTATTTTGTCATTGCAATTCATACTCGTATCATTATTGTGTTCTGGGATCGTGTTTTGTTCGGTATTGCGCGTGTTATTTACTTTTACAATGCTTGTATTATATGAGTGTCCGATAACTGTTGCATATACAACTTGCATACGGTCAAACGTTGATTGTGTTAAATAATTTGCTTTTTGCAACTTCATATTCAAAAAATTGCTTGCCCAGAACGAGAAACCAACATCATTATCAGGCTCCTTTCCATGGTGGGCCATGAAGCCTTTAATAGCCTCGGAATGGTGTTTAGCCAAATGATTGCTTACTTGTAAGCGCATTTCTTGGACAGCCGTTAGTTGCTCCCCTTCTAATACAAAATCGTTGTACTCCTCACATTTACAGTAATGTAAGCCTTGGGTGCCGTTTTCAACCCAATTATCGATGATTTTAATGCGATGAATACATTTAGCGGTTAACATCGCTCGTCCATCCGCGAGAATTTGACATTCTTTTAGTTCACATAATAAACCAACATCATTCTTATTCGCAGTGTAACTTGTGAAGCTGGGTAAAAAAACAAATTTCCTAGATGTGTGGGTGATTCTTTTTATCATAAGTTTATATCGTGCTTCGAATAAGTGTAAGCTTATCATTGTGCCAGGAAATTCGTATGAGTTATAAAAAAATATTGGCAAATTTGATTTCCATTCTTGTATTTGCATGCGAAGTTGCAGTGCTTTAGTTGCATATTTTTCTGGATTTAAGCTTTCACAAATTTCACTTAATACTTTATTTTCAACTAGCTCTGATGCAGAAAATGAGCATACAGAGCGACAAATAGGACAATTTTTTTGCTTTCTTAAGGAATGATCTAGGCACAAGACACAAAAATTATGCCCGCATGGCGTCGTTACTGGTAAACATAATGTATCCAAGCAAATTGGACATTGTACAATTTTAGTGATCCTTTTTTGATATGCTGTTTGGCAAGGTTGCAAAAATGATGACATAATGATAGCGATACTTTACTATGTTTTTTTATATGTACGTTTGTAGTGCGTGTGTATAAATTAGAAGCAGTATTATCGCTTGTATCTTTGGTAGCACTTCAAGGAAAGTTGCAGTGGTTACCATATACACGCCACCAATGTTGGCACAGGTAGGTACAACCCTGTAAAAAACAGCTGTTGGTATTATTATTATTATTATTATTATTATTATTATTATTGGGTAATTGTGCAATTATTTATTATTATTATTTTATATTTTTTATTATTAATTTATTAATAAATTATTATTACACATTATAATAAAAATAATTATTATTTATTATATATTAATAATAATATTACCAGATGATTACTACTATTTCATTCAAATAATAATAACCACGTCATACTTTTCATAGCTTTGTACAAAACTTCGAAATCGTCGTTCCTTACACGTTCTTTTTTGTTTTCACGTGCCCAATACTACTACTACTACCACAACCACGAAGAAAAGGAGTGTTATGTTTTTTCTTTCGTTTTTTTAAAGTTACTGTATGACGGTGCGATATAGAATATTAGAAACATTATAAACGGGTTTGGGTACGCCTCGTACTCGTCTACCTTAAATAAGTGCGCAGACAGTGGTTGAGTTTAAGTTCGAGTTGAGAGTACTTTCTTTCATTTGTTATTAATAATATCGAACACCACCCATGTTAAGGTACACTCGTCTACCTCAAATAAGTATGCGTACACAGTAGAATACGAGAGGTATGGCACTGTATTATTTATTAAGGTGTATGTTATTATTTTCAGCATCGTTCGTCATAAGTATTATTATACAGTAGCATTATTGGAGGACTATTGAACAAAACAAATTTCATACATCAGCCACCACCACACATATTAATATTGTACAGTAGTATAGCAGTATAATAATAAATAATATAAATAATAAAAATATCAACAACCCTCCACCGCGCTATATACCCTGTAATAATACTAAAATGCACAAATGATGCACTATAAATAATTAATTAAAAAAAATGATGAAAAATAAATGATAATTATTACTCTAATAATAATTATTTATTTATTATTAAATTATTATCATCATTATTATTATTTCGTAATACAATTTTCGTCTGCATGAACAGGTGAAAATCAACACATTCTCTACTAAAAGTTATTGATATATACACATATATATACATACATAATCAACACTAAAAAAGCGTTTCACACACACACACACAAACGCGCAGGTTTATATCTAAGCACAGCATACATAATATGGCTACTGTTGTAAAAAAGGGGCCGCAAGTCTTATGTGCTACGTCATATGCTCCAACAAACATTGCTTGTATTAAATATTGGGGAAAACGTGATGCCTCGTTAAATTTACCAATAAATTCATCAGTTAGCATAACCCTTGATATGGATGATTTAAGAACTGTTACTACAGTGACTGCATCTAGCACCTTTGAAAAAGATCGTTTGTGGTTAAACGGTAATGAAGAAGATCCTGAAAAAAACAAAAGGGTACAAAAAGTATTAAGTGAAATACGCAAAAGAGTAACTAAAGATATTGTTATTAACAGCAATGACAATGAAACTGTTACAATTAGTGCAAGTGACTTGAAGACTTATGGCGTGCATATTATTTCCTATAATACCTTTCCGACTGCAGCTGGCTTAGCATCGTCTGCATCTGGGTATGCGTGCATGGTACATGCATTGTCTAACTTGTTTAATGTTGAAGAGACATTTGAAGGTGAGTTGACTACTATAGCACGCCAAGGTTCTGGCAGCGCATGCCGAAGTTTATACAGTGGTTTTGTAAAATGGAAAATGGGATCGAAGGTAGATGGTACCGATAGCATTGCTGTTCAAGTTGCAAACAAAGCTGATTGGGAAAATATGGAAGCTATAATATGCGTAGTAAGTGATAAAAAAAAAGATGTTGGTAGCACAGGTGGTATGGCATCTAGTGTAAAAACAAGTAAATTATTGAAGCATAGAGCTGAATGTATTGTTGATGAACGTCTAGAAAAAATTGAACAGGCGTATTTAAAAAATGATTTCGAAACATTTGGTCGCATCACTATGCAAGATAGTAACCAATTTCATGCTACATGCTTAGATAGTTTTCCACCAATATTTTACATGAACGATGTATCGCGTGATATTATACAACTCGTACATAAATACAATGAAATGTGTGGGAAAATTGTTGCTGCGTACACATTTGATGCGGGTCCAAACGCAGTTATTTTTGTCGAGAAGGGTAATGTTCCGACATTACTTAAAGGCCTTTTAAGCAGCTTTCCGTCCAATAATAATGGTAGGATTGTTAGTTCTCTTGATGAAACGATATTAAAGATAGCAAATTTGAATGGGAATATAAATTATGAAGATGATGAGAATAAGTTTTTGAAATGGTGCAAAAATATTTTAGGTACAAAATATTTAAATACATCTGACAGTGTTAAACAATTTATACACACGCGTGTTGGTGATGGAGCATCGTCTGCCAATGCTGATAATGCAAATAACAACGATTTGCATTTAGCTGATGAATTCACAGGGTTACCGAAGGAACAATATTGGGAAGGAGGGAATTTATTAAATAAAAAAAAAGATATAATTGCAAAGTGGGGTTAATGCAAAGTAATACAATTTTTATCGTTATATATTTTAAAAGTTATGACATAAGTTATGCATAGTACGTTTTATTTTTTTTTAAAATAATTTATGATTTTATAAGTAACACGTACAAATTCCTACACTCTAGAAGAATAAAGTTGCCGTAAAATTTAACTATCTCACTATAAAGTGTTAATAAATCTTCTCAAAAGAAATATTAATAGAGGTAGATAGGTCAGCCTTCTGATGAAGATGATATAAAGTTCTAGTACGTTTTATTTATAAAATATTGATCATAAATAAGTTTTAACTTTTTTACGGTGCGTATATAATTAATTCTTACTCATTTATTTAATAAAAACCGTATATATATAATTAATTCTTACTCATAATATATACAACATGCAAAAATAAAAAAAGTGTTATAATATATTTTGATAACGTAATTTTGAGATTTATTTTTAACTCTGTCGTGATTCATTCAGTAATAATTTCCACCGCCACCACCACCACCAAGGTAATCATTTTGTCCCCATCCACCAGCATTATAATTCCCAGCATTATAGCCGGCGCCTTGATTTTGATTATAACCTGCATGGTCATTATTGTTGCTTCCCCACCTCTGACTTCTGTTATAATTGTTGTAACTCTGCTGCGGTTGATGCTGCAATTGATTCTGCTGTCTTTTCCTTTCGCGGTTTGCTTGTGCTTTGCGTTTCGCCTCTTCCGCTTCTCTTTCTCTTTTTAATCTATATTCCTCCTTTATCTTGTCCAAGGTGCCTCTTTGCATTGCTTTTTTAAAGAATAATATCAAATTACCAATCTCTGGATATTTCGTTCCAAACATCTTGTAGCCATCTGGTGTAATTCGAAATGAAAGAGTTTTGCGGAAACTTTGAGTATGAACAATTTCAAAAATTCCAGGATTTTTAATCAATGCACGAATAATATAATGTTTTCTTCTTGGATTTTCAGCATGACGTTCAGTCAGATATTTTGTGGCAGCTTTTTTATCACCAGGTAAGTACTTTTCGTGCGATTGTAATGAATCTAATAAATCAGCTATTGGGTTGTAGTATCTATCTAATAGTTCATCGATTTCACTGTACGTCTCATCCCATCCAAGTACTACAAGAATTTGTTCCCCTTCCTTTGATTTTTTCTCCTGTATGTCATGATGGGCGTAAATATTATCTGCAATCTTCCAGGTCAACGTCAAAAAACGCTTTCCTTTACTACTTGGTCGCAAAACTTTTTCACCAATTGGTTTGTCTGCTAAAAACTGCTCCGCTGCAGCTGATCCTTCAAGGTTCTTAAATGCTTCATGTGCAATTTGACGGCGGGTATATCTACTCCTACCATTTTTACTCTGTTCCTTTAGCTTCTCTCTTTCTGTTTTTAATTCCAATGGCATCGGTGGGCAAGTCATACTCCAATTTCCATCGTAAGTAACACCCCCCTTTTCACTCATATTAATAGTATCGAAAAAATACAACGGATATAGCAATGGAGCATTTGCAGAACCTTTTGTTTCAAATGTTGCAAAACCGAAACGTTCCGTTTTCAAGTCGCTCAAAATTACTTCTACCACTTCGTCTTCCCTAACCTTTTCATTTAAGCCATTTAAAAAACCAGAAAGATTGCAATCCAATCGAACTTTAACTTTGTCCGGATAACCTCTACCACTACTTTCGACGCTAATGACTTTGGCATGCATTTCTTTACCAACCCTTAACGTTTCTGTTGTCATACCTGTGTATAAATAAAATGCCTCTCGCGAAGTTAATTTTGTATATGAAGTCATCCTATTTTCTGGCACATGAAAATATAATTCAGCATGAATATTCTGGACAGTGCAGACTGGCGTATATTCAAGACCTCTATTGATTTGAATTTTACTTGCAGTATCTGGAATGTTCATGCTATTTAAATTTGCTTGATGCCTGCGTAAAGCGTCATTATCACTCCTAGGTACAATTACGCCATCAGCATTTGCAACTCTTCCAACATCCAATAGCATTGAGCGGACGAGTTGTCCTAGTTCTTCTGTGCTGATATCTTTTACATCACCGCTTTTCTCGCAAGCACGTGCAACAATTAGTTTTGCATCTGCATAATCTTCAGGGTGAATTCTTGTAACATCTAAAGGTTCCGGAAATTTCCTTTCAGAATCTCCGCCATAATCGGCTTGTAAAGCTTGCGTTTGGTTGTACGGATCAATGGAGCCTATGCGTAAGTAACCGGCGGCGTTTGTATATACATTTGTTTTGAAGGGGCCACCGTTATCATGTAACAAAAGGGATCTGCTTTTCAAATAAGTATTAGAATTCAATGCATCGCCTTCTTCATCATCCTGCCATGATGGGTTGCTACTGTTGCCTCCGTATGTGTCCGAATTAGCTTTTGCCAGCTTTGGAAGGCTCTGTTTCAATGCAATTGCTTTCCGTTCCCCAAGGCCAGGAACGAATCTCAAAGTTTCAGCCCAATGAGGTGAATCAAGAACACGGTTCAAGTTGACGCCAGTTATTGCTGTTGCTCTCAAAAACTCTCGCTCTAGATGAGACACTAAAATTTCTTTAGTCACTTCAGACTGGAAGGGGTGGAGTTGCAACATCAATATGTGCCCCCCTGGATTTTCAGAACAATTGACGGAGTGAGACCCTCTCTTATTCGCCTCCACTACCCAAGGTTCTTCCCATAATGAAGCGTAAAATGTAAGAGGATCGATAGTTTCTCTTCCAATCGCAACAGCTGTGCGTGCATTGATATTAAACTCTCTGATTCTATCGTCCACTTTTGTCCCCTGTTTTGCATATAGCATGGCTGCTTCATCACTAACAGTAATAACTTTGAAAAAATAATTATAATGCCGCTGTTCATCAAAAGCGAACTGATCGGGGGGACCTGGTATGCCTTTTCTTTGGCACATTTTCTGCTCCTGATCTCTTGCTGCATCAGTAACCATGTTCAACATTCGCCGGCTATCAAATCCTCCACTTGAACTGATCAAACATATTCTTGGCAAATGAACAGCAATGAATTGTGAAATTTGGTCCTTCATATTTTCTCTCTGCATATTATTTAATTCAGGCAAATATACGGTATCAATACAATCGCCATTTTCATTTAAAGCTACTGCTACGTTCACACTATTTTTACCTCGGTTGCTTACATAAAAAACCGCACGGCGACCACTATATTTTTTCTCTGTTTCAGACCTATCATCATATTCTCCCTGATTATCCATGTTGTACAGAGGTACCCTGGATTTTCTTTCAGCTTGCGCTAAGTCATCTAACGGATGTCCTGCATTTTCCATTGCCAATGGTCGCATCATCAATTTCTTTTCAAGCTCTCGTGCTGCCTCCTTGGCAACATATTCAGCAGCAGATTTATGCAATTCACGTTGCAACTCTCTAACGGCTACTTCGATATTTTTTTGTATCGCAATCTTTAATGCAAGAACACGTGTTCTCTCAACCAAGTCATCGATTTGTGTGCCTTCCCCTTGCCATGCATCTTCGAGCTGCGCTTGGGCATTGTCGAAATTGGTAAAATTCTCCGTAACGATTAAAACCGCCAGGCTAAGGAACAAATCTTCTATGTCGTTCTTCTCAACTTCCACAGTTTTTTTAACCAGTCCGTCTCTTGCTGCTCGTTCAATTAATAAATACGCTTCATAACCACATAGACCTACAATATCATTCAAGTCTTG
>JACKZZ010015542.1_pt1 | contig 10072 bp, 8 predicted proteins | sample 8027871 | NCBI WGS metagenome assembly JACKZZ01 (sample SAMN15724774, study PRJNA655200) | protist metagenome | isolation source: fluorescence activated cell sorting (FACS) single amplified genomes of... | place: USA: West Boothbay Harbor, Gulf of Maine | collected 2000-07-19
ATAATCAAGCCAGTAGTGTCATTTTTGATAAAATCGTCAAAAGCATCACCCAGTGTGGCTACATTAGATCTGGAGTCCTCAACGATCATCAAACTTCTATACCAAGGCGACATTTGGAAAAGGGGGCAATGAATTATGAGAGCTATGAAAGTGCCCATACAGACCGTAACGCAGCACTGAGGGTCTTTCTGGAGATGCGTAGTAGACGAAAACCATTGCCAGGGCCAGTACTCTTTATTAAACAGCTCCTTGATTGCCGGAATTCTGTAAAAGTAACCGGCTTTGTCAAACTTAGAGATCACACCTAAGATACAGCATCCCACCAAACCTACAAAAATTAAGACAATCACCAATATTACGTTCCAACGCCCTAAAGTAGAGAATACATTATCGCCCATTACCAGACAAATGAGTAAGATACACGGGATAGTGACACTAAAGGCTATAATTACACTCGAAATAATGTCGAGTGGAAAGCCTAAACTTTTAGGCACTGTGAACAAAACCCAAATTATAGCGCAGAAGGTAATGCAAAGCGTCAGCAAAGCGATAAAGAAAGTCCAGTCTCCAGTACTACGTCCTTGGAGAAACGCATTAGTTAGAATACACAGCGCTGAAAAGAGCATGTAGCACATAATCAGAACCTCGCCGACCCATACGTCGAACATCTTTTATAACTCTAAGGGTCGAGAGCGGAGAAGGTTCTGAAAGATGTCAAATTTAACGAAGGATAGATGCACTCAATTGAAGTTTGACGAATTAGAGTCGCAGTTTATTTAGTACAGTAGGAAGTACTTGCTACCAAGGATAGTAGAACTTGAAGGGAGTGAGTAATACTAAGCAATGCCCCTAGCGGGAAATTATACTTAAAGAACAAAGAAAATAGAAGAAGATCAGTAGAGGGTTGAAAACAATGAACGAATAATTTGTTTCAAGTAAGTTTAGTCAATTTCATCATTTTTGAAATTGATTTTGAAAGTGCTGAGAGAGCTCAAGAAGAGCGCGTCGGGGCGGGATATTGAAGAAGGTTTGTGTGAGAGTGAGGAAGAGGAGGAGGAGAGTGACTTCGACACGGATTCCGAGGTGAGCAGCTGCAGCGGGTCGGAATCCGAATCGGAGTCGGAGAATTCCTCGAGCGAGAGCGAGTCGGAGCCTCAGTCGGAGGAGTCTGGGAAGGTGAAGAAAACTTGTGCAGATTCAACATTGACAGGTGCAGCTGTCAGTGTGGCCGATACGTTTAAGAAACCCGCTTTTGGTAGCGATACAGATCATTCCGAGCCCGAGGGTGATCTGTTGACGGGATTGACCAGCGCAAGCACGGCTGCCTCTGGTCCACCTGGACCACAGAGTCACAGCGACTGTACTGACAGGAACTCAGTTTCGCCAGACAGCAATACTAACACCTCCGAGTCACCGTCAGCTCTTGAGTCAGACTCGGAGGCTCAGACTCCGCTGTTAGAATCAGATAGTACAGACCCTACTGTCACTGAGGCTACTGGACCTGCTGCTGAAACTGATTTGAAAAAAATCGAAAGATGTCCTTCTAGATCGCTGAAATCGCTGGAGAAGAAGAAATCCAAGATCCTCACCAAGCTCGAATCAAATCCAGACCTCAAGAACATAAGCGATTTGAAGAAAATCGAGAAAAAAAAATCCAGGATTCTAAAAAGACTTGAGTCAATGCCAAGCCAAGACAACGACTTGAAATGTGATAATTTTGCTCTGGGCACTACGAAGGCCGACCGTATTCTGCGCGCAAGTGGTACTAAAATACTACAGTCGAGCTCTGACTCAAATGAGAAGAATGAGAAGAATGGTACTTTATACAGTCAGAAGGAGCCAGAATCAAGGGAGTGCGACTGCGACGACGAGTTGCTGCTCTCAAAAGACCTCGCGTTGTTTGAGCAATTTGAAAGGGAGGAATTTGAGAAGAGACTTAAACTATCTTCCACCATTAATGGACTTGATTCACATAGCCCAGTTAATAGCGATACAAACCTTCCACCGTTAGAGGCTAGCAAGCAGGATCCTATAATAATAAGTAATCCTAATAATCCTATTGCTAGATTGAAATTCCAAGCCGCAATCCGGGGAGTCCGAGCGGTAGTGACCTTGAGCCGCAAGCAGCAGAGCATGGTGAGAGCCCCTGAGCGGGTAATTACCTCTTCGGAGGAAGAGAAGGACCTGCAATGCATGCAGGATTTGATTGGGGGTATGCTGAGAGATAAGAAGGAGCGGAGGGCGTCGCGGGCTTGACAATTTGAAATTGGCAGAGAGTGCATGCAGGATTTAATAGGGGGTATGTTGAGAGATAAAAAGAGCGGAGGGCGTCGCGGGCTTGAAGACTCTGACCTGGAAATTATGCATGCAGGATTTGATTGGGGGTATGTTGAGAGATAAGAAGGAGAGGAGGGCGTCGCGGGCTTGAAGACCTGGGATGCATGCAAACTCTAATAGGGGGTATGCTGAGAGATAATAATGAGAGGAGGGCGTCGCGGGCTTGACAATTTGAAATTGGCGAACTGTAGGGTGACCGTGCCATTGATTCTGAAATGGGATGATGAGGATCATGTGTCTCTTTAATTTTGAATTTTATTCATTTGACAGTGTGTAGATTTTAGAATATACATTTTTGTACACTTATCTCAGCTCGAAACCTAACCTAACCAGAGTTACAGTAGAGTCAGGAATCTGAAAACTGAGCCTGGAACCATGATGACGGGCTATTGCGCCTTCGGTTTGATGTGAGAAGTGTGCAGATGATCATGACCCTAGAACTTGAAGTCTCACAACCATATTGGTTAAGTGTAAATTTAATATCGTGATTATTGTGATCAAATGTCTGTATTATCGTCTGTATTATTGTCTAAATCTTATTAAGTGGTGCTGCAAGTCTTAGTCTAGCACTCTGTGTGAAGCTTTTAAAACAACCTGAAATATTAAATGTGCCAGAATATGAAAAATAAAAAAAAGCACGTAACGGTATCGGCAGCCACAAACCGTCACGCTTTGAAGCGTTTATGGCGGAACCAACAGTTTCCAGTAGGCTTACTACTACGCCGCTTAGTTTGTCTAAAAATTTAACTGTCTCCACGAACCACGGTGAGTTTTTTTTACTGACACATCAGTGAGCTGTGTGATGTTCCAATTCTGAATCATTATGATTCTGAGTCACTGTCTCCAGGTCTTTTTTTGATTCTCTTCAAATCATAATGTAGTCTAATCTCAGTCTGATTCTAGTAAGTCATAATCGTACTTAATAAATTATAAGTGTGGCCAGGCCCACTGAGTCTGTGATTTTATTCTTTCGATTTCGATTCGTCGTCAAAATTTGAATTTTTGCTCCTCAAAATGTTAAATATCATAATCCTGAAAGCTTCAGCTGACTTTGAATGAGTTTTCAGAAGTTATCGATCTCTTCGTCGATCATAGCTCGATCCACTCACGACATCTAAAACTAGCATGAACCTTCAATTTCGTGATTCACCCAACAACTCGCCAGAGACCGAACTTACTATATTATTGTCTAGACTCATCATAAGAATATCAAGATTTTACTTTTATCAATTTAGTTGCTGCTATTTCAGTTTTCAAGTTTCTTATATAGTTTTTTAGAATCAAACATTCTCTGCTCAACAGTACTCTGCTCAACAGTACTCTGCTCAACAGTTAAACTTCGGATTACAGACTAGCTACTGCTGCCACAATATTAAGCACCTAAGTAAGTTTAAAGTACTATCAGATTCAATATCACTATCATTAATATGTCCTCTGAGGATGGCATTGGTGGTACGCCTATGGGCTCGGGGCTGCCCCAGGCTCTCCATTTTCTGTTCACTTCAGTGTTTTCCTTCGGTACGTACATGATGTACAGAATCGAGCAGCCGGCGAATCAAAATGTCAATAACAATGATGTTTGTTGCTTCGGCAGATACAGTTGGTTGAACAAAATCTCCTTCGAATTCCTTATGGGCCTGGGCTGCTATGCGAATGCGTTCTACCTTTTTCCAGGGATTGTCGATTTGTTTTACTGGAAAACTGACAGTGATGGAAGTAACAGGTCAACTTTAAGTTATTGGACCTGGTCCAATTTTCTCAAGAGTATTACTACTATTTTCAGAAAACTCGTAAATTTTCTTGTGGCTGCCTTCGCTTGGTTGTCAACTATTGCGTTGATGGTTGTTTTTTTCTGTGCGTATGCTGAGTTGTTGATTGAGGAAGTGTGGGGATTTTCGAAGTCGTGGTTATGTATGGCGTTTATTGTGGGGATATTTGGCTTATTCCCCTCCCTCAACGCTTACGACAATCATCTTCTTGATCTAAAGTACAAAAAAGGATACTATACTATCATTTACATATTCGTTCGTGTTGCTCACTTCTTCCTGTATAGATCTATCGGGTGCTATGCAAGATTTATAAATCGAATTTCAGATTCAGGATTTGGGAACGTTATTCTGGAGGGTTTTAGGTGTTGCGTTAGGGAAGTTCGAGATGGAGCAAGGAATTTTCTCGGTAGGAATTTCACAGGGCGGCCAGTAGGAGCAATGGCATTGTATCAGACTGAGGCTACTGAGCCTGAGAGTTTTTTGCAACTGGGCCTGGCACAGTGACACTGGTAACTGAGACTCCAGTTATACAATGTAGGCTTAGTAGAGAAATATCATTAAATGACATTTCTCTGCTAAAATGTGACTCATTTTCACTGCTATTTGCTACGTGGGAACTAAATCGGGGTTTGAAACGGCGGGGCTGTGTAACGTGACGGTGTACAGTAGCAGTATAATTTACTAAGACTATCGTCAGTGTCACGAGGGAAGTAAATAAGGGTTTGAAACGGCGGGGCTGTGTAATGTGTATGGTGTACTAAGCCTATCGTCACGCGGGATCTAAATTGGGGTTTGAAACGGCGAGGCTGTGTAACGTATACAGTAGCAGTAAAATTTACTAAGCCTATCGTCAGTGTCACGCGGGAATTGAATTGGGGTTTGAAAGGGCGGGGCTATGAATTAGTAGGTAATAGTAAGTTGTAACGTGTATAGTGTAATGTGTAGAATCTATGTTTTAGAAAACATTATTACGTTGGACTGTCTGGCAGGGACAAAGTCAAGTATAAATTTCAATTTGAATCCATTTCAGCTCTTAGACATCATGATCAGCCTGCGCGCGATCAGTAACGTCTGATGGAGGTCCTGGTATCGTCAGACCAGTGTGATGTGTGAATCAATTAAAAATAAGGGTACAGGTAACTTGGGTCAACGAGTTGAAGAGTCGGATAAACCTAAATATAACTTAAATGTCGATTAAGTAAACACAACAACAATAAATTATGAAGTAACTACTTGCTATTATACTGTTAAACTTACTTACTAATTACGAAATTTGTCAGCATCATCATGCTAACTACCTTTAACTTATTGAATGCTTACGACTGTTTAAGTCACGACACCAATACTATCACATAAACCTGGTGTGTTTAGATCTCGAGCCAGGCGAGGTATAATGTACAGCTAAATGAGATACCAAATTCCAATAATATCACATAAACCTGGTGTGTCTAGATCTCGAACCAGGCGAGTTTCAAAAATGAATTCTGATGTATGCGTCAAACTTGCACTAGAATTGAAAAAAAAAAAAATAAAAAAATCAATGCTCAAGAGCCTTAAGTTTAAATGAACTTGATTCAGCAATTTTGACGTCCTTTCAAGCTCTGTAACTGTTATCTAATTCAGAATGATAGTGTTCTTACGGGCGTCTAGATTCAATGTTCAAGAGTTAGAGTAGGTAACCGTATAAATTGAATGAAGAATTTTTTGACGTCCCTCGACTCCCTGAGTAACGAGCCTCAAGTTCAAGTTCCGGTATCTATTGATTCAAATTTAAAATCGTTAACGTTACCGTATATCTTTGTGACTGTCGTCCAAATCTCAACGAGCCTCTTTCAGCATCCACTGACTCAAATTCAAAATCGTTAAGGTTAGCGTATATCTTTGTGACAGTCGTCCAAATATCAACGAGCCTCTTCCGGCATCTATTGATTCAAATTCAAAATCGTTAACGTTACGGTATATCTTTGTGACAGTCGTCCCTGAGCGGCGAGCCTCTTTCAGCATCCACTGATTCAAATTCAAAATCGTTAACGTTATTGTATATCTTTGTGACCATCTTCCAGATCTCAATCTTTTCTCTCCAATATTACGGTACTTACTGCACTTTGAGTCTGCTCTCAATCTTCCAATATATTAAAATCTGTAAAGTCTTGCTGTGATCACTGTGACTGTCAGCTTTATCATGAGGTTCGTACTCCACTCAAATTTCAAATTTGTTCTAAGAGTTACACGGTCCAAGACTGTCCAATTTTATGTCACTCAATCCCTTATCAGAGACCAAATTTCTACTGTCTAGACTCATTACACGAATAATAATTGCAAGAGCACTGCGCTCGACGTACTCACTATTATTACTTACCTTACAGCTAACTTCTAGAATCTAGCAGCTTGATACGTCACATTTTATCATCGACAAATATGTCCTCTTCTGATGATTCTCCGGTTTTTCGGTTTGCCAAGTTACTTCAGGTAGTATTTGTGGGCCTGTCTGCGTTGGGTCTCATCATAGTTGAAGTCGTTAAAGTGAATTCTCCAACTAGTCTGACTCTCATGAATGGCTTTACACTCATCTTTCTGCTGATAATTTGCGTCTACGTCAATGTGGTCTACATATATCCATACATCACCTTCATTATTTGGGCAAAAAATGATGGAACTTATTCTTGTCGCAATGTTCTCAACATTGTATTCAGAAATTTTGTATGGCCTGTGGTGTGTATTCCCATTCCTGTCGCGCTCAACGTGGCTTTTTATCTCACGTGTTTTGAACTGATGGTGAAGGATAACTATGGGTGGATCATATCATTTCTATGTATTTACGTTATTATACGGCTTTTTCACTTGTCCGCATATTTAGACTCTTCTCAGTTTAACAATGGGCCATTTGGAAGTGTATACTCTAGAACCAGTATGATCGGTTTCGCTGCGATTCGTATTGCTAACTTCTTCTTGTACAGACAGTGTGAGCGTTATAGGGCATTCATTGATCGAAATCAGGCTAGCCGTAGATCATTTTTCGAGGGAATTCGGAATCGGCAGAGTCCTTAGCCTGAGTGACAGAGCAGTGATTTTGAAAGTAGCGCTCGAGAATGTGTCCGACTCCAGGCGGAGAACGAGCCTCAGGTAAAAGTGCAGTGTCAGTGTAACGGGCCGGGGCCCGGCGTGACGGTGACCGATTAACTTTCAGAGGTTGCTACGTTTAACTTTTCGATAAGATCATGATGGTGTCTTTTCTAGACGGTCACGCATCGCCGTTTATAGCGCAGTGGTGAAGTCGTAAGGATCAAAGAGAGTCTCTGCCGATTGTTGATAAGTATAATTCCAGATGATATTTATCGCCAATCAGTGTGTTTTTCTCAACTTTCTGTCTACCGGGCCGAGGTAAGTAGGGCGTCTCCTCGTATAATTGCAGCTACATCACTGTGACACTGACTGTAAGACTTTGTTGTGCGCCGAAATCAGCAATACTAATAGTTTAATCTTACAGGAAGTCTGTAATACTTACCAATGCGGGCAACGCTGACAGTTCATGTAAGGGTGTATTAACCGACTGTTTAACTTTTGACAAATTTGAGATGCTATGAATCTGAGTCTAACTTGGTGCAGCGATGTTTTAGAGACGAGTCGTTGCTTGACATTGTCATGTGTGTTGATACAGAACGATTAAAAAGTTAACCGATATGTCACATGTTTGTAGTCGTAGATACTTACTTACTTACCAAAAAAGATAAATTTCTGAACAATGATGTGTGTAGTTTTAGAAAGACCAAAAATTGAAAAAAAATGAAAACATATTCAGGTGTATTTCGGTGCCGCACTGTGAGATAGAGGCTCGGCTCTGAGTCTTAGTTTCTGCAGCTCATATCACTGCCTCAGACTCAAGGCTGAGGTAGAACTTCTATGTTTTTGTGTTCGGTAAAGATGCTTTGGTAATTGATTAAGTTTGTGGTTGCGAAATTATGATTCTAAATTACTTACTGAGTAGAAAGTGAATTTCAATTTAGCGAATTTTGCCTCATATGACAATGTACCTGGTCCTATGCTAAGGATTAGATGTGCGCATGCGGATGGTACGATTTTTATTTTGATCAACATATCCAAATTTTGATTTGCTATGAGGTAATGACAGATACAGATTAAGGATCACATTGCGGTTTGAGTTTAGCGTGCGAAGTTTGATTTCTTCAGAACTTAGTGGACCTGGTTTCTCATTGAATTTTGCAGCGATGAATTTGTCACTGTCAGAATCAGATGCTAGTCTGAGGTCAGAATTTTTATAGAGTTGTGTAGTACAGTTTAACCGCACTTAGTCTTAGTCTAGCAGCAAGGATATTTGAGTCCTATGACTGCTGATAGAACCTGGTGGCGAGTAGATAATCATACTGATCAGGCTTGATTAACTGTGAAGAATCAGATACTTAATTACTGATCATTATCATATGAATCTGATAATGTGAATTTTTATGAATTTTTGCATCATTTTCGCATCGAATAATCATGTCCTGATCTCGCCATATCGCTGATCTGCAACGCTCCTCGAACCTAAGAGTTTCAGTGTGGAAGTAATCTTCGACACAGTGCAGCTGCTTCAATAACGGTATAACCATTTATTTTTCACGAGGATAAATACATTTTTCTGTTTATCTCGTCGACGTGCTTCGTCTTCATAAAATCGGCTTGTAAGTAATATTTGATTCTGACGGATAGTAACAGTACCTGGAGATTTCAACCATCTTGAGCTGCTTTAGACAATTCTAAAGTTCCAAAAACTGCCACAAGACTGCAACTACTCATATAAGTATTCGAGCTTGAACCTACGCTTAATTAAAATTTTCGCAAATTAAACGAAATTATAGACTCAGTCACTACCACTGGTCAGAGTCAAGAGTCAAGAAGTTGAAGATTCCGCTCTCACAATAACCAATAACACAGTCACTGTGACTGTCTCTCTAAAGCTGGGTTACAAGTTCCAAAGGTTAACTGAATTAACGTAATAGAACTTAGAGTTCACTGTCAGTGTACACAGTGACAGTCAAAGTGACATTATCATCCCAAGCCTGACAGTGAAGCTGGCCCTCAGAACTAAGTCAGGTACGTTTAAAGTTGTAACTCAGAATACAGACGAAGCCTGGCCACCAAGCACAAGTTGATTCTGAAGCCCAGGAGTCGGATCAAGATCAACTTGTTGAAGTTCCAACGGTAACGTTCTCAACCAGCATTGATTTTAAAGTTTAACTTTAATAAACATGGCCTCAAGTTCATCAGGGTCAGGGTCCTCAGATGAGGATTTTTATGCGATATTGGAGTTGGGGGAGACGCGGGAAGAGAGTACGCTCTTAAATAAACCAGCATTAATTACCTACACATTTCTCAAATTATAAGGTAAAATGAAATGAAGGTGAAAAGGAATTACTTTTTTTACTTTTTTTGATTATCCTATTATTATTATAATTTCACCTTATAGTTTGAGAAATTTATATAATTTTCCGTAATTTGTATAATTTTCCGTATTTTCCGTTTTTCAGGCACCCCCGACCAAATCAAAAAAGCCTACCGCAAACAAGCCATAAAGTGGCACCCCGACAAAAACAACGAATCCAAGGAACAGCAAGATTTAGCCACCCAGAGATTCAAACTGATAGCGGAGGCTTATGAGGTGCTGAGTGATGAGAGTAAGTTTTAGTTTTCTGAATCTTTCAACAAGATTGGTGGACCTACGCAGAGGTTCAGACTGATTGCGGAGGCTTATGAGGTTTTATCAGATGAGAGTACTTAAGTTGATTGATTGGAGTAGCGTACGAGGTGACGGTTTTGAGTGGTGAGGCTAAGTTTGATAGCGGATGCATTAAAGTTGATGCATATGACCCGGATACTCAACTGTAACTGGTACAATTTCAGCCCTACCTGCCCTATTACGTTAGACAGTATCGCCAAATTGAAGTTGGTTAATAAAATTAAGAGTACTA
>JACKZZ010016587.1_pt1 | contig 10070 bp, 2 predicted proteins | sample 8027871 | NCBI WGS metagenome assembly JACKZZ01 (sample SAMN15724774, study PRJNA655200) | protist metagenome | isolation source: fluorescence activated cell sorting (FACS) single amplified genomes of... | place: USA: West Boothbay Harbor, Gulf of Maine | collected 2000-07-19
AAAATCCACCCATTGTGGCATAAGTAGGTTCAGGTCTAAGAAAAAAAGCTCCTGTCATGACGACAGGGGTAACAAAAACGATAATCGGTGCGGTACCAAGCATCATCTGAGAAAGCTTACATTTCAGTAATCCAGTTAATACTGATGTTGGCCAATCTGGTCCTCCGCAGAGAATAGCAACTTTACCAAAAGTCAAACCTGGTTCCATTAATATAAGTTCAACAGCTCTAATAGATGAAGTGTGTACTCCGCAAGCAGCACGTACTGCCGGTGAAGAACCAAAGGATTCACCGATGCACTTCTGTTGCATTGCGCAAGCATTCAACTTGAGCACCCAACTTGCTATAGAAGTGAATAAAATACCCCACCAAAACATTGCTTCATCAATAACTCCGGCACTATCAACTGCAAAGACCCGTACCACAACCACACCACCAAATAAATACACAGGAGGTCCTGGAACTGGAGGTAGAAGAAACATAAAAAGACCAGTAAAATACCAGAGAATAGCAACAATACAAATTTTACCAGCCTTTGGCAAAATAATCTCATCAAAACCATCACCAATGTAGATAAGAAGTAGATAAAGGCACTTCTCTGCAAAGACGTTAAGTGTTGCAAGAATAAATCCTAAAAAGTATGCCTTGTTCACAATTGAGGTAATATTCATTTTCATTATTCGTTGATAATGATGAGTTCCTACGAGTGTAAACCAGTTCCCTTCAACAGGTGGTTCTTTAGGATCATCTGGATCCAAATGTCTTCTATCTTTGATACAGCGACAATCACGAACTCTCTTATTCATCCAAGACAAACCAAAGTACATTGGGATGCCATATGGGAAAAATAGTAGGATTGAAGATTTAAGCCAATCACTTTTAGCCCAGCCTGCAACCATTTTAAGGAATTTATTGTGTGCAATTTTGGCTTTAATTCGGATAAAAAGCCTATTCATTGTCATACAGATAAAAATGGTAAAAAATACAATAAACCCAGCAACAAATCGTTTGACTGTTGCTCCAGCTTCTGAGCTACCGCCAGAAATTTGTGCACAAAGCCAAAAGCCTAAACAGATTAACAATATAGAATTAACGGTGATCTTTACAGTGCTAATAAGACTTTCCATTTCCTCTTCAGCCACTTTTTTTCTGTTGTCGGCATATTGTTCTTCCGATTTCATCACATCCAAAACTCGTTTAATATCAGTGTCAGATTCACTATACATATCATTCATATACGAGCGTAGGAAATATGCAATGGTAAATATGAAATAACTGCAAATTACAAGACTTGGGCCAGCCCAAATAGCCCATTGCACGTCTTCATCATCAACTCCATCTTCAGCAAACATATCCTTTGTTTTTCCATCAAATTGATAGCCAGGATAGTCGTAAGTCCATAGAGAAAAGAAAATAATCATTCCAATTGTAAGGGTTAGAGTTGAAGCAGATGTTGCCTTGTAATAATAGCCTTTATCAGCCTCTCTATGAGCCCTTTCCTCTAATAATACTTCAACACGAGCAGCGGCAACGACGTGTTCAGTGGACTCATGCCCATGAGAAACCAAAACTTCAAGAGCTTCATCAATCTGTGTGATACAATCAACTTCGTCTGTGATTCCACGGTGATGTCTAGCAGAGATGACTGCTCTTAACATGTATTGTAAAGCAGGGAATAAAATCATTGTAATCAAAATAGGACGTGTAGGATATTTGTCAATATCGACCAAACCATACATCAAAACTAAAATGATTGAGAGAGTAAAGAAGATACGGGCTAAAGTAGTGAGACAAGGAGAATAACCGCCTGAACCACCCCATACAAAATGGTGTGGAATTGATTTATGCTCTGCATCATCTTTTCTGACTTGAGATCGTCTCGCTTTTTTACGATCCAATAATTTGTTAACATTTAGATTCTCAAAATGTGAACCTTTAGCTGCTAAATGAGGAGCCGTATAGAAATCACATAGGTATAGAATGAAACAACAAAATGCGCCCATCCATGCTAATGATTTAAAAATGGCACTTTCACCACTAACTGCTTTAATCAACCACGTCCCGTGCTCAAAAGGACTAACTGTAGTCCAGGAGATAAATGATAAAACAATCACAAACAAACCAACTAATAAGGTTAAAAAATACCATGGAAGGAGAGTAGAAATTCCAACACGAGTTCCGGTATCGTCACCGAAAAACAATGCAGTTAGCCAAGTTTTATCTCTTTTAAGTTGCTCATAGGATTCCGCCTTTACAATTTGCTTCTGCTCTACGGACATTTGGGGTTTCAATCCCCCGGGTCCAGAGGGTGTACTCCCTTGAGAGCCATCTTTCTTTGGAGACCAAAATGGCATTGCTGTGAAATCCAAGGCTTATAAAACTTGGAAAATGAGAGTTTCGTGTTTCCAAAACCTTGCCAAACTTTTGCCAAAATTTCAGACCGGTTTTTTGGGTAGTCTGCTTTATGGCTAGAATATTTGCATGACCCGGATATCCTGCATATCCATAGATATCCAAGATATCCTTGAAATTTGGAAATCTGCGAACTTGAATGCATGAAACCTGCTTTTGGGGACGGATGAAACATAATAATCATAATAATATGGTATTGCATAGACCTCGTAGTTCAATCCAAACCACACCCAGGCCGGGGGCTCGCTCCGCACTTCTAACGCTAGTTAAGTGCCAAGTCCAAGTCCAAGTCGCTTCCAATTACTCTTCCTCCTCTTTGTCAACCTGCTCTTCGCCTGCATCTGAAACATGTTCACTTTACTCAACTTCTTCTCCTTCTTCTTCTTCTTCTTCTTCTTCTTCTACTACTACTACTACTACTACTACTGAGCGAGGTGGTCGACGAGCAGGAACTCCCTTGCCGAACAAACAACAGAGTGGTAGTCAGAGATCATCTCAGCCAATTCATAATGCTGATGTGAAATCTCCACGTGCTGCAACTTTATGGATGCTTGGAGTTGACGAAATTTGTGATGACCATAATGATAATAGTAGTAGAAGTAATAGTAATTTTTCTCCGCATTTTTCCGTTTTGAATGGATCTGTTGGTTCTGATGTTTCAATTGTAAGTGGAAAGTCAAAGTCAAATTCGAATCGTTCTTCTATATCACGCTTTCAATCTTCAGCACCCAAACTGCAATGCCCTAGTACTAATGGAACAGGAAAGGCACTGCAAAAGCGTCTCGTTTACATCCCTTCTTCTCCTCCTTGTGACTCTTCTAATGCCCCTACTCCTCGTTCTTTAATCTCTGATTCAAGTTCTACTTTCCAATGCACGTGCGAAGTTATAGTTGCTACTGTTAAACATGCAAATAGGAGTGAGTCCACTCGAGCAGGTACAGCTGGATCTTGCCATGCTTGCTTGAATGCTAAGCAATGTGACTTCAATCGACGTAATTTATTCGATTCGGAAAGAGTCACATCCAGTTCAATTAGCTCTGATGATGGTGGAAAGGCTGCTTCGAAGAAGTCGAAATCAAAGGGAGGAAAAGGGGGAATTCAAATAATCGAAAGACTATAAAATGAAAGAGTAACGACACGTCAGCAGTCAAATATCATCTACAGAAATATGAAAAGTCCTCTCGAATTCAAATAATATGGTACGACTACTTTCCCCACTATCAAACCCGCGACCACGAGTCATTGATAACTTCTAATTTTCGAAATTACGGATATGAAGAATTTTTTTTCCTTCTTAGTCCTAGTTGCGATTACCTTATGTACACATTCATTGTTTTTAATAAAAAAGGTACCTTCGTATTTTTATTTTTTATTTTTTATTCGTAACAAAATCTCACGATTATTTATTCAACAAATTCACTATTGAGATTTGTCTTGTCTTCTCTTTTTCATTAGTATTTTAAAAGTCATGATTGATAATCAAAGGAGAATTAATCCCATTCAGTGACTCACTTTTCACTCATTATAGTAAGTTATAATACCTCATCATATAGTACGGTAATTCAAAAATAGCAGGCTCGAATTCAGACGTTCCAGATCCATATTGGGGTAGGTGGTTTTCTTTTGTTATGTATTGTCGCCGGGTACGATAAAGATATTTTTTTATGGGTGTAATAGTGTCCTTGTGGTTCGTAAAAAGTAAAAAGGATATAGTTCTAGATTTAAATTACTTCGATTTTGGGACTTTCGGGACCCGGAAAAAACGATTCCCCTGACTGAGCGGCGAAACAGCAGTTATTTCTAAATGAAATTAAGATTAACATTACGAAAAAAAAAAATTAGTCTTCGGACAGATGAATGAGCGGGAGGAAGTATATGATATTGGTTGGTCTGGAAAATTATTAATTATTGAATTTGAAGTGTCTCTCTGATTTGTTTCGCCACTAAAGCAACATAGCAACCTTGATGGACTTGTTTTGCGTCTACCAAAGCTAGCGTAACACGATGTAAATCTTCCCGCCATTCATTTGCTGCAGATTGGGGCATAACAAATAGCAGATCATAAACTGCGCCTATGCTATTGCCACTTATGTCACATAAAATAGAAACGATATCTTCATCAACACCAATTTCAGCAAGTGATTGATTAGCAATAGTAGTATTAGGGGGACTATCCAAATTGAGTGGTGTAGGAGAGCGTATAGTGAGGCATTTTTGAGCGTGTGTATCCAAAACTAACGCAATTGATGCACGTAGGCAATGCAGAAGAGTACTAAAATGTGATGTCAAGCATACAGGTCCAGGTAGCGTATGGACACCTGCAGGAGGGGGAGGAGGAGCCGGTGGTAAGCCATACATACCGTCTCCATTAGCTGCTGCTACTGCTTGTGCTTGTATTGCTGGATTAGTTAGAGCCGACTGGAGTTGTGCTTGCGCTAATACAGCCTCGGTATAAGCCTCATGTCGATAAAATGCCGCCATATGCCGGACTGCTTTGATTGCGTGTAAAGTCGTAGTAAGGGCGGAGATAAGCTTGTATTGATGGAACGTATTCCATTCGCGTATGCCGTAGTTAATATTGAACAACCTCTCAATGATGCCTTTCGGTACATTATCGTCAGGACGAACGCCAGTAGTAGGAACAACAGGGCCTTTCTTACTAAGTAATATCCGCTGCTCCATGTGTCTCTCTTCATCTGTTCTAGGCTCAATATCCCACCACCATTGCTCTTTAGCTCCAACACCAGTCGTTGGATGGGTAAATATACTAAAAGGTTGGGGTTGAACAGGGGCAGAAATTGGGATGTGTGAACTAGGCAAGCTGTGATTCAACGTGGTTGGAATGCGATTTGTAGAAGTCCATGAATCTAAGAGCGGCACGAGCACAGCAAGCATAGTGGCAAGAGCTTCAGGATATACAACTTCTCCATCGAAATTAACAGCTCCTGGTTGACTAGTAGTAGGGGCTAAGCCACAAACATAATGTATAGCAGTGATAGTGCCCGATGGGTCGACATTAGTGCGTCCTTCAGTGGCAACCGCAACCAAAAGCTCACATATCCCAGTTATTGCCGAAAGATCTGATGCATTTAGGCTATTTGCACCCACATTCAAATGGGGGTTCATAAGAGCTTTTAGAGTCGGTAGTAGCATACGTTGGTGGACACGCAAGAATGTGGCAACATGATCACTTAATCCACGATGTTGTAAAGAATAGCTCAATGACTGTAACAGTCTGACGCAAGCAAGTATAGGGGTTATATCTGACTGTGATACGGCACCTTGTGCGGGTGGGTTGATATTCATTAGTAGTGGTACATAAAGGATTTTATTGAGTGCATCTACTGATAATAAACAATCAGCGCCTTCCTTTGTAGCTGCAATCAGAGAAAAGAGATCTAAAGTCGCTGAAACTAGATTCAAATCGATAGGTGCTGCTTGTATAGATTGTGATTGAACAATTCCCAAACGAGCAGGAGCAAAACTCCCAAATACGCCCATCATTCTTGCAAGCTGTCCGCGGGATGATAGCTCCATAATGATTTGCATAAGAGCTTCATGAGCAGCATTGAAACTTTGCGCACCTGGTTGGCCTACTTGCACTAGCTGGCCACCACCCAAAGGGTTGATAATTTGAGCACCAATTTTACCTAGATTCGCGGCTGCTCCACCCACAGCATACGAAAATGTACTTTCTGCCAATAAGCATCGGAGCATTTGCGTTAAAAAGGCAATAGCAGAGTGCCTACTAACTGCTAAACCTTGGTTAATATCAGAACAAACAGAATCGACAATTAAAGGTCCATAGTGGGCTACTCTTTCAATTCGAAGAAATTCATAGTTTTTAATTTCATCATAACCTGGAGCACCAGAGGCTGTCATTCCTGTCACTGCTCCCACTGAAGATGGATATCGAAGTAATAAAGATAACGAATCATAAATATATCCTCGCATCGTTGCTGAATATACCTGTGCGCCAGTATCATCAATACGACTTGTACATAAAATACATTACAAAATTTTCCAAACTATATCTCCGTATGAAGAGTCCGAGAGAGCGGGGTTCCAACCTTCCATAGCATAGCACGGTAACACTGAAGTAACTTGTCCAACAACCCCGATAAGAGTTCTAGATAGCTGCTCGGCAATGGGTATTGGTAAATTGTTCGGTGCCAAGAAGTTTGCAAGAGGAACAAGTAAAGTATCACATAGCTCTGATAAAGTGCGCATATTTTTCGTAATTATGGCATTTCGAGCCTCAACTTTGAAAGCTAGCTCACATACCCACCGCCATCCTTGGAACATATGCGTGCGACTTGCGACGGATCTAATGTGATTATTGTGCTTTAGAGCCAATTCCAAACACACATCCAATATCAATTTATCTGAGAGCTTTATCTCTTCGCGACATAAATCGAACAAAGTCTTCCTATTTATTATTTCAAATGGTGGAGTTTCACTTGCAGGCGACATTACTTTCCCAAACGCAAGTGGTAATATTTCCATTGCATTTTCTTTTTTACGATCAAAAGTATCAATAATTTTAGAAAGTGCTTCGTCTCTTTCCTGTTCAGAAACACTCTTCATTTTATTTTTACCGTTATCATCAGTCCAATCCAGAATTGCTTGTCTCGTAATTGAAACCATGTTATCACTAACACTAGGGTGTACAAAGGGGTCAGTAGTCAATAAATGAAGCACATGAATCATAAGTGATGATGCTGAACCATTACTAGCCATATGTCCAGCATATGGAGCCAATAGCCAAGGATCGCACATCAGTATATAACTGGACTTATCATCCAAGCCACGAGGAGCGAAAGTATTGTCCCATTCAAGCTTCAGCTGCTGTGCAATCAACTTCAACATCCACCCACAATTTACATATTGCATCTCCATGTATCCATTCCTGGCCCAATCCTGAGCCAGAACGAAATCCGCCTGAGCTTTCCTGAGCTTCGTGAGTATATAATAACACCAAGAAGACAGGAGGTCCACGAGAAACCCGCCATCTTCTCGACTACCACCGCCATTTCCCTTCCATTTGGGCTCCATATATTGGACTCTTTCCGCATATGGCGGACCGTCCCTAGCTACGCTCCGTTTATATAAGATTTGAAGAGTTTCCATTTTAGTTCCTGGTGATGCTACAAGACGGTAAAGGATCTCCAACACTCGTTGGCATTGCATTGCGTCACTAAAGTCATCCCACAAAAATCCTCTATCAAGCAAATTAAATAATGCTTCCATACAATCTCTTTGGTGACCAATAGGCTTTGCTGAAGCTTTGCTTGAAGAAGAAAACTTGGTCCCAAAAAAACCAACAATTACACCGAGTAAGTAATGTGCCAAACTCGCTTCGCTAGGGTGGAACGTTTCAAGAATCAAATCGAGTATATAATCACGACGGGAACCCTGGTTCTCATATTCTGATCTCCATACTTCAACTTGAGCAGCTGTGGACGGAGATGGATTGAACTGATTTTTCCAATATGTAACATGGTGCTCTTTAAAGTGGATACCCAACAGCGGAGGACTGTCACACATTACTTTTCCACGAGGTGATGAATAAATAAATGGATAAAGCGCAGGGCCACGAACGCGCACATTTTCAAGTGTATCCATAACTTCTTGAATAGTATTCTCTGAGAGGCAAATTAAACCGTCATAGCAAGCACGCACAACTTCTCCAATCTGTGCCGCATCTTCCTTTAATGATGCCAAGAAGGCTGATGTTTGTTGAAATGATGCGATATGCTTCACAAGCAAAATTGCCATTACACTTCCTGAAGGAATAGTGATAGCAGACTTTGGCTTGTAATTAAATAGATTGGCGATAACAGCAAGCGGGGAAATGGGCTGAAAGGTTTTCGCGCTGTTTTTCAATGTCATGGATGCTGACATTTGCTGTGCCAGACTCCTAATGAAAACAGGCACAACTCTCGGTTTCCAGTCGGCAATTTTGCTAGGCTCTTCATCCATATAGTACTCGAAATACGAAAGGCGTGGAAATAAAGAAGCGATTTCTGTAAAACGTGCTTCTTTAAGTGAAACCTCATACAAAAGTCCAAGAGCGGAGGTAGTGCTCCTTTCACGCCAGTGAGCACCATCACACATGTAATCGTCGTGCTCAGGACCAAAACTTTTAATTCTTCTATTGTTTAGATCTCGCCCATTGCTTAGATCTCGCATTAACTTGACCGACAAATCTGAAATGTGTTCCAACTGTTGACGACGATAATAGATAAGAGACTTTGCATTTCCTTCTTCATGCAGAATTTGCAATAAAAGTTCAATAAGTGTGGTATCTTGACCCAGAAGCCAACACATCACAGTAAAACCGGCCGTTTTTGGACGCATAAATTCCTGTTCAACTTTTCCATTAGCCTCAATAGTATACTTATACTTGCTTTCACCAAAATCAGAAGCACAAATAGCAGCAGTGGATTCATTTTGGATATCGTCAAATTTTAACTTAACATCACTTGCTGAACTGCGAAGCATAGCCTCAAGATGATCTTGAATATTTAAATGATCGGGGCTAATCGAGGTAATAGGATAACGCTGGATTATAATAGTCATTAGATCAACACACTTACTTATGATCTCCCATTTATATGGTTTTGAACCCGCCACATCTTTACTATTGTCATTGAAATCGTCATCCTGTACCTGTGCCATTTTTAGAAGAACACATTTCATTACATATTCAATATATTGAACAACACCCGGCAGGCGCTTAGTAATTTGATGTATCATTAAATGATAGCAAGGAATAACATTACTACTTTCCCACCGATACGTCAGTAATGTTTGGAGTAAAGAGAGAAAACCGCACGTTACAGGGTAGCGTCCGTATGATCGTTCTGTTTCTAAGTCTGAATTCAAGCTTTTTCTTGGGGTTTTATGTATCGCCCATGGTACGGTGATCAGTACTTGGTATCTTTCTAAAAGATCCCAAATAACGGGATAATATTCATCGTTGCGAGCCAGATTGGATAAAGTCTTTAATAATGCGCCTTTAACGTCGATAGATACTTCAGAAGCTAACAAATCAAACAAATTTAGCACAATATCATCCGCCCTCCCGCTTTGATTTAGCATCATAATTAATACATCCTCTGACTGTGATACAGCGGCTAAGAGAGTGATACATGATGTTAATTTATCTTCTTCCTCATATGCTAAGGGGTGTTCATTTTTTTTTTGTATTTGCTGCATTAATTTCTCGAAACTCATTGGATTATCACCATAGTTGTTTATCAAGAAATCAAATACACGTTTAGGGTTATTATCTTTAGGGTTAGCGTTCGCTTGAGAAGGGCTGTCACTTTGCGTTAGATCCCCGGCTAATGCAGCAAGCATATAAAAACAGGGGGTGGTGAGCTCATCAGCCTCTTTCACTGCTTTTTTGATCAGTATATCTGAGATCAGTTTTCCTAAATAATATTTCGTCGTTCCTTTAGTTCGCATATTTTTTATATCTTCAAGACAAGCGAAAGCAAAAGAAGGGTGACACTTGCTAAAAGCTGCAATAAGATAGAAAATATCGTCAGTACAATCATGCTTATCTAGTATTCCGCCCGTCTTTTTTTGTTTTTCAAGTAGTTTTTCCTGTGATAGCTCAATAAAAACGATTCCTTGGTTGGCTTCAATTGA
>JACKZZ010006114.1_pt1 | contig 10069 bp, 14 predicted proteins | sample 8027871 | NCBI WGS metagenome assembly JACKZZ01 (sample SAMN15724774, study PRJNA655200) | protist metagenome | isolation source: fluorescence activated cell sorting (FACS) single amplified genomes of... | place: USA: West Boothbay Harbor, Gulf of Maine | collected 2000-07-19
GGCCCCGCTGGGAAATGATAGCCCGCAAACTTGGCCTCCGTCGTGGAGAGACTAAAAAAAATCACCGCAAACTTGGCCCCGCTGGGGAATGAAAGCTCGCAAACTTGGCCCCCGTCGTGGAAAGGCTAAAAAAAATCACCGCAAACTCGGCCCCGCTGGGGAATGAGAGCCCGCAAACTTGGCCCCCGTCGTGATTGGTCCATTGGACCGCGTTGATCGCCCGTTTTCGGGCGAAAATGTCCCCGGCGCCCCCTTCCGATCCACGACCTGGAGCGAGTTTTTGACCCCCCAAAAACAGCTCTCTCCATATACTAGAAACTAAAGTGATTCTGAGGACCCTCGACCCTCGGACCCCCAACCCTCGGACTTCCCCACCCAAGTATAGTGAAGTGCCCTGTAAGTATAGTGAAGGGGGGCGTCGTCGATGATCGGCGCGAGGCGCCACTGGTTCTCAACGCAAATTGCGACTGTGGGTCGGCGCGGAGCTCCATTGGCATTTGCGCACAACACCATTTGATCTGCGCCGTTTATAAGGCTGGCGCGAAGCACGGGTCGTGGCTGACGCAGAACGCCGTTTGCGTTTCAAACGCAAACGACGTTTTGCGTCACGCGATGACGCCTCTCACTCAGTCGGAGCAACGTGACTGAGTGAGGCGAGGAGAGGTTGCTTGCAGAGAATACGACACACAGTCTTTGCCGTCTGACGATATCTGTTTGTCACCCCCGCATTGCCATTGCGTAACACACACTGTGGCGCCGCTGCTAGATGCGCGAACGCTCGCCGCTCGGCCTGTACTCGTTTGCGGGACACTCAAAGGAACACACTTCGTGATTGGAGTACGACACATACATGTCTGATGAGGGGCACGTCGTGCATTGGGTCTCTTGGCTGTTCGGTGGCACGCTCTCTCCTATGTAGCACTTTGCTAGACACTCCGCGTGATTGCCCGACACACACGGTTTCTGCGAGTCAACGTCAACACATACACATCTCCTGCACACCACTCCATCCTCAGCAACCAATCCGTGCGCGCACTCATGACACTCAGGATTATCATGAGTTGCCACATGCCCTAAAATTCCATACAAACATGCCTGAACGTTGGTTTGTGATAATCACCACGCATGAAAATGGAGTGGAATGAAAATGCCGATACATGTCTACGGATGAATCCTGATCCAACTAACGGGCAAAGGCTACGCTACTGCCCCCACCAAGCACCACAACGGCGACAACTGCCACGACCAATTGCGTACGTATATCTCGGAACACTGCGATCCTGTTCTACCACGACAACATCGATCTACCACCTAGGCTCCATCGACATCCCCACTGACCCCCCGGCACGACGCACGGCCCTGGCCCGAGTCATCTAATCAAATCAAATCAATATTTTCAGATTTATTTATTTTCAGATCAGAGCCAGGTGATTTTTGCTTTTCTGACCAGGACACAATCATGATGCACGTGGCGTATAAATTTTGTTCTTTGGCAAGCTGCGATTTGTCCGACGAGGTAAGTTTCGGCAGGCACCAGGCGGGGTCGGGCCTCGGCACGCATGGCACGCGGCGCATGACGCATGAAACGTCACAGGTAAACGTCGCGCGTGACCGCGTGACGATTACGCGTAGCCGCGTGTAGCATCACAAATGACTGCTCCTACGCATAACCGCGTGAATAATACGCATTTTTTGTGGACCGCCTGGCGCTGGCCGCGGAGTCGGACATACCCATGAACATGTTTCAATCCACAACCCTGTGTGAAGTCGTCGACACGCACTGCCGGGCTCACGACTTTCCGCCCGTATTAGCCTCTCTGAAAGTTAAGCGCACATGCCGCGCGGTGAATGATGGCTTCGCAACCACGTTTGCTGCCCCCCCTCTCCACACGGGCCATGCGATTGTCTACGCCGGGGATGACCTGCTGATTGCCAGCATGGTGGAGATGCCGGGGGAGCTGGAACCGGAGCTGCCACCGATCAAGGCCGCACCCTACACCATACCAGAGGGAAAAAGCGTCAGACTTGTGGATAACATCTCGATCCGTCATATAAAATAAATTATTGGACCTGATTCGGCAGTTTATTTCACCTGTAGACGTTTCGTAGCGTTCTTGTTCTCCACAGCTACAGTCCTCACCCAAAATTTGGCCCGCACGACAAAGCAAACACTTCGTGCGATCACCAGTCACTGCTCCTCCTGTGCACTCCTTACAACTTGATTGACCTGTTTTGTATTTTCGTTTTCAATTTTATGTGCAGATTTGAATTTTGGATGAGCCAGATGAAGGGCTGCCCAGAACGCCATTCTGCCAGAGGTGGGACGGCAAGCTCGGATTCTCACTACCTGTACTAAGACACCCCGAGTTTTTGGTGTCCGCTCCTTTCGCTTCAGCGCGCAGCTTCTTCCCTCTTACTGCTAGGCACTAAGGGGAGCCTTCTTGGGAGTTGCCCACACGACACTGACAACCAACCGACAGAACATGCAAGGCCGGGCAGGAACGCAGAAACTCACACCGTAGAGTACGCGACGCACACCCAGACTTTCAGTCACTCACTCAAGAAAACGCACCGGAGAGGAAAGATGAACGTCCATGACGTATGCGCGGAAATTGGAATCTATGATACATGCACATATACTACAGCGCTTCAAGAATAGAGAAAAGATAAGAGATAAGATCGGATAGAGAAAATTCTCAGGCGACGGCGAGCAATCGGAAAAGATGGAGGACGCGATTAGTCGTACTACTACCTCGATGACTAAAAATACGAGATTAAAACCTGTTTTGTACGTACCACCCCCCAACGTCCGCCCCGACGCCAGGAGCACCTCCCCCACGGACCCTCCTGAAGGATTTTGGCCGCCCATGCGGCCCCTCACGATTCGTCCCATAATGAATCCCCGAAAAAGTTTGCAATGCAGAATGCCACTATGTCTTCGCGTTTTCGACATCCCCCCTGTGGATTCCCCATACGTCCTCCCCGTACACAGCACCCCCCAACCGGATGCCCCATACGGTAGCCCACCATCGGGGTCCTCCCAACGGGACCTCCCCAAAAACCCTCCCGTCAGGATCCCGATCCCCCGGAAAATAATACCTTTTTTTTTCACGATTCACATACGCGTAGGCGATTTTTGATTTTTTGGTTTCCGGTTTTTTTTTTTGCGTGTGATATCTCACTGACACTCCGGATCCATCTTTGCTATATTCGGGGCTCCTATGTCTTGGGAGTGCCGTGACCAGAGCTCCGACTAAGGGTGCTGCGATCTGACCCCTGACCAATGAACCACATCATCATCATCATGTGAAAAATCGGCTGCCCACCGCGAAATACACGCCTCCCGGATGCAAACGCGGCTACAATGGTCGAGGGAGCAATTCATGCGGGTTCACGCAGAACAAGAACGAAGAAGAACACCGGCACTTGATCAAAAACATGTGGGGCAGGGCGCCTGACCGGAGATGCCCCCTCCAGCCGAAGCTGAGCGTATAGGCCTGGACTTCCTGATGCAATACTGTTAACATCTGGTGGGGAACTGCTCGGCAAGGGCCGGGATGCACATTATTACTATTAGCATTAGATGGCGGAACCCGACCAAGAACGACACGAAGAAGGGAGACCGACTTGTGCTTCATGGATAGCTCGATAATCCCCTACTTACCCCTTCCCCTCCCCCCTCCGCCTAAACTTCTCCCTCCCTCGGCTTATAGATCGGCTAGCAAATCATCTTCTTCTTCTTCGACTGGCTCCTGTCTCCTCGGGTCCCTCTCCCTAGCGTCTTCCTCCTGATTTTGACCATTGTTAGCCTCATTCACTCTCTGGGATAGGTTTTCGATGTCCATATCCTGAGAGCCGGCTACCACGCGAGGCTTACCCCACAAAAACCCCTCCAATTGAAGACGCTTTAATTCCTGACTGGCGGCTTTCGGTGCGATCTCTTCACACTTCTCTTTCGGTGCAAGACCCTTGGGACGCCATTTTTCCTTTGGGAACAGTTTCCTGTAGGTGCGGACTGGGTGTTGTTCTCCCCCGCACGTGATGAGGTGCTCGAGGCCTTTCTGTCGATCCTCGAACGTCGACACTGGACCGGACCACTTGCAGAGGGGGACGTTACATTTCCGGTCCCCTTCGACGGCTTCGTTTTCGGTCGTTGCTGCCTCCACTGTCGATTCCTGGTCTGCGGCGTTTGCACTTGCTGACCAGATTTCCCACAGGTGCCGTTCTTTCTTACTTGACCATTCTGCTGCCGTTTTCTCTTGCTGGAGCCACCTCCCGTGCTTGGCAACCAGCTCTGAACGTCCATGATTCCGCTCCACTTCCTTTGCGTCGTTGAGCATCATCTTCAGACCGGCAGCTCTGACTCGACGCTTCACGTTTTCGACTCTCGCCTTCGCCAGCTTGCTCGACGCGTCGCCAGTGGTTGCCACAGTCTCCAAGTGGTCGCACATTACATTGTGCGCTTCCCCGTCGTGGGCTTTCGTCCATCGCAGCTCCACCTCTGCATCGAGCTTGCTGAGGCAGAGGGCCACTGCCTTGGCCCACTCTTCTCTACTACCCGCTTTCAGTGCTGCTAAAATGCCCTTGCAGTCCACCATCATGATTAGTTTTCTTACCCTTCTCCACTCTTCCGGTTTCTCCTTCAACAGCATCATCAGCATTTTGGCGAGTCCGGAGCCCAGTGCTGTTGTCTCCCCATCAAATGGGAACAGCGCTCGCACCGGGAAAGTTTCTCCCCAAACAGAGCGTCCTCCTGACATCAGCAGAACTGATCCCACGAATGCACACGGATCCCCTCCCTCTCCTCTAACTTCCGGAATTTCTGATTCTTCTTCGAAAGCTGCGCTGCTGGGACGTCGGCGGAAGCGCGGTCTTCAGGCATAACGGAAGGGGGCTGGGCGCCCAGGATAAGGGGGTCGGCTTCCTGATGCGCCTGGGGGGCGTTGTTCTGATCGACCGCTCCTCCTACTGCAGTGTTGTTCTGATCATGAGGCCCCTCCCCTGCCACTCCTTCGATGGCCTCTCTACCCATTTCCACCTCCTCCCCCAAGTCGTCATGCTCTGCCTGCTCGTCCTCTGCTGCCCAATCATGCACCTCCTTGTGCCTATTGGCATCTGTCCCTAGGACTAGGGTCGTCCCATCGCCGTCGTCTTCTCTGTCTTCGGCTTTAACTTGGTCCAGGTGAATCGTCACGTTGCTCGGCAGGACTGAGGGGGTGTGATCGAGTCGCGCGATCCTTGCCCTCTGGATGAATTGTGACGTCGCCGCATCCATCGGAGTGAAGTCATCTCCGATGCGGCTCTCCTCCTTCACGCCCCCGGAGCCCTTCGCGCAATGTCTTGCAAGGACCGCCGTGCGAATCTCTGCGTGGATGATCCACAGCGGTGGAGCCCTTGCCAAGACTCGCATCGCGGCTCCGGAGCAGTGCTCTGGAAGACACAAACCGTCTCTCATCATTTTGTCGAACTCCTTTTGTGCTGGCCCCCACGCTGTTGCCATTGTCGATTTGTATGCACCTGCTCCGAAATGATGCCTCAAATGCTCTCCTGCATGGAAGGTCTTGTGTTGGATTTTGCTCAGCAGACGGCCCTGGAGGGCGGCGACGCGTAGGGATGCCGTGCCTCTGCAGAATCCCCTGACTCCCCTTCCCGCCTCCTCCATGAACTGTGCCAAGTCTTTGTCCAGCTGCTTCTCCTGCCCCAGTGGTTCCAGCTCGATGCCTGGCAGGGTGGCCCTCGACTCCGCATCGTGAGGATCAATGAATGCTGCTCTGCCTGCCTCAGGGCGCATTACTTTTTGCAGTTTTCCTATTGTTAACATGCTGGCCTGCCTGTCTTGAGCCGGAAATATGATGTCGTCAAAGAAGAACCGCAACTTGCGTGTGGGGGACGACTTCAGCCGCAGCACCATCACTGCTGTAAAAAAGATATGGCGGCAGGCGAGACCCTTGAGTTAGGACGCACGTCACCGGTGCCGCCTGTGTCATTGCACCGTTCACAAGACAGCTCACTTTCCGATCTCATGTCCAGGATGGGAGAACTCTGTTCATTTTCTTCGGAAGGCGGGGTGTTATTGCTTTGAAGATTTCTGTTGCTCCGGCCAATGGGAATGCCTGCAGCACGTCAACGATGCCCAAGCACGTCTTCTGGACGTAGAGGATTTCGAGCGCGTGCATTAGAACAAAAAACGAGTCCTGTTCTGGCATCTGTCCCAATATCATGATCGCCATCAGTAGCCATAGGCCCTCCATTATTATTTTATCCTCCGAGTCCGAAATGTACACCGGACGAGATTCATGGATGGGAGTCTCCCATGTCTCTTTGAGACGGGCAACCTGCTTCGGGACCGGGCAACACAGAATGAGGGCGTGCCACATCCATTCATTCCTCGTTTTCGGTGCAGAATTTGGCCACTCCTTGGCGCCAGCCTCGAGGCGACTCCTTGCATGCCTCATTGGGAATTCCGGTGCAGCCCGCCTCTTTGCGTGGCTTCAAGGCGTCCTTCAACACCCAGCCGACGTGGTTCTCGTTCCATACTACTGTGTCGTCTGTCCCCTCATCCTTCCATCTGTCGAAAAATTTCCGATAATTCCTAATCCCCTCGGCACCCCTCTCCTTCTCTTCTCGAAACGCCCGGAGGGCTTCTGCGGAGAACTGCCACGCGTTGCGACCTTTGTTCCCTGTGTTCGCCCTTCTTTGACCTCGTTGGATCCCTGCTCTTGCCAGGGCGTCCCTCGTCGCTGCCCTCAGGTCCTGGATCCCGCCCAGGCGGCGCCCCTGCACAACCTGGGCGAAGGCCGGGCGCAGAGGCTCTTTGTGTTTGTCCAGGATAATGTACTTCGCCCTCTTCTCCCTGCGTCCATCGCCGGGGAGTTCCCGGATCCGGATCTTCTCTGCAAGGCGCAGAACACCCCATGTGTTCATGTGGCATCCAGATGCTGGACAGCGGTCGCACCCTCCATCGATCCAGCCTTTCCGTGTTGGCAGAATGTCTGGTGACGACCCTCCCCGAAATGTTGGGGAAAAATCTTTGTTCGCCGACTTCACTCCGTGGTTGCAGTTGTGGAATGCCACGAGACTGGCGCGAGTTCCGTAGGTCTGCACCTCGGACCATGCTTAACTCGACAAGTTCACGTCTCCCGTGGTGCCAATGTGATCTGGGACTGCGAGGAGTTCTTTCGGGTCTCTTGGAAAGTTCGTGGGATGCCGATGGAGATTGTCCACCCGGACTGGTGGGTTTACCGCCTTGAGGGTGATGGAAGGGTTCTCCATCACTCCCTGGCTGCTCTCCGTGTGACAGCGCAGTTTCGCTCCGAATTCTTTCCTCGCGAAATTTACTACTCTTGCTCCTTTGAGGTGGTCACATCCCGGACACTTTTGCCTAATTTCTTCAAAGTTATCATCGTTGAGGTTCTCCGTCTCCTGGAGACCAATCACGTCGTGTCTGCGAATTAGATGGATGATCTCGTTCCATCTTTTCCGAAACTCCTTCGGCTTCCTGCCATCCGCTGCCCCCGACCCTCCTCGACCTCCTATATTCTGGGTGCCTATCGTGACCCAGTCTCTCCTCTCAACACATGCTGCTTCCTCTCCCAGAGCTCCCGTGCACGCTTTGATGTGGTCGTTGAGGTCGACCGCGTGCAGTCCGCAGCACCGACACTCGAAACTTAATTGGAAATCCTCTTCCTCCTCTTCATCGTCTGCTGCTGCTGGGGGAAGACACCACTTATTTGAGTTCCGGACTCCGATCCTGGAGGAGAAGAATGACTGTGTGACTTTCTGAAAAAGGCGGTCTGGTGGTGCCGGGGGGAGTTCAATCTCGTCCTTGCAAACTTTATGGTGCTCCTGGATTCTCTTGGCCCAGTTCCCCGGCAGGTCCGGCTTGTTGGTCCCTGAGGCCTCCTCCAAGACCGTCTCTTCCACAACACTCGCACAGAAGTCACACTTCGGACATCTGTATGCCCAATTCGACCTCATGGCCTCACTCCGAATTTCGGCGCTTTTACTATTCCTCGTGCTCCCTTTGCGCCCAGGATCTAGCACGTCTGAGATGTCAATCGGAATGCATACTTTTGGAACTCGGAGGACCCCGTTTCCTGTGCGACGTGGTATGTTGATTCTTGGGATCGGGAGTCTTGGTTCTTCCAAATCACTGCCAGCTGCAGAGTTGTCACCTCCCTGGTCCAGCTCTTCCCTCTTTGGAGAGTGATCGGACTGGTCGGGCTCTCTGGCGGGTGCTGCTTCCCAGTCGACGTCCATTGGCACTGGTGATTGATTGTCAGGATTGTTGTTGTCTGCTTCATCTGGGTCATCTTGATCAGCTGGCTTTGACGGGGGGCTGCCATCTTCTGCATTGATTGGATCTCCTCCCCCTCGGGATTGTGGTGGTCCTGCTGGTGCGCTCGATCCTCGTGACTCGGACCGACTTGCCGGGGCGACATCATTACTTGCTGTGACTGGATCTCCTTTTTTTCCGCTCTTGCCTTTGCCCTTCCACTTCTTGCGACGATCGATCCGCATCTTCTGGTGAATTTTGTAACTTCTAGAATTGACTCTTGTTTATGCGACCCTCTTATTGTTGATATCTTAACTTGTTTGGGCTTGGATTTGGGCTGATTTCACTGAGCTGGATGACGTTTATGAACTTGAGATGCCAATTGTGTCTGTTCGCAGTTTGATTGAGAGGAGGATGGACACTGTTCGCCAGCAGCTGACCAAGAGCAAAGGGGAAATGACACTGTTCACAGTTCGATTGAGAGGAGGATGGATGCTGACCGTGTGCGCTCATCTCTCTGAAAGAAAAACGGCCGGACCAAGTGCAGCCGTGAGGTGATCTCAATCAAGCTCATCAGACCAAAATTTAAAGGAAAAGCAACACTGTTCACAGTTTGATTAAAGGGAGGATGGAAACTGATCGTGTGCGCTCATCTTCATTTTACTGAGAGAAAAAATCGGACGGCACGAGTGAGACTTTGAGCTGAGTGCAATCAAGTTTATCAGACCAAAAATAAGAAAAAAAGTGACACTGTTCACAGTTTGATTGAGAGGAGGATGGATGCTGATCGTGAGCGCCCAACTTCTCCAAAAGAAAATCGGACGGAGCTGCTGAGTCTGGACATGACAAGCTGGATGGAGATGGACAACAGTGATGGAAGTGATGGTGCATGCTGCAAACGTTGCAGTGGACTGAGAAAAGGATGGAAGCTGGAGAAGAGACGGAAAGTAGGCAGACTGCTTTTGAACAACTTGCACCTGCTCCTGCATGATCTTCGCACAATCGCCATCACTGATGCTGTCGTGACTCCCCGTCTTCCAACCTCCAAGAGATGTTGCTGTTAGTTTTCGCGTGCTTATCGGTGAAGGCTCCCCCCCGACCTCCCTGCTCTCGTGAAAACATATCACTCCATCTTTGCTCGTTTGGTCTTCGGGCTCTTCGCCGTCTGCTCCCCCGGGCGCGACGCCGTTCTCTCCTCCGGACTCGACGACTCCTTCTCATGTCCCGATGACATGCTTTCCTCCGGGCGCGCAAACCCCTCCAACTTCGCCATAAGACCGTCGAGCATGTTCCCAAAATTCCTGCTACGGTAGACGCCTCTGGTCCGGCCTTCCGGTTCCGGGACGTCCGGCGTCGTCCTCGCCCGGCGCTGTTTCCGGAAATCAGAGAGGGGCTGCACCCCCCTCTTGGAGAAATCGGAAGACGAGGACATGATTCGAACTGACAACAACAGCTGTTCCCTGGTCAGAATGTGCATGTTGATGCTGATGTCGATGATGATGATGATGATGACTCCTGTTCTTCAGAGCCATGATGCGAAACTTGTCATGCCCGAGAATGCTGAAGTGAGCACCGGACTGTCGTGTCGCAATGCCGAAGCGGATGCCGAGGCGGAGGGGGGGGAGATACCACTGACGCTTACGCTTCTGATGGTGGCCGGCGCTTCGGTGGTCACGCGATGACGAGGGCCGACCTCGAGAAGCAGAAGTGAAACCACCGCCGCCCCCAACCGGGGAGACGAAAATCGATGCTGACCACCGCCGCCCCCAACCGGGGAGACGAAAATCGATGCTG
>JACKZZ010002279.1_pt1 | contig 10066 bp, 10 predicted proteins | sample 8027871 | NCBI WGS metagenome assembly JACKZZ01 (sample SAMN15724774, study PRJNA655200) | protist metagenome | isolation source: fluorescence activated cell sorting (FACS) single amplified genomes of... | place: USA: West Boothbay Harbor, Gulf of Maine | collected 2000-07-19
TCTTGTGATTGTTCTTTTTCTATTATTGGTGATATAGATGGTGGGTATAGTGGTGGTGGAAGTGAAAGTGTGGTCCCTCCTCAAAGTTGGGAAATGATTCCTGATGACTGTCGAGCAGCTCTTCTTTCTACTACTACTACTTCTGTTTCTGATGTGAGTGTGGGTGGACGGGCGGATGACTTAAGTAGAGGGGGCACACTAAGTACTGCTCTTCAGACATCTCGACTTGCCAGAAAAGCACTTGATGTATGTTTTGACAATCTAAATCCCAGTGAGAAGATCCCGGTGAGTGCTTTGCATACACTACATATACTCATACGTACTTTGTATAATATGCTTGTTTGATAGAATAAGTTACAAGCGGTATGGACGCTTGGCAATGTGCTCAAGGTATGTATGGTAATGTCAAGTTCTGTATTTTACAATACCGCAATACAGTACTGTGATATATGTTGCCATTATGTACAACTATGTGCTTACTGGTTCAACCTTACTCCGTGGCCCTGTTTGTGCACATAGGCTACTTTATCCCGGCGTATGCTAGTCATATGTGAAGACTTCACTGAAGGAATTTCTAACATGAAGGAACATTCCCTAGCTACTGACTTTGACTGCTGTTGTGTGTCGTGTATGGATGCATGGTCATGCTGTTGTGGAACTGCACAATGGCAAGAAATCATACACCAATTATGTGATATTATAGAGGTCAGTTGTGTCTGAGTGTGTGTGTTGTAGATGTTTCTTACTGACTAATCATCATTTACGAATTGATAGAGAGAGGGGGATAAATTGATGCCAGCCGCGACCAGAGCTCTTGGGATTGCTGTATGTGGCATGAACTCGATGAGCCCTTCTTGCTTACAAGGTATAAATCCGTTGCAATTGTATGTTAGTAGTAAAATATAGTAGTTTTATGCAGTGCAAAATGTATAGAGTAGAATAGTATGGTGTGGTTACATTAACTCGTAACTAAAATTGACTAGTATATGATCAAAGCATTGCGTTTATTTGCAATACATATATGTATACCTCATAATTAACCTGCATGCATATATGCGTATGCTATCTGTAGGCTTATTGCGTGCTGTTTCGACTCTAATGAGTGGAGATATTAATAATCTGTCTATTGCAGCGGGATCTTTGTCATCATCATCTCATGCTTGGCCAGCAAGCTGGAATGATGAGAGAGTAAAGCAAATGTTAGTCGGTCAATTTCGATCGGGTGTTCCTAAAGTATTATTCAGTTTATGTCAGTTGTCAGGGGGGGCATTGTGGGCTGTGAATTTTCAACAGTTTTGTTGTATATGTAGATTAATCAAGAACACAGAACCGGAAGCAGGAGCCGTGTACCATAGTTGCAGCAGCAGTACAAATACAGAGATGGAGTTAGTATCACCTAAGCTTGCTTCCATGTATGAAATTAATGCGAATACGTTATTGTTTATACTACGATATGATGGTATAGTGAAGGTGAGTTGAACAACAGAACACAAAATAGAAGATAAGATAAAAAAGAATATGAGCTAATTTGAAGATGGGTAGTATGATAGTTGTTACAATTGGTATTGTATTACATTGTATTTTACTGACCTATAGTGTTTGCTTTGATGATCGGGATTTGATAAATACACAGACTCAACGTCAAGCGTGTCGGTGTTTGACTTCTTTCTTTGGTGCATCCTCTGGAATTATCCAAATATTGCGCTGCCATTTGAATCACTCCTCCACTACAAGTAGTCATGGCAGTAGTGATAGCAGCAGAAACATGATGACAGTCATACCACAAGTCCATTCTTACGTTATGAGAAAAGCCCATATCACAATTTGTACCAAGTAAGTAAAGAATAAGATATCTAACAGTAGTGACGACAGATGACTGGATCTTGTAAATCTCATATAAGACGATGTGTATAAATGTTTGTATATTAGGTGCGTGGAAAGTGTCATTGAACTTCTCTTGGTCGATGAGAATGAGAAGTATGTCTCTGAGTCTGATTACCCTTATATCTCCACTCACCACCAACACACACCCCAATTGCAACAGCAGCCGTCATCTCGACTGTCCATTGGCTCTTTAATGATATTACTTCTTTCGACACTGCTATGTATTCGGGAAACTCTCTGTTTGTTCTGTACTGCTAGTACGATTATAGAGGGGGGGGGTGCATGTATGGGAGGTAAGGATTATGAAAGTCGAAGAAATGAAGATGAATTGAAATCAGAAATTCGTTCTTACTATGACAGTGTCCTAGCGGTACGTAAGATGATGATACATATGATTTTATTTACATATGTTTATAATGGTTTTATTTGATCTGACTGTGTTGTCGTTTCTTTTAGATTCTTTCTCATAATTTATCTGGACTTATGGTTCGCTTATTAAAAGAAATGAAACAGGCATGTACATATCTAACTGTCTCTTCATTTTATCTTATTTTATGTATTGTATGCATATATAGTTACAAATAAGGTCCAGTGGTGTATCTATGTCTAACACATCTACCCCTCCTCTTTGCATTGATTGGACATATTTCGAAGGGTCATCAGTGTTAGATACGGGTGTTGATGCCTTTCAAGTGACTCGAGCTGCTGGATTGCTAGTTTCACAAGATAAAAAGAATGTTGGTAGTGGTGATTACCATGACAATAGTAGTAATGCATTGAATGAGAAGAATCCGAATAGTCGGTTACAAACTGATACATGTGTTATCCAAGGGATTTGTCTATTAATACTGACTTTGTTTTATGATGGAGATCAAGTTGATTCACTCAAATTCACCCCTTTTGAACAGGAAAAAGAAACAGGCAGAGATATTACTACTTCTTCTTTAAACCCAATCCAACAACAACAAAAGCGGAAGCAGCAGTCCGCCTCTATCAGTTTGAATGGGGAGGAAGACACATCTTTGTTTTTTGCTTTGAAAGCTGTTCTCTCTCATACTGACAGCAGTATGGATGGAAAGAGTGGTGGTGTGTATCATACTGCTGGTCATCATAACTACCTGGATGTGATTTTCTCCTCCTCTTTATCATCATTTTCTTCTGCGTTACTGATGGATGGTGACTTGCTGAAATGGTTGAGAGATGAAGGAATGATTAGTGGTATGGTATTGCCAGGAGTGAGGACGACGACAGAATATCAGCAACACATTGACGACAATGATGATGACGAAATATAAACTACCGAAAGACAAGTGAAGTTATGGTTGTTAGTAAGAGGTGAAAGTATGTAGAAATGTTAGAATGTAGTTGACGATACGATGCATGATGCAGCAAGTTAGTATTGTGTAAATAGCAATAGAGGTTGCCCATATATAACACAAGTATGATGACTTATCTTCTTCTAGCCGTATCATAAGTCGTTAGATAGTTGTGGTTTCTACTTATTAGTAGTACTACTCACATCATGGATGCCTTCACAATCACACAAATCAAATGTATGCACGCCTCCAAGACAACACAAATCATCATCAGTGATTACATCACATTGAATTGCCCTAAACCTCATTTGTTTTGATGGATTGCTTATCCGAGAGAGGCAACGACTTCTAAATCCTTCATCACGTTCGCGGGTGAATTTATCGACGACTATAACACCTCTTGTTTATATCATAAGACTGAACAACGCTGCGAAAATTTAGAAGAAAAATGTAAGGGCAACCAAGATCGTAAATTACATTCTGTTCTTACCTTTACCAGGGCAAATCAGAGAAGAGTGTGTATCAGTCGAGACAAAAATACTTGTTATAATATACGCAACATTTTAAACGCTTGTTTAAGTGAAGAAGCAAGACCTCATGCTTTTACAAGCACACTAATATTTCCCCTAACCCCCCTTACTACTTGAAGTACAATGAATTATGTTGTTAAAGCCATGCTATCGACTAACACACATGTCAAAAATGAGAGAATTTGATAAAGCAAGATTGCCACTAATTGACACACTAATGGCTATTTCTAGCTAAACTACGTTCTATGTCTTCCAACAAATTTCAATATTGTTGTTGAAGATTTAAAAACTATGTACTACTTCCATTATCTACTATCAACTACTAGTATGAAAAAAAGAGTGTCTTCCACACTCTTTTTTTGTATGTGCAACAAGTATGATTATTTTATGATTTGATATTATCTACAGATCTAGTACTACACCAGCAACATCAGTACACCACCACTAAAAACTAACTCCTAAATAAAAGAAGTACAAATAGTACGTATCTTACAAAAAAAGTATCTGTTGTATTTTAAGTTTTATACTAGTGCAGTAGTTAGTAGTGCGTGTTATTATCATCACTAAGTAGTTATTATTCGTAGTTATGAGTAGGGCGTCCATACAGTACTATTTCTCTTTACTCCTCACCTTTCCTCCCATTTCTCGATTCCTTCTAAATGTATCAGCAATCAAACACTGTACCAACTAGCAACTACAACCCAACAATTAATTACTGAATCAACTTAAGGTTCCTACACCTAAGAAGAAGTACTATTAGTCGTATTTGCATCCACAGAAGCTTTCATAATATTAAATATCAGGATTCTCCATAGTTTTAACACAAAAGAGGAAGCATCATTCTCAAGCACGGGTTCCATCTCCTCTGTGATTGGAAGGAGTAGTATGGGTTTGAGGAAGAAAGCATTAGCGTGACAAAAAGTAAAAAAACATAGTATAAAATAATCATAATAGCACAATCATAATAACATACACCTAAGGACATGAATTATCATGTCTCATATGCTCATATCTGCCCTGTCTGTCTTCATATTCATTATACTTACTTAATAACTCCTCAGGATGGCAACGTTTAGATAGCTTGGTAAGAATGAACGATGTTAACGAAGGTACATCTTCGCCCAAATATTCCACAAACTTCTTCATTACCCAAGAGCGCATTGTCTGTCTCACAACATCATATTTCTCACATGACTCCCAATCCACAGGGAAATTGAATAACTTCTCTTGGTTCGTAGGAATGCTATCCACCATTTCTTTCATTTGTCTTTTCTTAGCCATCTCGGGTGTATCGTTCTGGCGATCTTCACTCTCAATACGGGCCAGGAAGGAAGATGCATGTTGTTCAGACGAGAAATGAAGGGATCGTCTTTCTTCCTCTATACAAGTCATATAAATATGTTATATACGTACAGGTATGTATGTACATTTGTAAGTATATGGTATAATATGAATAATAATAGACACACATATCATATCCAAGCATAGATATGCTTATTCCACTCACCAGTATAATCCAGTGGGACTATGGTTCTCAGCGGCTTGTTATCATCGCCATCTTCATTATTACCACCAGTAAATCCACTCGTAATTTTTGCAGCCGCCGCAGGTTTAACATTTTTTATCACTAATTTACTACTAGCCTTCACACCACTACTACCACATGAATAATTACCATACTCATCACTTCTAGTAATTGAAGATGATGAAGGAGCATTATAAATCCCTCCATCATCTTGTTGTTGTTTTCTTCTACGTTTAGTATCAACTTCATCATCCCCAGCCCCTTCTCTCTTACCACTACTACTATTACGAACTACTTTTTCCTTATCTTTTCGAGTCTGAGGTAACGATGATAGTAGATTCGCTGTACTTTGAGCAGTCAGGGTAGCACCTGCAGCTCCTCGTTGATGTTCTTCTAGTTCTTTTAATCTTGATGCCACCTTCTTGGCCCGACGTTCTTCAATTTCCCTACAGCCAAAAATAAGGTAAAGAGCGAAAAGCCGAGTGTGTGAATGAGAGTATGTGTGGGCAGTGGAATCGGTGAGTTCGTGAGTTACTAAATGCATAGTTACAGTTGTAGTAGAACCACAATAAGGTGTAGTATTGTATACGTATGCTTACTTGTCTCTGATGGCTTGCTTTTTTCTAAATTTATCAATTTCCAATTGAACTTGTTTTTCCTTCTCGTCATAGTCTCCATTCAATAGCGTCGATCCCACACCTTTCCCATTGGTGACTCCACCTTCTTCTCCACCTTCAGCCAATAACCCCTCCCTGTCATCTCCTTCAGTGACCACATCTGCAGTGGTAGGACTTGCGGTGTTTGTGCGTTGAAATGTTTCTACCATAGCATATATTTTTTCTCTCAGAGGAGCATCGTACAAGACCTCAGGATCCACCGGATCAGTTGATGTTGGGTCTGATCTTTCAAACTAATACATAATGCATAGATGTGATGTTTAGCACATTAGCACGTACAATCATTACGTATTAATTCACTCACCGTATCGATTGCAGCCAAATTAGCCGTTTCTTTTGTGCCCGCCTATTCATAATTACATACACATACACATACACCACCCACACAATGAAATAGAAAACAATACTAACAATAATGTGTTGTAGCAGTGGTATATACCTTCACTTCCAGTTTTGAATCAAATATTTTTAAGCCATCTAACACATTCCGACATCTGTAAAAAGATTAGACATATCGCAATAGATACCGTGCGCGCCACACCATGTCTACTATAACCCATACGTACGTATACAAAAACACATATACACTTAGACACACGTATACATACCTCAACGCAGAAGTTCCATGCGCAAAAGTGCAAAAACCGAATCCCTAGTAGCAGTTGTGTTAGCACTATTTACTACATGATGAATTGTATAGTTGGTATTATTTCCTACCCGCCCATACCTTTAGTTTCTTTGTGCTAATATCTTCAAGTCGATTCCATTTCATTACGGGACCACACGCTTCCAATAGCATAGTGAGAGAAGTGGCATCCAGGTCTTCTGGAATTTTACCAACGTAAAGGGTGAGTGGCTGAGTTTGTGGTGTTGCTTGCAATCTATATTTTGTTAGACAGTCAACAGCAAAACAAATATTTGGTCAGGTTTCACTAATCTTAAGCAAGGCAAGATATCGATATTCAACAGACACTTCTTCTTACCGTTCTCGCCAGTTTGCCGGAACATATGGCGCAGGTAGTACTGGAATACCTCCAGAAGGTGCATGCATCATAGGTTGGGCTATTGATTGAAATATAAAGAAATTATTATATACAGATGCTGCGGAGTGTACAACGCAATACCAGAAAGGACCGCGCCAGGAGGCATCATGTTCATGCCATGTGGAAAAGGAGAAGGTACTCCTTGTTGAGGTAAGTATGGATTCATTCCTGACTGAAGGTGAGTTGCAACTATTTATCACATCAGGCCATACTGTCGTGAGTATATACACATCTACAGCACAAGAAGTTGAGTTTCAAGATTGACCATTCAGGTCAACATGCTCAAGGATCCTTTGACGCCATCATCAATGGATAATGGTGGTAGTGACGATAGTGATACGGTATCGCTTATTTCGTCTGCGTTTTGGAAGCGGCTTAAAATTCATGAAATGTAATTGAAACATATTATTGTAAAAATGATAATAACCACGCATAACACTTTCTATAAATGTACCTCTGATTTTTTTGAATGTTTACACTATAGGCTGTGGGTACTTAGGGTGCCAGAAATGGTGATATATATTTTCTTCAAATTAATTTTCGATGTGATCATTACTGCATACGATTATAATGATATGGAGGTCCCTGTTGTGAATTACGTTAACGGGACAACAGTTGAAAAAATAGCTAACAATACTCTATATAGTTACCCACTCAAATTTGATAGCCATCTGTGTTGGCCACATGACCTTTCAGTGTGTACTGCAGACCCTGATTTAGATACTACATGTTGTGAAAAGTTATATGACGAAGACTCATGGCCCCAAGAGACTTTTGAATTTGGTGACATCTTTTTAGCGATTGGTATCTTTATCTTCTTCAATACAGCTAGAATACTAATGTGGCACAATATGGCATCTAAACGCTCCAATGCAAGTGTATGCAATCAGTACTGGATGTTGGTGTTTGTTGATGCAGTTGTATCTTGCTTTGCAGCCCTCATTTACTCATCTTGCCTAACTCAGTTCATTAAGCGTATTGTTGGATCACCCAGGCCAATATACTATGCATTAAAGATATACGCTTCTGTCCATGCAGATACCCGTAGTAGTCTTAAAGGTTAGTACTTATATTGATGAGAATGGCGTGTATACCACACACATCATTTATTATTATGAAGCACTGCTTTCAGTATATTTCTTCTTTTGTATATATTATCCATGCTTCATCAGCCTGTAGTTTTTCTCAGTGTTTTGTTGCGTGGTGTCATATTGCATTTTAATCATACGTTGATTTGATTTATTTGTTGCATTTGTCTCAGATAACGCAAGCCTTTCGTTTCCTTCGGGTCATGCGACTCGCTCTGCCGCCATCTTAATATTCACATATGTACTTTGTTTATCTGATTCATCGTCATATTTGCATAATTCATCGTCATCTGCTGCTGTCACTACACCCTCCTCACTTCGTTCTCAGCACGCTCCTCTGACTAAAAAATCGTTTCAAGATACGTTCTTCAAGTTCTGCCTTCTTAATGTGTCCTTTGTCCCAATTGTACTCGCTCTTTGGATTGGCGCCACCAGGGTAGAAGACTACTGGCACTTTGCTGCAGATATTATGGGTGAGTGTATGAGTTAATATGTGTGGACGACTGACTGTCGTGATGGGTGAATGTATATGTGAGGATATGAATATGAATATGAATATGAATATATTGGTATTCATTTCATTAATCATATGATTGTGATGATATTGCGATCATGTTTAGGAGGACTTGCTATTGGAGTCGCAGGGGCTATTATTAGTTTTTATGTTTGTGCTTTTCACTCCCGGTTTATGCCGCATGTAATTTCAGACGCAATGAACATGCCATTTGCGAATTCCTCTTCCAGTGATCACCTGGTACGTACAATCCAATGATTATAGTCTACAAGCATATTATTATTTACAGTTATTACTATCGTCATGAATTGATTATGCTCAATACAAATATAACCATTATGCAAGCAGACATGTCATCACTGACGATGGTGATGGTTATGACATGTCGTGATTTGTCAGTTATACAGTGTATTGCATTATATGTATTCACTCTGTTTTGCTGTCTTTATTATTTATTATAAAACCTTGCTGCTAACAGTTAACAGTTGGAAGCCCTTCCATTGTCCACCAGTCACGAGTCGCAATGGATAGGTTACCTCCTATAGAGACAACCCTCTAGATATCTCTATAGGTTATCCTTAGTAACATTACCTACACCCCATTAGTGTTATTGAGGCCTGAGTTAACGAGAGGGAACTTGACTTCCGCCTGAAACCTACTCGGTTCAATTTTCTAGACACGCTAGTATGCATGAAACTCTTCGATAGTGTACTATCTGTTGATTGTTTTTTATTGATATTACTACGTGTAAAAATAATTACTTACTTGTAGTGCAAATCTAGCTATGAAGTAATATAGCATTACCAATCTGCTTTGATTTTGATTGTAGCATCATAGCTGACCGATGACCGGATGCTGGTATGATAGCGCATAATAATAAATAATACCACAAATAATACAATAATATGTACTACTCTAAATTTTTGTTGTACGTACTTATTAATTGTTGTTGTCGTACATATTTTGCTATGCTATATACCTCCTCAAAATAATTACCATTGATTCTTCACTTCCAAGATTTCCCCCCTCTTTTATATTGTGTCTCCGGTGTAAAGGTATGAAACTTCTTTGTGAGTTTGCCATATATTAGGTAAGTATTTTTCGTATCATAAGTATGGTAGAACTCTCGTTGCCATGTGTGGCGTCTACCAGTAGGTTTCACATGTACAAAGATATTTTTAAGTCTAGGTTAAAGGTGTATATAGAAGGAGTTAGATTAGTTGAAGATGTATGATAAAGTTGTTAGGGCCTTTAGCTGCTCATTCACAAGTTACCACAGTTGTTTTTCCCCGAGGTATGCGCGTACTAGCGGCCTACTACTAAAGAAGTGTAATTGCAACAAAGGTCTAAACCTACTTGTAAGATTCAGACCCATTCGATTGCTAGTTTAAGTAGTGAATACAAGTACTACTTAGTCAAACGGCTTTTATTCTAACAGGTTTCATTCAAGTAATCAACACATGTGATTAGTGCCCTTGATTGATTATAA
>JACKZZ010005501.1_pt1 | contig 10065 bp, 11 predicted proteins | sample 8027871 | NCBI WGS metagenome assembly JACKZZ01 (sample SAMN15724774, study PRJNA655200) | protist metagenome | isolation source: fluorescence activated cell sorting (FACS) single amplified genomes of... | place: USA: West Boothbay Harbor, Gulf of Maine | collected 2000-07-19
GAGCCTGTCTTGGTAAAAATGATCGTTTCCAGATAGAGTATACGACTATATAAATGTGGCGCAAAAAAGGCGTTTATTCACCGCACCTGCAGCTTGTCTGCCTTGAGCCACTCATGCGCTACCCCAGGCCCCCCCGAGAAAACGCCTCCTTTTTTGAGTGCTGCGTTCACCATGTTTGTCCCGAGCCTGTCTTGGTAAAATGATCGGTTTGAGTGTAACAATGGCGCAAAAGGCGCCTGTTCTTACCAACCCGGTGCCTTTGGCGCTCAGCCACCAGCGCTTCCACCATGGACGCCCTCGTGAAATCGGCCGGTGCGTCGTCGGCCTCCGGATCCTGCAGACAACGCCTTCTTGTCTCAACTGTTTCCTACGTTTGTCCCAAGCCTGTCTTGGTAAAATGATTGCTTTTATAGTATGCAATGGCGCCAAAAACGCGTTTCTCGCACCCGTCGGTAGGGTATGGACGCCACGGCTGCCCTGACAACTTGCTTGACGGCAGTGCGGCTACCGAGCGTTTCGGCATGCTGCGGGTGCTGAGCTTGTATCTTGGACAGCAGCTCTTGCATTCCCACGCCTGGCTTTGCCAGCCACAACGCCGTCGCAGCCTCTGCCACTACCTGCTCCGCCTCCGCTGCCAGGCCCTCACCGCTGACGTCGTCGCCACCCGCCGCCGCCGCCGCCCCTGATGCGGACGAGGCTGGGAAGAGGGAGGGCAGCGCTGCTGACACGCTTGGCTCGCCGCGGGCCCCATTGCCAATCGCAGGCATCCCGGCCGGCTTCCATACGACCGCCAGGTGCTCATCCTCGTAGCACACGGCGATCGCCGGCTGCTGCGAAGGCTGCTGCTGTAGTGGCTGCTGCTGCTGCGGCGCACTGCCGCTGCTGCCCACAGCCAGCGCCTCAGGACCCTGACGCGATGGCTCCGGCTCCGGCTCCGGCTCCAGCTCCAACGAACGCTGCACCCTGTTGAGTTGCATCTGCCCGCGGTGGTGATCCTGTTGCTTCTACTACCTACTGCCAGACTGCCACCGGCGCCGCCGACCCGCTGAGCCTGAGGCCGCCGCCGCTGGAACCGCAGCACCAGTAGCCCACCGAAATTTCCGACATCATGCATGGCAGGGCTTGAGGTGTAAAATTCACTCGATCTGAGATCGATGTGCCCCAGCTGGCACTGTGTGGCGGGATGGCCGTGCCGTTGGTGCCCGGCTGGGGCTGCTGTGCGTACCATGCACCGTGCCAGCGTGCAGAGGTGCAGTCGACGCACCTCAGCAACAGATGTGCGCCCATCAGCACCGCTGGCGCAGGCAGCTGTGCGACCACGGCACCGTGGAGCGGGCGGTGCGTGGCAGGCACTGCCTGTGAGCCAGCGGAGGCTCGGACGGCACTGCCAGCGTGGGAGTGCAGGCAGGGCAGGATGCAGCGTTGCCAGTGTGCGTCGACGGGCTTGGCTGCGGACCAGATGCCAAGTGGCCCTGCGATCGACGCAGCGGTGCAGTTGACGCGTAGCTGTCCATCGCGGACGGGCGGCAGCGACGCACTGCTCGCTCGGCAGCCGAGCGGCCCTGAGAAAGTTCAGGCACTGGCCAAGGGGCACGAGAGGTCGCTTTGGTCTGACCGAAAAGTGGCGGGAAAGCGACAGAGGCGGGGGCGGGGTTGGTTAGCTAGTACTCCACGACGGTTCAGATGGCAGCTGCTGTGCCTGCCGAGCATGGTACCAGCCAGCCAGTGCTTGCTGGCGCGTGGGGCCCTGGCCGCCCATCGTTCTGGTGCTGCAGCGTAGAGACATATATGTGAGACAGATTTTGGATCCGATGAACGAATTCAACAACTAAAACGCTGGTGTGGGTTGCCGTTTGGTCAGGTGGTGGAAGACGACATTGTTACCGATGGAGTGATGGTATGTAAGCCATGCACAGCGCAGCAATATCCGGAGGTCCCTGAGCTGCACTCGGGGCACAGGAAGAACATCATGCGGCTAGTGTACCTGTCTTTTGCTGATAAGGAGAACGAGCACTGCATACGGCGAATCCATGAATCTATCCGCCGGTGCATGCCGTGCCGAAACGCTGGGTGCACGCACGACTGGAAGGTCGCTGACTTCTTAGATGGCAGTGGGTTCTTTGTGGAGCGGACGTGTGATGACCGGCGCGGCTAGCTCAGGTGGAGAGCACGATGGCACTGCCAAGTGCCGAGATATGGTGTCCGGCCATGCGTTGGTTTCCGAGCCTCGACTTTCGACCAGCGGTGCGCAATGTGTCGTCTATCGTGCGCCCTGGGCCGGAGCGACGCGAGATAAAATTGAGGCAAAACTGGAGGAAGCAGGTCGACGTGTGCCGGCCGGTGTCGTTGAAAGGCGCTGCTCATCGTGGAGGTGGCGCGAGACGCCGGGGACCTGAGCGTGTGGTTGGTCACAATGGAGGAGCACTGGCGCGAGCCAAGCGCATCGAGGAGCAAAGAGCGAAGCGTGCCCAAACTGCCAAGAAACGTCAGAAAAGCAAGCGGGTGCGGGTGGTTGCGGCAGCACGACAAGTTTGCACGGGGCAAGTTCAGCTCAGCCTGGGCTCAGTACGCTCAGCAGCGGCAACGCGCTTGCGACAAGCGCCAGTGAGTGCCCCGCAGATCAGCGCGCTTATGGCTCGCGCGCAAGCAGCAGCGGGTAAGCTCTTCACGTTTTGATCAAATTTAAATCACACTTTTTCCGTTGTCTATGCCTGAGCACTCGATTCATCCTCATCCTCTTCTGCGCTATCGGATGCTGCACCTTCATCCTGAGCTTTCCCACTTTCGTCATACTCGGCAGCAAGTAGCGTCATCAAGTCACCATGGATGGCCTCAGCCCGACTCTTTTTGCCTGCGTTTTCCACGCTGTGTTCCACAAAACACAGCATGCCAGCGAAGCATTTCGTCCTTGTTCTGATCCTTGATGCCGTCAACGCTGTCGATACTAAGCTCTGCGAACGCACGCTTCAGTGCAGCACGCTTGTGGTTCGACTGACGGCTGACGGCCTTGAGACTGTCTCCATCTGCTCACTTTTCCGCGTCCTTCCTTTCGCGAAACGCCTGGCTCTTGTTGTCGCAATTGGGATTGTATATCTCAGTCTGTCTCCACAGTTCCCCGGCCTTGCATGCCAGGGCGCTTACCGTTGTGTAGGGGGAGTCAGCCTTCACAGAGTCTTTGTAAAAGGCACACGTAGTTAAAAGCTGGTTGACCCTTTCCATGACGATTGTAGTACTTGATTTTCTCGAATGCACCCTTCACCGCTTCGGCACCCACGAGACTTTCTCCCGTCGTGACGTCCTTTCCTGTGTCCACGATTTGCCCTGCCGTCAGGCAGCAGATGGTCTTCTGCAGCGCAACCCAGGACGAGTCCATGTAGCGAGACTTATCTTCTTCTTGCCCGGTGTTCTTGTCGAACTTGACTTGTGGGGGGTGAATTTTCAAGTGCGAGTAGTTGAACTTCACGGGCTCATACGAGTAGGGGCCAGCCAGGCCTGGCTTGAGTGCAGGCAGCGTGTGAGGGTGGACGAGAGCAGCACCACCAGCACCGGTGCGCAGCGCGTCTAGCTGTGGCCTCGATGCGCCCACGAAAAAGGCGTGATCAGCCTGCAGCAAGAGCTGCGTGCCCACGCTGACGGCCGGGTAGTTGATTGGCTGTGGGAGATTGGCGCCGCCGAAACGCGTCATCAATTCTGCTTTTATCGGGCGAGGGTACTTGACGGCCTTGCCAAGGGCGTCACGCTGCTGAGCAAGCTGCGCCTGCTGCAGCTCCACACCCGTGAGCTCTCTGTTCTTTGCTGGGTCATCCGTCGGCGTGAACAGACGATTATCTGCCCCGCCGAACTGCTCGTTCAGCTTGCAGCAGTCGAGCGTGCAGTCCTTCTGAGCGTGCCTGAACATCTCGCACCGTGGGAGTTTTGGCCAAGGGTCCCACCAGCCTCGGCTGGGAGAAGTCGTGCAGCGCCTCATCAGCTGCCACAACAGCCACTGCAGGTGCAGCTTGTGCTCCACCAGCTCCATTCCCAGGTGCCTGGGGTGGCGGGTCATCTCCTGCATCATCTGCCATCCGTGGCTCGCTCGCGCAGCCGTGTGGTGTGTCCGACTCCGCGTCCTCTCGAGAGCGACGACGTGGCGGAGACCACGAGACCGACACAGAGACCGAGGCGCTGTAGTCCCGACGCACTTCTGACTGCGACAGACTGGCAAGGATGAGGCTCAGATTTCCACCGAAAAATGCCTGCATGGCAGACATGACGCAGGTGAGCGCCGGCCGCACATGCCACCTGCTGGCACTGCCATGGCCGCACTGACGAGCTGGCAGTGCCACCCGACCCTTGGCTTGCTGGTGGGTGGGTGCGTACCTGGCAGCGCTCGCTCCACGGTGCAGTTGTGGCACTGCTGTCTGATCTGGTGGTGCGTGTGGCGCAGCTCTACCCTTGCTGTGCGTCTGGCGCACGCCAGTGCCCTCGCACGGTGCGCCTCACGCACGGCTGCGCGAACAGTGCGCCCAAGCCACGGCCGCTACCGCGCCAGTGCCAGCTGGGTATCACAGTGCCAGCTGGGGCACATCGATCTCAGATCGAGTGAGAATCACACCTCAAGCATGGCAGGGCCGCCGGCGCAGCACATCGAATTCGCCGCACAGCATGCATTGCCCCGGGATCGGAGCGGCTTGCAGTCAGATCGATCGCGGACGCCAAAGACCGTCTGGTGACGGTAAACACCGCCCTCCCGAAGGCGAGCGCGCTAGACCCTCAGCCACGTGTCCGCCGCGTGTGGGCAGAGCATGCTCCCTTTTTGCTGTCACGTAGGAGCCCTACGCGTCAGTCGATCCCTCCTTTTGTGTTTTCTCCGCCAGTCTCCTTTTGTGAGCGCACCGGTGCGCGCACCGTCCGCAGTGTGCCCAAGGATGCCGTGATCTTGGGGTCCGGTGCAGGCAGCCCCGGTGCAGCCAGCGATGATCTTTCGTTGCTGGTCGCCGCCATCGATCGCTTGTGCAGGGTTTGTGGCGGTTTCCTGGTGGCGGCATTTGCTGGTCACAGCGGATGCCGGCGTCATGCCGCCACCAGGAAACTGCCACAAACCCTGCAAGTCAAGTGGTATGCATTTGTTCACAAGGTCATCGCTAGTCCTGTCCTAGGTTCGCTCTCTCGTCGTTACTCGCAGAGTAGACGGTGCACTGCTGCCGCCAGGTCTATCTCCCTAACGCAGCGTCTAAGCTAGGCATCACTCGAATCTCCGGCATCCTCTTCGCGAGGGTGGGCTCACTCGGGGGTGAGTCCACGGGCGAGCATGGTGGTGAGGGTGGGTTCAGACCCTTCTTCAGCCGGCGTTTGCGGTCCTTTTGCCGCGCGCGCTTGCACAAGCATAGCGTGCGTTGCTGCTAGATCAGCCGGGCTGTAACCCCCGCGGATCAGCCCGTACGCTAGGGCGGCGGGGAACCGGAACGCTCTGTTTCTAGGTTTTCCTCCAATACTTATACAATACTAAAATGACAAGCCGGCTTGTCATAGGCATACTAGTAGTAGATCGAGGCACTAGTCAGAGCCTGACCCAGGCCAAACTAGATCCAGAATAGACCCAGAATTCTCGTCCCCGCTGTCACGACTGTACGCACAGCATGCATTGCCCCGGGATCGGCAGCTCCGACAGTCAGCTGTTTTTCTCCACTATCTTCCAAGCATCCAGTTGATCTTTGGTATTCGTAGCCGTACTGTAGACCACTGTGCTCACAATTTTGCTTGATTTTGTCTTTGCTATCCAGCACGGGCGTCATTATCCTGACGCGCTCTGATCGTGCTGACAGTAACTATTCACCTCCGTGTCTCTGGTTGCGTGTTTCACTGTGGTTCACACATCCATACGGCGACGCTCGGTAGCAGGCTCGCGCAGTGGTTTCGCTGCGCAATCATCCCGACGTTGAGCATTCCGATGACATTTGGGGCTGAGGCAGCTGTGACGTGAACTACTATAGCTGAACTGTTATACTGTGCGCAGTAGTCGTTGAGTTAGCCGTCTGAGTGTTGCACTCAGGTGGGGCTCGCTCGTCAACAGTGGCATCAGCAGCAGTCAGAAGTGGGTCACAGACGGTCGGCTACGGTCGCTCTTCTCAGCTGTAGGGCAAGACTCAGTACTCACGCGAATTCAAGGCAACGAAAGGGTGCCCGATGGGCTGCCCGACGTCGCCATGGCGGTTTATCATATTGCTACAATACGTCATTAACATAACTGACAACGGACAAAAGGTCCTGACGGATGCTGAATTTGCGCAGATGAAAGACGGAGCAACATGTGAACACTGTAATGCAGGGTACAAGAAGCGTCCTAATGGGGGAGCGACAGGAGACCTAAACCAACGCGAAAAGTCTGCTTGTTATGCATGCAGGCACACACTGAGGGGAGGGAACCTGGGCTTGCCGGACCAAGAACCAGGACAGAGCAATGACGAATACACGTGGTACACCAACGAACTACTGGAACAAGGTATTCAGTTTGATGCACAACAATTCGTTGATGACTACCTCATGATGGCGGCAGGGGCTACGGAAGAGGCAGCACTCAAAGCTGTAGTCGAAAGAGGTGCTGACACACTGGCTGGATGTGAGACTCTTACTAAAATGGAATCGCAGGGGGACAAGTGCGAAAAGCTCGCACGAGTACACGACCCACTGGATTCACTCCCAGTTACGGTGGAGCAAGTAAAGGAGATGGACTTGCAACACGTTGAGTGTGAAGGCTGTAAGTCATTATATGAGACACACATAGGACTCAAAAGACACCACCGCTTCTGCACAGCGGTGGACACACCATCAGAGGAGGACATGCCAGCAGCGGGCTTTGCACTGCATGACACCCACCCGTTATGTACATTTAGAGGAAAGCCAGACAACAGGTACTGGCTGATACGGTGGAAAAACATCGTACAACGAGGATATGGGGACGGTCTCCCAGATGAAACAGGTCACGCGGACTGGCAGCCAGAACGGAACTTGATGATTAACAAACATGCAATGATACGTAGCTGGGCTAGTATGCACCCGCAGGTGGACATGAAAGGAGATAACGAGGCAAATGATGAATATAGGTGCCCTACATGTAACCAAATAGACTTTCGCTCAGCAACAGCCCGGGACAGGCACACTGAAACGTGCCCGCGACGGCACACACACACAGTGTCGAGAGGGCTGCGAAAGAAAGTAAAATTGGCCAAACTGGAAAAGGCGCTAAAACTGAAAAACACCTCGAAAATAAACGGCAAAAAAGTACCGCATAAGCTGAGTTCAAAATACCTAGGGTCATTTATATCGCATGATGGAACTTCTATAAAAGAAGCAAAGTTCCGGATTGCCAGGGCAAGAAAAAAGTTCAACTCAATGTTTGTACTGTGGAAATCGAAGCGACTAACGAAATCTCACAAGTACAAATTGTACACGGGAGTGCTGGCAGCAATGCTTTATGCGTGTCCAACGTGGCGCAGGTCACCAGATGTGCTACGAGCAATCAACGGGGCCAATGCAACCATGATCAGCGTGATTTCAAAGAAGAAATCACGGGACGAAGCATCAGCTTCGGGGGGTAAGCAAACGTTCAATATCAAGAATGAAATGCGCTGGCAATCGATGAAATGGGCATTGGTATGCCTTCAATCCAGCAATAAAACACACGCAAAACAAGAATTGTTGCGGTTTGCCCTGGCTATACGATGCAAGGTTGTGGATAACGACAGAGCGGACCAAAGTCTGTTGCAAGATATCCCGCTACAGGATAACAACCAAGAATTGCTGATATGGGCGGGTTGCCTCCCAGAGCAAGGGGTAATAACACCCAAAATGCGCGGGGTGGCGGAAACTAACAAAATGCTGCGGGCACAGGAGCTGGAAGATTTGCGCCCAAAGTTTGAGCTAACTGAAAAGGATAAAGACAAAGAAGAAGAACTTGCCAAGAAGGACAAGGAAGAAGAAGAAAAATTGAAAGAAAATGATACGGAAGAACTAATTGCCGCGATAAACAAGGATTCCGCAGAGGTCAAACCAGAAAGGTCACTATCAGTTACTTACACACGCGAGCAGCAGCGCCTGCCGCCGCCAACGGACCCGGCCAGCCCGAGTGGGAGCTGGTACAATGATGAAATAGTGGAAGCATACTCACATTTGTTGCGCAGGGAACAAGCAAAGACCAGAGGGGTCATGCATAACAATGATGTGATCACGGATCCGAGGTTCACTTATTTCATGATGCGGCTGCATGGGGCGGATCCAGAACGAGATGCGGAGTCAATAACGAGATGGACAACGAAGTTCATGCACCCGTGGCGCGAAGAAATACGCAGGGCCAACGCCAACAACATCTACATACCATATCAGGCAAACGAGAATCATTGGATGTTGTTGTGCATGTCGACACCGCACAACACCATAACGGTATATGACTCACTGAAAAATGAAGTCTACAAGGAAGCGGCAAAATTGATGGCAAAGTTAGTACAAGAATGGTGGAATGGACAAGAAGACCAAACACCAATGACGATAGTATGGGGGAGCTGCGCACAACAGCCAAACAGCTATGACTGCGGACCATGCGTGTGCCTAAACATGCGCAGGTTAATGCTCACACGACGGAGACCAAGAGCGCTAACAGCCACGAGAACGTCGCGGGCAGAATGGGGCTACTCCAATGACCAGGCAGAGCTGGACGATTGGCGGTGGCATATCACAAAAGAACTGGCGCGGGAAAGAATAATTGAAAAGAAGGACTAAAAGGAACAACGACGGAAAGCAACTACGCTACAAACTAAAGGACGAAGACGAGAAAATGAGAACGGACGAAAGAACAATAGTTTGAATCGTAGGAGCCAAGAAGGCTACTACGCTACAAACCAAGGAACTCTGGTGCGCACGGCAAAATATAACTATGCCAAAAGGTGAGCATCTACGAGCTAGAGACTACGACAACAGGGCAGACGATGACGAGACAAGAGGACGCGTTTATGTATACGCGCACGTCAAACGAAACCCTCCTGGTAGGCCACAATGAGGCCGAGTCCAGGTAACAGCAGGTGAGAAGAAAGGCGACGAAGGGAACGCAGACGCAAAAAACAGCGGCTGACGTACGACGACCTGCACGAGAAGACAGAAGGAAGGAAGAGAGAGCTTGCAACTGCCAACGATTAACGTGTTAGAATACTTTAGCAGCATGGTAGGAAGGCCGAGAGCCCCTAGTAATGACGCGCCTACGCAGGCTATATGGTTTGGTAGGGCCTTCGGGAGTCCACTGCAACATATAGTATAGCCCGGCAAGGTTAGCAGGCCCCGAGGTATTTTTAAAGTGCGGGGCCGAGTCGCCATCAATAGGTCTTTGTTGAGTTTACTCCAATACACGATCATGTCATGTCATGTCATGTCTAGCTAGCTACCAAGTACTTGAGTAGGTAAAAAAAGTGGGGTCGGGTCTGCACTCCAGCTGGAGTGCAGGGAGCTTCCTCGCGACGTCGGTCCGCGCCGCAGCGCGCTGCGCAGGCGCCACGGTCGGCCGCCTTGGCGAGCCCGGATCGGCGCCGCTAGTAACCCAATCAACCCTAGAAGACGGACGGCCACCGCTGGCCGCCCAAGTCAACACAGACGCAAGGACAGACACACCTGATGCGGGCCGCGCGCATGCGCACCGTGTCAGCCACGTCGCACGGTGCGCATGCGTCACGGCAGTCGTCGGCTGGGTCGCCGTCCTCCTCCGCCGCCACCCTCCGGGCCCGTTGCGGCCGGCCCGGCGGCGGCGGGGTGCTGGCCGCCGCCACCTTGGTGCTGTGCATCTGCGTCGCGGCCTTGTGCGCCGGCGATCCCGACCTGGGGCTCCGTGCCATCAGAATCGGGCACAAGCTCGTCGTGCTCGGGCTCCTGACCCTTCGCACCGCCGTCGCACGGGCTGTCTGCCACTTCGCGCCGCCCGGGCTCGCGGCCCTTCCTGCCGCCGTCGCGTGGACCGTCTCCTGCATCGCCCCGCGGCGCCTCAGCGACACCGTCCTCCTCATGCTGCTGTACCTCACGCTCTCTTTCCGCACCGTCGATGGGACA
>JACKZZ010009157.1_pt1 | contig 10064 bp, 7 predicted proteins | sample 8027871 | NCBI WGS metagenome assembly JACKZZ01 (sample SAMN15724774, study PRJNA655200) | protist metagenome | isolation source: fluorescence activated cell sorting (FACS) single amplified genomes of... | place: USA: West Boothbay Harbor, Gulf of Maine | collected 2000-07-19
ATTCACAGCCAATGTAGACTTAATCTCAGCACCATTGAGAGCTTTTAAACGCCTCACCCGAGGCAGAACTTGTTCTTCTGGCCCTCCAAACCCAAATCGGCTATTCCATCCTTTCATTTCCATCGAAATGAAGAATCGATCGATAAAAATACGAATTAATTTAATCCAGAACGCAGCAACTTGATTTTTGTCCACACATAATTCAAGTCAAAAAGATTTAGAAACCGCATCACATCCGGTCATTGACTTGTGGATTGTGGATTGTGGATATAAATCGTTCAGATAATGAGTCTGGTGAGTCTCTCTTTTGATATTAATGGAGTTGGTAGTTCTTCAATCCATACTGGAGGAACATCTTCGTCGTCTTTATCGTCTTTAACGTTTGATGCGAATGAGGTAGCAGAGGAGGCACGTACTTCTAATTTATCATTCAAATATAGTGGTAGACATGACCACGGCCCTCTTCCTTTGCTCAAATCATCGGGTGTGAATGCGGATCTCGTCTCTGCTTTGTTAGAGGCCAAACAGCAATGCGGCGAATATCTCACGGAGCTAATTACCAAAGAGGCCAATGGCACTCTTCTGCACAGCAGCACACCTCCTGCTGCTGGTGGTGGAGGTGATGGTGGAGATGATGATGATAGTGGTGAGTCGAATGTTAAAGTACAGAGCAAAAAACCGCGAATTGAGTAGATTTAGTTAGGTTGGGGCAAGCTTCAAATCCCATTTCCCTATCTTATTTTTGGGTGTACAGTACCTGTATGTTGTTTTTTTTAATTACTTCTTATTGTATATTTTTATTAAGATTTCATGTAAATAATACAATGTTTATTACGATTTTTTCTTTTCCGTCTGTGTATCTATCTATCATCAACCTACCTCTCTGTCTAATTATACTCTTCAGTTTCCAAGTCTCCAAATCCCATATCTTGCAGAGTTGAGTTCAGTTCCGCTTCTAAGCAACAACAAAACGATAACAGCTTAAACTTAAACTTAAGCTTCGTCGCCCATGCCTACTACCTGAATGCCCATCGATGAAGCTTGAGAAGCGATGGATCTGGCAATCACTTCTAACTTGAGATCCGCCATGGTCTTGTCCTTCTGCTTGGCGAGGGCTATTTCGTAGATATGCTTCGCGTGCACGCTGCCAACCACTTTATGACCAGGACTGTGAAGAATGAATATAAGAAAGAGGGAGAGAGTTAAAATAAATGGGAATTTGTGTGAGTACAAATATCTATTATTAAAAAGAATAAACAGGTGAGATTAATGGTGGTGGAGGGCGGTGAAGGAACTTACTTTGAAGAGCCTTTTATGACACCAGAGCACTTCTTTAGATACCATGATGTAGCAGGAGTCTTAATCTCGAACTCGAATGTTCTATTGGAGAAGGCAGATAATGATACTGGTAAAGGGGTGTCTTTAATATACTCCTTGGTACGATCGTTAAACTGTTTGCAGAACTCCGCCATATTGAGACCTAGAGGACCCAACGCTTGACCTATAGCAGGCCCAGGCTTAGCGGCTCCAGCACCAACCCTTAATCGGACATTACGAACAAGGGTGACTGACATAGCAATGCAAAAACGTAGGATTAAAATTATTGGCCAAAAATTAACCGCGGTTTACAGTAAGCAGCCATTTTGGGTCCAAAAGTCACTATTTGCATCATATTCGCTGTAGATTCATATGTTGTCATCAATTCATCTGGGGCGAAGGATGTCGTCCCAGTTTCTACAACGGCGGCGAACTTTTAATTGCAATTACGTGCTTGAAATGAGTTCATTGTCTGATTCATCACCACCATCATATTCTGACAATACTAATAATGACATTCAGACGATAAAAAGTGGCAGTCCAGAAGCAAAAAAGTTACGTCGTGGACGAGGGGATAGTAGGTTTGGTATTTATGCGGAATTATCCAAGGCTCGATTGAGTTCATTAGTTGTGTTGACAACAGGTAGTGGCTTCCTAGCAGCGGGACCCCCTTTCGAGTGGGCTGCAATGGCAGCGGTGTGCACAGGTACTGCTCTATGTGCTGCTTCTGCGAATACCTTTAATCAAGTGATTGAACGGGATTATGATAGTTTAATGAAGAGAACTCTCATGCGGCCTCTCCCTTCCGGAAGAGTGAGTGTGAATGAGGCAGTGGCTTGGGGAATAGGTGCGGGTGGAGTTGGGACGGCGATGCTATATACTGCTGCAGGTCCTGCTGTGGCTGTACTCGGAGCAGGCAATATAGCTCTTTACGCAGGTCTGTATACCGCCTCTAAGCGCATGGGAGAGGTCAATACCTGGGTAGGAGCAGTCGTAGGGGCAGTCCCGCCGGTGATGGGCTGGATCGCTGCCACGCACGGGGGGCTGGAGTCAATTGTTGACGCGGAATCGGTTGCTTTGGCGTCCTTATTGTTTTTATGGCAATTCCCTCACTTCTTTGCTCTTTCATATATGCATAGGGAGGACTACACGAGGGGTGGGTTCAAGATGGTTGCGTGCTCGGACCCAACTGGTGCTCGTAGCGCCAACCTAGTGTGGGACTATTCTCTGATGCTGTCTGCGTTGCCTGTAGCTGCATGGGCAGGTGGGTTGACATCATCAATGTTTGCTGTAGAAGGAACAGCAGCAAATGCTTATTTACTCTATCTGGCATATAAATTCAAGCAAGAAGGTGGTCAATCGAGTGCGAATGCAAGAAAAGTCTTTCTTTGTAGTTTATGGTATCTGCCTTTACTTTTAGGTGGCTTTGTCTTTCACAGCCGCAACTGGGATGAAGAGAAAATTAAATTACGAAAAGCGATGCTTGCTACAATCAATCAGACAGGAGATGGTGATGGAGATGGAAGTGAGGGACGTTTAGTCTCCCTTGTTCAAGACACCAAGGAGAATCTGAAGGCTCTGTGTGTCCACGAGGTTATGATCTCTAATATTCAAGAAAAGGAAAAGGAAAAGGGAAAAGGTGGCGATAAAAATGGTAATAGTGCCAACCCTTTACCTACAGACTCAATGCCATCATTATGTCCGAAAGTGTCGGTAGAGAAGAAAGTAGAGAAAATGTCAAGGGTCGCGGCAGAAGTAGTGAATGTAGCTAAGGAAAACAACAATAGCTCCGTTATAAATAATAATAGCGAACAACAGGCACGATAAGATAATTTTATATTTACATATATATTCTGACGCTAATCACATTTGAAGAAAGTTTATTATTTTAACATTTTGGTACTTGTAATTTTAAAGGTACAATTTAAAATCAATCAATAGATTCAAATCAAAAGTCAGGTAAAATAAACATGTATGTAATAAGTACTTTAGAAATATACAAGAGCTCTTCTAGTTGTTTCTTGTTGCACTGATGAGTGGAACAAGATTAGAGTCTCTTCGCACGATGTGGTGGGTTCCAGTGGCGTTGATGTGTAGGATGTTAATGTACCCGCCAGAAAACGCGTCTCTATGTGCCGCATGTCTAATTGCCCGCACGGCAATGTCGATCACTTCATCCAATGAGACCAAATCAAGCTCATACTTATTTTGTTGCTCGTCCTTGTTTTCATTATAAGAAGTGGTAGTGGTAGTGGAATCGATGGATGAGTCGAGGATGGCATAGGCGAGAGAAGCACCAGAACCGACTGCAAAGTAGTTTCCAGGGACGCATGAGCCTTGATTGTCAATATAGAATAGAGCAGGACCTGTGATAGGGTCCCATCCTGCGACCATGGATCCTACTGACAAATCGGTCCCTTTGTAGTCACTTAAGGAAGATGCAAAGTATTTCGCCACAGCGTGGACAGGAAGCTTGCACATGTATTCTTCTTCCATTATATTAATCCTCCTAGCGATCCTTCGAATCCAATGAGCACAATCTGCTGCCCCTCCAGCCATAGTAGCAACCATGCAATTTGAAATTGGGAATACCTTTTTCACAGTACGAGATCCTACGTACATACCTACTGAAGCTCGAGAATCTACTGCAACAATGATACTATCTTTATATTTAAAGGCTAATGTTGTTGTTCCATGCATTTGCAGCTGTTCGAGAGGAACCGGTAATACTTCTAATGTATTGAATTCACCATTTCCCATTCGATCAGAATCTGCAAATCGACCTTCTTCGAAAAAAGAAGATCCCTTGAGATTTGATAAGAAATTTGTAGGCGCATGAATATTCACTGCTTCGTTGAGATATACAGAAAGCAACAATAAAAACAAGAATAACCTTTCCATTAGTCAGGATGTTGGAGTTAAATTCTTTTGGAAAATAACCACGGTTCCGAAATTTTCGGAGATCACGCGATCCGTGGTTTTGGTTTGGATTGGTGGCACACCGCTCAAATGACTCGAAACGACGGACTTTGTCATCGTTTCTCATCGTACTTTAGAAATGGTAAATTTGAATCGCTTTTAAACATCCTTCTTATCATGCTTATTGCATAATTTTCCTAAGATTTGATCACAATGGTGTTCTTTATTTGCATTCATCTTCAATAAAATATACTAACATTTTCCTCATTTTTTAATACCTTATCCTATTCTATTCTATCATTATCATCACCACCCTCACTAACCCTAGTCTGGCGAATATGATCTTAGAATATGTTGTATGGGTGCTGGGTATGTAGGTGGTCCTACTATGGCTGTTATTGCTGCCAACTCCCCTCGTATCAAGGTAACTGTTGTTGATCTTAATCAGAAACAAATTGATGCTTGGAATAGTTCTAATTTGCCTATCTATGAGCCTGGTCTTTTTGAGGTAGTTGCTTCTGTACGTGGTAAGAATCTCTTTTTTTCTACTGCAATTGAAGAATCTATTATTGAAGCTGATGTGATTTTTGTTAGTGTCAATACTCCTACTAAAATCGCAGGTATCGGTGCTGGTCGTGCTGCTGATATTAAGAACTGCGAGTTATGTGCCCGTACTATTGCCAAAGTAGCCACTGGGGATAAGATTGTCGTGGAAAAGAGTACTGTCCCTGTCCGCACTGCTGAATCAATCAAACGCGTACTGAAGTCCGCATCTACTCACAAGTTCCAAGTCTTATCTAACCCTGAGTTCCTTGCTGAGGGCACTGCTATTGATGATTTACAAAGACCTTCTCGTGTTTTGATCGGTGGTGAGCAGACCCCTGCTGGTCTAGCTGCTATTGCTACTCTTGTAAGCGTCTATGCGAATTGGGTTCCCCGTGAGCGCATCCTAACAACAAACCTTTGGTCTTCGGAGCTTTCTAAGCTTGTTGCGAATGCTTTCCTTGCTCAGAGAGTATCTTCTATCAATTCTATTAGTGCCCTATGCGAACAAACTGATGCTGATATTGATGAAATTAGCCGTGCCATTGGTTCTGACCATCGTATTGGTGATAAATTTTTGCGTGCTTCCGTTGGCTACGGTGGATCTTGTTTCCAAAAAGATATCTTGAATCTTGTATACATTTGTGAGACTATGGGTTTAAAAGAAGTTTCTGATTACTGGCATCAAGTTGTTCTTATGAATGATTACCAAAAGAAGCGTTTTGCAAAGAAGATGGTTGAAACTATGTTTAATACTGTCACTGCAAAGAAGATTGCTATTTTCGGTTTTGCTTTCAAGAAAGATACTGGTGATACTAGAGAGACTGCTGCAGTCTTTGTTATGCGTGATTTACTTGAAGAAAAAGCACTCTTGAATGTCTATGATCCTCAAGTTACCCGCGAACAAATGTTTGAGGAATTCAAATATACTTGCAATGTGACTCCTCACAGTGTTCCTAACGTCGAAACTCTCATCACTACCATGAAAGATCCTTATGCTGCTTGCGAAGGTGCTCATGCTATTGCTGTTATGACTGAATGGGATGAATTTAAGACTTATGATTACCAGCGTGTGTACGATGCCATGTCTAAACCTGCTTTCATCTTTGATGGTAGAAACATCTTGCCTCATGCCGAACTACGCAAGATTGGCTTTGAAGTTTATGCCATCGGTAAGCCTCAGCCTCGTACCACTGAAGTATAAGTTTAATATCAGCAATAGGAGATAAAGGTAAAAGAATGGACCAAGACATAAGAAAATTACACACAAAAATAATATCGAAACCGAAACGTTAAAATGTGAGCGAGTTTAGGGAGAGAGAATAATAAAAAATAGCCAATTTTATTGTTAGGAAAATACTACGAAGTATATTAGAATATTAATTTAAAAAAGAAGTTGCTACGTTCTCCTCATATATAATATAATATTGATATTACTTCATTTACCGTTGTCTTTTTAATACGGTTATAACCCACTCCACGAAAGTACTTTTATCACTTCTTCTTTTTTCTGGATAATGGGAGAGTGGCATTTTTTAGTTTAAGTTTCATATATATGTTAATTTAAATGAAATACAATCTAGCTGACTTTAAAAGCTATTAAAATGATACATGTTTTTGTTATTGTTTATTTATAGTTTGTTCGTTCCATTGGCCATACTATAGAGACCGCTCAAGATCTGTGAAACGCCAACGAACAGAGCACCAATGGCAAGAGCAGCCACAAACTTGTCCTGAGGTTCCTTCAAATAAGTTGGGTCAGGAGCACCTAGGGAGTAAAAGATAATGATAAGAAAGAAGAAAAAAAAGAGGGGATTGAGAAGGAAAGAAGAACGGTACGTTAGAGAAAGAATCATGCATCATTACATTTAAAAGCATATCAAAAGTGAGGTTTGTTGGTTAAATATATAAAATGAGGAGCGAATAAACAGGATTTGCAAAGGAAAGAGATGAAAAAATTACCTTGTGTGTGGTTTAAGTAGTACTTGTTTCTACGGGAATGAATCTTATTCGCTGTCTCGAAGTTGGGCATAGTGGCTAACCCTCTTCGGGATGAACCGGCTACACGAGCTACTCTAGAAATCATTCTATACAATAATCGACCTTAAAGGAGTAGAAATGCCAATGCTCCTTATTGCGTGACTCTTTCTAAAAAGCTGTGGAAGAAAATCTTGTTTTTGGTTTTTGTACATTAAACCCTCGGTCCTCTTCGGATCTTGGATAAAACAAGAAAAAAGTTGAGGAATCAACGGTAATATAGAATAAGCGAATTGGAAATATCTTTGAATATGGCTGCATCTAACGCTAGTAATCCAATCCGCGCAGCGCAACAGCGTCGCTTTACAGCGGATGTGGAGGAGATGTTGTTTGGCTTTGGAGATCAATGGCCACCAGATCATGCGGCTGTTTCAATGATTGAATGCTTAGTAGAAGAGTATGTGTCCGGTTTGGCTCAGCGTGCAGCTGCTATTGGAGAAGTAGCAGGGGTATTGGATAAAGAGTGCTTTCTATTTCTGGTTCGTGCCGATGAAAGGAAATTCCATCGTATTCAACGCTTATTAAAAGCTCACCGAGAAATCAAGCAAGCGAGAAGTGATAAGAAAGTACAAGAAGAACAACCTAGTGATGTGACCGGAGAGAATTTAGATCGATAAAACCTTTCTTCATTGTACTTTTGTTTGTTCCAAAATTTCAGTCTGTAAAGGTAAAGAAGAGACACAGAGAGAGATTGGATTGTTATGAATCCCTGATATTTTCCCCCATAAGGTCAAGTGACAGTTATTGCTGCTGATGGCTATGACTGTTCTGTTCTGTTCCTGTCTACTCGATCTCGATCTCGATCTCGATGTACCCCCCGTCTTCTGTCATACCTCGCAAGGAATATTATGGGTATTGGGTTCGATTCCAGTGATAGAGCCTACTTAGAGATACTAGCCCATTGTATGCCTCCTTCTCGACCTTCTTCTTCACAAGACAGCGAGTTAAGCTTTATGCAAAATCAATAAAGTATATTATTAATTAAGACCCTTATGCCGTATAATACGCTTGTTTTCAAAGATACTTGGCGATATAAGAATTTTCTGTATTTATATTATGTTTAACTCGTTAATGCGCAAGCTCAATTGATACCTCTGTAGTCACGCCACACAGTACGGATGCTCGATCTCGTCTTCCATGATCTGGTCGTAAATAAATTTGACTCTGATTCCTCGGCAAAAGAGGTCTTGAGGTCTTGAGTTGTTATGTGCAATGTTTCGTTCTCTTCAGAGTATTCGTCATCAATGTACCCCTTTGTTTCTTTCGAAACCTAGGTTGAATAGCTTGGGCTGTAGTAAAGCACATGTAATGTATTTTTCTGTGAAAAAAGAGAATGATGATGATTATTCTCTTATGGATGCAGAGAAAGAGTTGTTTTCATTGAAACGTAAAGTGGGTTCGTTTTTTTCAAAGGGAAATTATCAAGAAGCTTTGAATAGTGCAGAGATTCTTCAAGAAAAGGTTCAATCTTCTTTGGGTACAGATAATAGTATTTATGCTTCGACTATTAATGATGTAGCTTTGATGCATAAGATGTTGGGTAATCATGAGAAGAGTATGGAGCTCTATACAGAGGCATTACATAAATATCACTCCACCGTAGGTAAAGATCATGCCTCATATGCACATACATTACAGAATCTAGGAGTATTGTATAAGACGCAAGCAGAGGCAAGTAAGGGTATGGACAAAGACCAGCTTTTGACAAGAGCAGAGGAAGCTTTAAAAGATGCTGTTAGTATTTTCTCTCGTCTTTCATCACATGGCCCTACTTCCAAAGAGACACTCGTGTGTTCGAATAACTTAAACCTCGTCTATAGTGCCCAAGGGCGGCATGCCATGGCAATTGAGAATGCAAGATATCTTGTTTCTTTATGTAAAGAGGAGTTAGGACTTGTTGTAGTTACTGCTAATGCCTTGAATAATTTGGCATTGATACTTAAGCGTGGTATATATGCTACAACTTTGCATGCTGCAATGCACAACGAGCAAGATAAAGATCAAGATAAAGTTGGGGGGGAAATGAAATCTAGCAATGACATTTCTGAAGCTATTGTTTGTTATCGTGAAGCATTGAGTATAAAGCGAGATAAACTTGGTGAAGATAACCCAGATACTATAATTACTATGCACAACTTGTCAACCCTGCTACTGGAACAGGAAGATGATGAAGATGCGCGGCGTGAAGCTGTTTCTATTTCGGATAGGGTTTTAGAAATACTTGGAGAAACACCAACCTCCTCCGACAGGGCTTCCACTTCAAACAATAATGCACGAAATAGGTCTCTACGAGATTTAATTTCAAGTGGAGATAAAACTTGGAATTAGTTCGAAGTATATTTTTTGGTAGTACTTTTACTTTTTCATCATACATCCGGTACATTATTAAAAAAAAATGAAACAAAATTTATTGAAAGCATTATTAAAGACTATAGTTTCATGGTTACAATCCTAAGAGAAGATAAGGGGAGGAAACGTGATGATTAATTCACAACTTCCCAAAGCTTTGCTGGAAATTGTTTTTCAACTTTTTCTGGATCAAAACCTCGAGCCAAAAGTAATTGCACCCACTGTGTTGTATATAACGCACGGTACTCACTCATGAAAAAGTCGTGTCGCGTGCCATGAACAACATCAAAAAAGTGTGCAAGTTTATGTACACATAATCCATAGAAATGGCAATATACAAAAGGGTCTGTCCGTACATCTACAAGACCTTCTGACTTTGCTCTTTCTTCAATCTCGACAATATTAAACAAAAGTCTTTGTTTTACAAAACGCGAAGCTGCACCAGGTTCCCAAAAAAGAGTAACTCTAGCCGGATCAACATTGAATACACGATCACATACATCCCTAAGTGCTCCACAGCATTGTTTTACAAGCGTTTGACGTTTAAACCTTGCTTCATCGTATATCTGAAAAACAGTTTTGCGTTGATGGAAAAAAGCAATGTCAGGAATGTCACCCACTTGATCTGTAAAGTTTCCAATACGTAGTAGATCATATCCTGCAGAAACTCTGTTGTAGGAATTTACACCTTTTACCATTTCACTTATTGGAGTCTCGCCTTTCTTAATCCCTTGTTTCCCTTTTAAGGCTAAATATGAATCTATCCCTTCAGGCTCATTCTCTCTGGGCTGGGCTAGACGAATTGCATCACGCTCAGCTAAGGCCTTTCGAGCAGCGAGTTCAGAGGCTTCAAAGCCATCACTAGCGACATATTTCTCACGATGCACTCTGGGTCCAGA
>JACKZZ010002846.1_pt1 | contig 10063 bp, 6 predicted proteins | sample 8027871 | NCBI WGS metagenome assembly JACKZZ01 (sample SAMN15724774, study PRJNA655200) | protist metagenome | isolation source: fluorescence activated cell sorting (FACS) single amplified genomes of... | place: USA: West Boothbay Harbor, Gulf of Maine | collected 2000-07-19
TAGTCAATATATTAATTAAATTATTATTGATTTTTTCTTCTGTAGAATTCATTTTAATACCTTGATTTTTAGTTAAAATTTTTTTATCTAAATTATCATTTAGATTATTTATAACGATATCATTAATTTTATTTACATCATCAACATTATTACTATTTAATTGTCTCAGTTCATCGGTCATGAGTTGTTGATAAACTAATAAATTTGTAATATAATCTTTAAAAATTTGTGTATCACCAGGACTATTATCTTCGCCATCATAATAATTTTCGAAGTTTAAAATTGCTGTAGTAACATTATTAGAGTTATTCCATTTTGATTTATCAAAAATATTATTATCAATTTTATAAATATCAATAAAGTATAAAGAAGAAGAATATTGATCTAGTTCGAATGAATTATGATAATAAATAAAAAAACTTTCATTTAATTCATTTGAAATTTTTATAGCTTCTTCAATAGTATATACTTTAGAACTATGTGTTTTAATAGAATCTTGGAATTGTGGATCATTAATAATATTTTGTAAAGCATCAAAATTTTTAAATGTTTTCCATTTTTTTTCTACATTATTATTATTTTTAAAAATATTAAGTTTATTAACATTTTCTAAAGCTTTATCCATAGAAATTTCTTCATTTTTATTTATTTTATGAATTTTTTGATATTTTCTAGCTTCAAGAGATTTTAATTCATTTTTTTTATGTTCAATTTGTTTTTCGTATATATTTATTTCAGAGTTATTTTTCTTAAAAATATTTTTTTTATAAGTATCAACATTTTTCACTATTCTGGGAGTATTATAAATTGGATTTTGACAAGTATATAATAATTTTTTTTTATCTATTTTTTTATATTTATTTATATTTTTATCATCTATATAAAATGAAATACACTGTGATTGAAATTTAGGATCACTTTTATTTTTAGGGCAATTAATTTCAAATGAAAAACTTTCTTTAATTTCATTAATTGGAATTATTTCTTTATTTTTATTAATTTCATTATAACATTCATAATTAATTTCAATATATAATTTGTTATTGTAATTAGATTTATTAGCATTTATAAAACTAAAAAATAGTTTCTTAGCTGTAAATTTACAATTTTGACTATTGATATCACATTCAGTATCAAAATAGTCTTGTATAGGCAATGTAGCAATATTTTTATTACCAGATAGTAAATAAATATTCAAAGAAGACATATCAACAGAAGACTCTTTTTTTTTATTATATAAAAATTGATTATGGTAATAACCATCTTTATTTGTTTGTTTTCTTGAAAAATTCAAGCAATTATTAAAATTATCATGATGTTCTTGTGAATTTGAACTTATATACTCAAAATTATTATAATCTTTATCTAAACATCCTAAATATAAATTATTTTGGTCTAATTTTTTACAAGAATGATTTAAATTTTTTTCATTAAACGAACATAAATAATTATTAGAACATTGTTTATCATCATTACATAATTTATTTGATAACATAATACTAATAATTATATATATAATTTTTCTTAAATATTTAAAGAATTAAAAAGAAATTAAATAGATTAAAGATTTACTGTATAGGTTGAATCAGCTACAAATTTACCATCTTTATATAAATCATTATTATTAGGATTAATATTATAATTATTATCTTCACTGTCAGGATCATATGATTTAGAGTCATGATTAACCCATTCAATTTTATCATTAATTTCTCTAGAAGCGTCAGATGATACATTTATTTTTTCACCACCATGAGGAACAAGATTTTGTTTAGGGGCATTTTTATCATAATAGAAAAGTCCTGGTTTAATATCAACACCAATATTTTCTTCATCAGTATATATATCTTCAGCATCAGGACATTCACAATTAGTATCAACCCAATCTTGTTTATCACCATAAATTCTTTCTTGCATACTTTTAGTAAATCTATTACCGATATTTCCAATAGATTCAGCTAATTTTAAGTTTCTTCTATTATCAAGAAAATTAACCATATCTGCGAAGTGAGCAATATTATATGTATATAATACAATTAATGTAAATGAAATTAATACTATAGACACTAATACAGCTAACAATCTATCATTTAGTTTTCCTATAGAGTATAAAACAATTCCTATAAGTATTATAAATGCTAATCCTAAAGAAATATATAATGTATTAATATTTTTATTGCTTTTTTCATTTTGTTCATTGGTTTGTTCAATTAATCTGTCTTTATTAATAATATTGTGTTCTAATTCCTTTAAAGAATCTAATTGTTTATTTAATTTATCATTATGTATTTTATAAAGTTGATCTTGTTTTACTAATATTTCATTTTTTGTATTAAAGTTTTGGTTTTGAGAAACTAGATTAGCAGTAGTATCTTTTGCTTCTTTTTGACTTGTACCTATTTCATTCATTATGTCAATTGGATCTTTTACAGAAGTTTCACTCATCCTATATAATAATAATTTATATTTTATTTTGATGAAAAATAAAAAAAATTAAATTAATTTGATTTTTGACAATATTTTTTTAAATCTTCTTCACTCAAACTATTAGGATCTTTTTCACAAAACCATCTATTTATTTCTGTATTATTTGGTTTATAATTACAAGGTATTGTAGAATATTTACTTGATGATGATCTCATTGTTCTTGGCATATTACCACCAGTTGTATTACCTAACCATTTACACTCATAATATACATTTCTTGGTGATGAATTACCGAAGAATGGTTGAGGTGAATCTTCTTCATCGATTGATGATGCAAAGTCTAAATCATTTCCAATAGGAACATCACCATTTTTCCAAACATTTAATGAAGGATCAATTTTCAATATTTCACCTTGATTTTTATAATCGAATGAATCACCATCATCGCCGCCATCATCATTTTCTTCATTTGTGGTACATTGAGTTGGACATTCATAAGGTGGAATTCTATTTTCAGCTAATTTCTTAGCATAATTTTTCATAGCAACTCTTAATCCTTGTAATTTATTACTGATATTAAAATAACTAAAATGTTTAGCAACATGAAAATAACAAGCAATAGATAATACTATAATTAATAAACCAATAATTAACATATAAGTTCCGAATGGTAAGTCTTTTAATGCATATAAAACAGTTAATAAGAAAAATGCTATAGTAAAATATAATACATATTGTAAAATTATAATATTTCTTTCTTTATATAAAATAACTTCTTGAGTTCTAATAATCAGTTCTTCTTTATTTTGAATAGTAGAATTCAGTTGAACAATATCATTATAGTTTTCATTAAATTTACTTGCATATTCATTTAATAGTTCATTTGTAACACTATTTAAATCTGTCATTACTATAAAATAATGACAGATTATTATTATAAAAAAAATATAAAAATTAAAAATAAATTATTTAAAAAAATCCAAATGAATGAAGAACGAAAAATAAGATAAGACATACAATCAAAAATATTGCTACACCACATACTTGTGTATTACATTTTACTTTATTATCAAAATTTTCTAAAACTGGACTACTTCCAATAGTTTTTAATAAATCACTAATGTCAGCATCTTTTTTAGTTGGTGCTTTATTACTTTTAATAACATTTTGTAAATCTCCTAAATATTTTCTTTTTAATTTTTCATTTGGAACAACATTATCCAAATCTGTTCTTAATGAATCAATACTTTCTAAATTATCTTCAAAATTAGACATATTAGCTAAAATTAGATCATTATCTGGTTTGGAGTCTTCATTTTGAGTTTTACTATTAACAGGAGTTAAGTTTCTATTAAATATTCTTTTTGGATTGCTTAAATTTGTATAAGCACAATATGGATCTGCTGAAAATCCTTTAACTTTTTCTACGAAAGCAGAATCCATATTTAAATTTAAATATGATCCTTGAGCTTTAAATAAATATAGTTCCCAATATATTTGTCCTCCTCTAGATTTTGATTGCCATTGACCTCCTACTCCTCCATAAGGACCGCAATCACGAGGAAAACCAACTCCAGGATCATCATAATTACAGAATTTCCATGGATTTTTATTTTCAAGAGCATCTCCTAATGTACTAAATAATTGAAAATCTTTATTCATATCATTTTTGACACCTCTGGCTGAGCTAAACCAATTATTATGGAATAAATCCCACATATTGACACCTTGACAAGAAGTTAATCTTTTATAAACAATATGTCTATGATAACTACCTAAACGATTATATCCTACTCTAATAATATAAAATGGTGGTTCAAGTTTTTCTAATAATTTGTTAAATTTAGTAGCATTTTCTTTAGAACCTCTTTTTCTTCCTGTAGTAAGTTTAATTAAAGGTTTATTACTAATTTTTACATCAGAAACAATGTATCCTTTTTTAGCATGCCATTTATCTTTAATTTGGAACATTTTTCTTTGTAATCTAAGAAACCTAGTATTATAGAATGCCCATGATCCTACAAATTTTCCATTAACTGAAGCAACAAGCATAAATCCTTTAGTATTATTATCTTCATATCTATATTCTATATATTCAATTCTAACATTAATTTTACTATTCCATTTTCTAAATTCTTTAGGAACATAAAAATCAACTCCATGGTTCCAACTTCTAGTAGTTCTAATTCTAAAATGTAGTTTCCAGGAATTGTTAGGAAATAGCCATAATGCTGGTGCTCTTTCAGTATTACTATTTCCATAATGAAATATATTTCTCCAACTTCTATTTTCTTTTATAGGAATATAATTAACTTCAATTTGGAAATTATTTTTTCCTAAAATATAATCTAATTCTAAATTGCTAGATCCTGGAAAACTTGATGTTTTATTATCATCTTTACCTGTTCCTATATAATCTTTTGAACCATCCATACTTACTTTTAAAGCATTTAAATCTAATGTATATGGAAAGCCAAATGTTTGTTTAGGTTGTCGTCTATTCCACCAACTACCTTCACCAATCCATCTGTTAGGAACTGGAATTGTCATTAAAAATTGTGAAACATTACCTGCTAAATTTAAGTAAAGATATATACTATATAATTTTAAAGCATCATTACCAACTCTAATACTAATTTGATTAGCTTTATGACCATACATTAAAAATGTAATTTTCTTTTTAACAGCTCTACCTCTTGGAAAATCGTGATACCTTAAACCTACATAATCAGATACTCTTCTATTATTATGAGATAAATGAACATACATTAGTTGATTAGTACCAGCTGACCAATTCCATCTAACATTAAATTGTAAAACTGCACTAACAGATATTCTTCCTTTTTGAAGTTTCATACATTTATTTAAATCATGAGTACTATTTTCATTAATTATATTTGTTTTTTTTTGAATAAAATGAGAACCTATTCTTTCTTTTATATTATCTTGTTGTTTATTTCCTAAATCTTTCGGATTTAATTTATAATTATTTTTATATCCAGATGTAAAATTATTATCTACTTGAAATTTATTAGGAATACTATTATATAAACTACATTCATTACTACTTTTATCAAATTCAAAAGCAGAACATGGATTATATTTTTTTTTATCACCTACCTGCATAGTTCTACATGCGTTTTTACATTTAGCAAGTGTAGTTTTACCATCTTTATCTAAAATATCTCTATAGAAATATTCTTCAATGCTTGATAATTTTTTATCATTAAATTTGAAATTATTTTTAGTAATCATATCTTTATTTCCATCAGGTAAATCAGAAAATGTACTATTGTATAAATTTTTTTCACCAACATTTAGTGCTGAAAATGAACTAGATTTTTGAGAAGTATTACCTTTTACAAAAGCAGGGTGAGCTTTGAAACTTTCTATAATTTCTTCTTCATTATTAGGAACTAAATTATCACTCATATAATCTAATAATAGATTATATTTTAATAAAAATAATAAAATTTATTTTTTTTTAAAAAAGATAATTATTTATTTACTTTAAAATCTCTAACAAAATAAATATATGTACTTAAACATAATAAAAATAAGAAGAAAATAAGAGCTACTAATGTATAAATAATTTTTTTCTTAAAATTATTTCTATCATTACTAGATTTTAGAGATGCGTTTACTTTAATTAAATTAGCTTCTTTTTCTTTAATTAATTCTAATTTATCTTGTTGAACTTTTTGTTTTTCTGAAAGAGCTTTATTATATTCTATAATAGATTCAGTAGGATTTGTAAAACTTTCTATTTGAGTATTAGCGTTCATCTGGTTATTATCATTATACATTTTTATTTTAATACTTTGTAAAGATTTTTTAATAAATTCTTTATTTAATTCAGCATCATATGAATTATTTAAATTATGTTCTTTTTTTAATATTTCATGTTTTTTTTTTAATTTATTTAATTCAGTATTACAATTATTATTACTATCACAATCATACATATTTTTTATTTCTTCATCTGATAATGATCTGTTAAATAATGCACATTTATCTACAATACCGCTTATATTACCATAAACATTACTTCCAATTGCTAATCTAGGTCCAATAATAGCTTGAAATGTTTCTTTAGGAAATTTTATTGGATTCACATTATAACTATCAACTTTTTGACCATTAATAAAAAATGCTAATACCCATTTACTGCCGTCCCAATATTGTTTAGAAACAATCATTTGTTTGTTTGAACTTTGTTGGTTTGAAGAAGATAAATCAGGAATTATTAATCTTTGTGCTCTAACTTGTACTCCCCAATCTAATCTGGGATTCCAAGTACCAATATCCCTATCCATTTTTGAAAATCCAATAGTTTCTAATGGTTTTTTATAACTAATTGGTTTATTTTTTGTGTTATTTTTTCTAGCAGCTTCATTATCAATAGAAACTATTTCATCACCTGGTTTAATATTGTATAATGTTACTATTAAAGGATCATTAGTGCTATTTTCAGTGAACATACGACCACCTGCTCTAATCATCCAATTATATGGACCATTCCATTCGTCTTTAATATTATAGTATTTATAATCTCTATCACGATATCCTAATTGTCCATTTAACTTAAAATTTTTTTTTTCAATTGTTGCTTTAAAACCACTTACTTCAATTTTTGTTAAAGTATTTGATTTTATAGCCCAAGATAATCCAGCATTACAAATATAACTGAGTTTACTATTTCCCCCACAATCCTTTTTATCAGGCAATCTAATTACTAGTTTTTTTTCTAGAGGATAATAAGTTAAACCTCCATTAGCAGAATCACCATATGTATTAAGTTTAACAACATTTTGATTCAAAGAATTCATTGCTATAATAGGACTTGTATCTTTTCTGGTCCTTCTAAAATAATCACTACCATGCATCCATTTTCCACTTTCTTTTTCTGCCCAAACAAGAGAATCAAATTGGTTTTCTTTTTGTATTCCAAATGGAGAGCCAGCTTTTGAATTTAAATTATCTAAAGTGAACCATGAAACTAATGTTTTTGATTCTCCAATAGAAACAGATGGACTACCAATATTTGTTGAGCAATAACTACCATCATTTAATTTTAAACCTTGTCCAATAATTAATTGAGCATTTTTTCTTATATTCATAGTTCCAATTTTTCCTGAAATATCATTTAAAGATTTTTTAAAATCCCAAAATCCAACAGCTTCTGTGTATAAATCATTACAATTATTATTTTCCATAGAATTCAAAGAAGTATATTTTACTTCTGTATCGAAAGTTTTAGTAGCAGTATAATGATTACCTATTATATTATTTCCATCTTTTTTTAAGCATTCATATTTTCCTGGTCCATATGTATTTTCAATATAAAATGTTTTGTCTTGGTCTCTTGCTTCTGTACATTTATTTTGAACATCCTGTGTTTTTATTACCTCATCAAATATTGTTCTGTTACCTGTATTATCATCTGATTGACGAGCTTTTCCGTCTTTAATTACCATTTTAAAACCTTGTCGTATAGTACCTCTATAAGATACATCATATTTTCCATTTAATCTACTAACCGAATCTTTATTTATATATTTTTCAATTCTTTTAGGAGAAAGAGTAGATGAATTAGTACTTTTATTAAATTTTTCTATATTATTAATATTATTTGGATCAGGACTAAGACATTTTGATTCAAAAATTATTTTACCTGGAAAGGCATTATCTAATTTAGATTTAGAATCAAATTCATTATCAATATATTTTAAATTATTTGGATAATAAGCATTTAATGAATCCATATTAATATATAATACTATAAATTTATTAAAAAAATAAATTTATAATTTAAAAAAGTTTGAAATTTTAAACAAAATCAAATAAGTTTGCATTATGAATAATTTTATTATGATTATAATTATGTATTTTTTTAGTGTTTAATTTATGAACATATCCACAATTATCTTTACTAATATGTATATTTTGATTTTTATTTTTTATAACAACTCTATAATTAAATGATACTCTACTTGAATTTTTTACTCTATAATCGGAACAATGAAGAATATTTTTATTGAAAGCAATACAATCGCCTTCATTAAATTTTAAATAATATTTTTTAGTATTTTTCATAAAATCACTTATACTCATAGATTCAAGTATATAATTTTTATTAATAATTAGTCCAGGTATTTCACTTAATATACAATTTTTTACAATAAGTATTTTATTATTTTCTAATCGAATACATATTCCTATACCATTGTATTTATTAAATAAATATTTATTATAATACAAAAACATATTACCAAAATCATTAGAATTATTATGTCTTTTTTCTAATGACCATATTTGAAATCCATTATTTTGTATAGAATTCCATTCAATATCAGAATGTATTGACGGAAAATATGTTCCAGGATGATCGACAACATCCATAACGACTAAGTTATTTTTATTAAATTTAAAGATATTATTAGTTTCACTTAATTTATCTAAAGTAGAATTTATTTTTTGTTGTCTAGTAATATTTTTTGATGGTTTATTCATAAGATCTACATGAAAACAAACAATTTTATTTCTTAATTCAAATGGAATACTATTTAATGTAATAGGATGTGTATTTAGATTTTCTAATAATTGATGAAGTTTCAAATTTGATTTATTTTGTAAATCAGAATAAAAATATAAATAAACTCTTTCTTTATTTTTGTAAAGAAAGAAAAGTATTAACAATAATATAATTATTAAAGTTACATAAAATATTTTTTCATAGATATTTTTTAATTTTTTCTTAGCAACCATATATTAAGATAACTTTTAATATATTTTATAATAAAAAATAAATAAAAATTTAATTAATTAGATGAATTACCTGATCCTTTATTACCACCTTTTTTTAAAAATACATAAATTCCTAAAGAAGCAATAAATATAAATAATATAAATGCTAACAAAGTATAAATTATTTTTAATTTGTATGAATTTTTATCTCTACTAACTTGTAACATTCTAGCACGAGTTAAAAATAATTTTTGTTTAGATACGATTGCTTTTTCTTGTTCTAAATTAATTTTATTTTTTTCTAATAAATTTTTATTTTTCATAGCAATGGCATCTTGTGCACTTTCATTAATACCATCAGCAGCATCAATTGCTCCTTGTACAGCGTCACCATTTGCGTCATATTGTAGTTGACCAGCAGATTTAAAATGTTCTAAATTACTCATATTATTAATAATATATAAAAAAAATATATAAAAATTATTTAATTAAAATAAATATGGATATTAAAAATAAAATTATTGAAAATTTAAAGAAATTAAAAATATCTTATTATAGTCAAAACGATAAAAAATGGCAAATAAATGCTTTAAATAATGCTATATTAAATATTGAAAAATATGAAGATAAAATAACATCTGGTGATGATTTAAAAAAAAATATAAAAGGTATTGGTACAAAAATTAGTAAATATATAGATGAAATTATTGAATGTGGATATATAAAAGATTTAGAAAACAAAGATATATATCAAAATACCTATGAAGAATTTATGGAAATAACAGGAGTAGGAAATGCCAAAGCCAAAGAATGGATATCTAAGGATATAAAAAGTATAGAACAACTAAAAAATGAAATTAGCAATGGTAATATTTCTATAACAAATACT